>ERZ842401.2096-NODE-2096-length-27191-cov-6.018978_pt1 | contig 27191 bp, 27 predicted proteins | sample MGYA00521270_ERZ842401 | MGnify/ENA primary metagenome ERZ842401 (study PRJEB31892, sample SAMEA3878208) | bioreactor metagenome | biome: Moose rumen | place: Sweden | collected 2011-10 | study: EMG produced TPA metagenomics assembly of the PRJEB12797 data set... | reverse complement strand
AAAAGCACCCAGAAAATCCCGTTTTTTTTCGGATTTCAAACCACTTTTCTTATTTTCCAGCCGTTAAAACCTTATTTCTAGAGATGCCCATGATTTTTCCTGCGTGAACTCTTGAATCTTCGCGAGGATTTTCTGCCGTTTCGCCTGCTGCTTCGCATCCATACCAAAAATATACCACAAAACCGCTGAATTTGCAACGGAACGGCGCGAATGGGGCGAAAATCGCGCGGGAATGTGGTATACTGAACCCAATGAAACACCAAGTCACAATCACAGCACTGCTTCTTCTCGCCCTTCTGCTTATCTCGTGCAAAAAGAAGCCCGCGACGCAGGCAAATCCGCCCGCACAGCCGGACACCCCCGCGTTCTCAGAGACCGCCCAACCACACTCCACCGAATCAGAGTCAAAGACCTTCACTGGCAGGATTCACAACTACACCATGTGGGGACCGCCCGGCTACGGTGCGAATCGCGACACCGACCCAATAGAACATGTTCTGCTTTTTATGCCCGATGACAAAAGCAAGAGCATGGTTCTTGTGTTCGCGAGCGCAAAGGAAAGCGAGCGGCTGCACGAATGGGACAAGGTTCGGGTGTGTGGCGTTCCTTACGAGATTCAGACGGACATCCTTCACACGACAAAATTCCTTCCCGTGGAGAGCGTGGAACTGCTCGGCAGGGACGAGCACGGAAAAACAATTCAGCTCAAAGACGGAAAGCGCACCGTTTCCTTTCATCAGGCGGACTACGACCGCGATGACCTTTTGTACATTATGGGCACATCGAGCGACAGCGATGGAAACACAAGCCTGATAAGCGTCTGGAAAATCGAGGCGGAGACTCTTTCTGCGCAGAAATCCTTTACTGAAGCGAAACTGAGGAAGCACATCGTTTCCGAGCAGAAAATCGTTTTTCTGACATCGTTTTTTTGTTTCGTGTTCGTCAGCATTGCAAGTGCGCACAACGCTGAATTCAGGGGCGAAAACTACCGTATCTTCTGGCAGTTTTCACTCGGTTTCTTCCTTGCCTGCGTTTTTGCCGTACCGAACGGAAGAATCGAGCGGAAAGGCGTTCAAGGTCATTGTCCTTTACATTTTACTCCCCGTTTTTGCGCTTTTACTTGCGGCGTTGTACGCCTATCTGATTAAATCACTCGTCAGCTTTTTCCTTTTTGCCGCCGACACGGATTTTCACTCGTGACGACAAAAACTTGCTCCCCGAATGGGCTGATTTCACGCTGTTTAAATACGAAGAAAAAAGATACAAAAGCGGGTGGTTCTTTTTGAACCTAGAAGAGCCGCGTGATTCAGACGGCAACTTGAAATTCAGAATGAGGACTTACAAAAGCTATTCATACAAGCCAAAGAACGAGATTGAAACCGAGATGAAAGAAAAAGGCTTTTCGGAAGCAGAATCCTTTGTACACTCGGGTGATTATTTTTATGAAGTTCCGATAACAAGGACTTGGGATTTTTTCAGAAATTATGAAGTGAGCGGCACTGTTTTTTACAAGTGATGTGCAAAAAGTCTGAAAACATGCTATACTTCACTCGTGTCATATAACTCAATCTTCGTAATCGGTCCCACCGCCGTGGGAAAAACCGCAATCGGCGTGCGCCTTGCCGACAGGTTTAACGGTGAAATCATCAGCGCGGATTCTCGGCAAGTCTACAAGGGCTTGGACATCGGTTCTGGAAAGGATTTAGCCGACTATTCGTTGAACGGAAAGCACATTCCCTATCATCTCATCGATGTGTGCGACCTCAACCGCGAGTACAATCTTTTTGACTTTCAGGAAGATTTCTACAAGGCATTTTCCGACATCACTTCTCGCGGAAAACTCCCAATTTGCGTAGGCGGAACGGGTATGTATGTAGACGCAATCCTTCACCATTATGACATGATTCCATTCGTCGAAAAGCCGGGCGAGCGGGCGGAGCTTGAAACAAAGACCGAAAAAGAGCTTGAAGAAATCCTCACGCGCGAAAAAGAAAAGCTCCACAACACTTCCGAATTCGGCGACAAGGAGCGCATGATAAAATCGATTCTCATAAACCGCTTCAACATTTCCGAAGAATGCAAAATCGCCCGCGAAAAACTCCGAGCCTCGCGCCCGCAGGTCAATCCGCTCGTCATTGGAACAACTTTAGAGAGAAAACTCGTGCGCGAGCGAATCGCCAAGCGGCTTTCCGACCGCATGAACGAGGGCTTAATCGAAGAAGTGGAGAACCTTCACAAAAACGCCGCCCAAAACGGGGCAGAGTGGTCTCGCCTTGAGGCGTTGGGGCTTGAATACCGATTCGTGAGCGACTATCTGCAAGGAAAATACAAGTCAAAAGAAGAAATGCAGAACCTCCTGTGCCTCGCCATCGGTCAGTTTGCCAAACGGCAGGAAACATGGTTCCGCTGCATGGAAAAAAAAGGCATCAAAATCCACTGGCTCTCACCCGTAGAGCCAGTAGAAGAGCGATTTGATGCCGCGTGTGAAATTGTAGAAAATGTATTATCAAAAGAAAATTGCCACACGGATGTGGCGAAATGACAGTTGACCCGCGAGTTTTCAGAATGAAAACTCGTCAAGACATGGATGTCTAAGCGTTTGCTACCAGTTTTTCAGCTTCCGCAACTTTCGTGAGATAGCCCGTGCGCACACAGCTTTCAAAAAGTGCCTTGCTGATGTAGTCGGTGGTCACATCGTCATAGCCGTCTTTGTCGCGTACGATGCGAACGACATAGCCGTCATCCATTTCGCGAACGACCGTCATATAATCCGACGCGCTTCCAATGCTTTTAAGTGTGTAAGTTCCCATATTAATCTCCCAGCCCAAAATGGACAACTTTTTCAAAATTTTCCACCGCAAAAGCGATGCCGTACACTTATATTTTCGGTATAATAGAATCTGATTTTAGCTTTTTTTTAAGAAAAATGACTTTTTGCGATTCCCACCTGCATTTGTCTCAGTGTAGCGATTTTCCTCACTTCCCGCAAGGCGAACAGCACTTGTGCGTCTCCTCGTGCCATACAAAGGACGATTTTGCATTTTTAGGGCGTTCCCTGCCTTGCGGCAGGTCGGGCTTTTCGGGGTTGTCATTGCCTACGGCAACGGCTTCCGCCGCCCCTACAATCCCTAACGCGTTCGCTTCATACGGCATTCATCCCCAAGCCGTAACTCCTGCTTTCATGGAAAGCAGATTCTCTTCCGAGCTTGCCTTTCTTGAAAATCTCCTCGCTTCAAAGCAAATTGTCGCAATCGGGGAGTGCGGCTTCGACTTCTTCACCCCCGAATACAAGTCCACGGCAAAAGAACAGGAAATTGTCTTTGAAGCTCAACTTGCCCTCGCGCAAAAATATTCTCTTCCGCTCGTGCTCCATCTGCGGAAATCAATTGAAAAAATCTTTTCATATTCAAAAGAACTCAAAAAACTTCCCGCCGCCATCTTTCATTCCTTCCCTGGAACGCTTCGCGAAGCCCTTTCGCTCAAAAATCATGGGCTGAACGCATTTTTTTCTTTCGGAAAGCCAATCTTAAACGGCAAAAAAAGTGCGATTGACTGCGTTTCGCACCTTCCGCTTGAAACGCTTCTTTTAGAAACCGACGCGCCCTACCAAACGCTCAAAGGCGAGCGCGAAACTTTCCCGCACGAAATAAAGCGCGTCTACGAAGAAGCCGCTGAACTTCGGAATATCCCGCTTGAAGAGCTTTCCGCGCACATCTTTCAAAATTTTTGTAGGTCTTTTGGAATTCCTATGGTATAATAACAAAGCTATGCTGAAAAAAGTCCTTTTCGCATGTGTGTGTTTTTCTCTTTTTCCTCTGTACGCAAAAACTGTCAAAGTCGGCTATTACAAGGACAGCGGCAATTTTATGTCGGGCGTTTCTGCTTCCGAGCCACGGGCGGGCTATGCCTACGAATACATTCAGACGGTCGCGTCTTATGCGGGCTGGGAATGTGATTATGTCTACGGCGAGTGGGATACGCTCTATCCCGCGCTCCTTTCGGGTGAAATCGATGTGCTTGCCGATGTCTCGCGCACTCCCGAGCGCGAAAATCTTCTCTTATATCCCGATTATGTGATGGGGCAGGAAACCTACTATCTCTATTCCAACGACAAAAACGCGAAGATTACGCCCGGTGATTTTTCAACTTGGCACGGAAAGAAAATCGCGCTGAACAAAGATTACAACTATTACGATGTGTTCATGGAATGGCAGAAGGGCAAGAATCTCGGCTGTGAATATGTGGTGTTTTCGGGCGATGACAATTACTACGATTTGTTCGAGAACCACGAATTTGACATGCTCCTTGAAATCGACATGGTTGCCGAAGGCGAATGGAATCCTATCGCGCGAATCGGCTCTTCTGATTTCTACCTTGCGGTCACTGCGTCGCGCCCAGACCTTCTTTCCGAATTGAACGGCGCGCTCGCGCAGATTTTCGCGATGAATCCCTACTATAATAATAATCTTTGGCTCAAATATTTCACCGACACCACAATCGCAAAAACGCTCAGTCCGCGCGAAGAAGAGTGGATTTCCGCTCACCCCAAAATCAATGTGGGCTGTATGCGTGCGGACCTTCCCTTTGCCGCATTCAACGAAGAAACGGGGCAGGCGGAAGGTCTTGTCGTTGAAATGCTTTCTTATCTTTCTGAAAACCTTGCGGGCGGAAAAACGGAATGTTCATACATCTTCTACGATGATACCGCCCTCATGTTCTCCGACTTGCACAATGGAATCATCGATGTGGTTGTTCCCGTCTACCGAGATTTTAATTTCGCCGAGGAAGCGGGGCTTATCATTTCCGAAAAAATCACCACGATATCGGTCGGCTATGCCTCAAAAAAGAACGCCGATTCTGAGCAAATCGGAAAAATCGCCATTCCCAAGCGGCTTCGTATGCCGTATTATGTAAAGCGGAATTATACTGGCTTTGACACCGTGCTCTGCAACAGCTATGAAGAGTGCTTGAACGCGGTTTTAAATGATGAATGCAGCGCGGCGGTTTTCAATGCCTACAAAATGCACGGTTTTATCAACAAAAACAAGAAATTCCGCAAGCTAGATGTCGTGGAGCTATCCGCGCCCTGTGAGCTTTCCTTCGTTTTTGCCCGAGCGAACCGCGAATTGCTCTCAATCGTAAACAAAATGCTCATGCTCATTCCGTCCGAGAGCATTAGCACCGACATGGACACTTTCGTAATGAAGGAACAGGGCTACACCAAAAAGAATTTCTTCATGGAATACGGCTTGTACATTTTCCTGTCGGTCATTGCGTTCATCGCGATTTTCATTTCGCTCATGTTCGCGCTCCGCCGAATCCGCGAAGACATGTATTTTGACCCGCTCACGCATTTGCGGAACAGGCGAAGCCTCAACGGTTTTATCACGAAATTCCTGCGCCGTGCCTCCGAAAAAGGCGAGGTTTTCAGTTTGATTCTCTTTGACTTGGACAATTTCAAGTATTTAAACGACACTTACGGGCATGATTTCGGCGATGAAGTGCTTGTGACGGCGGCTTCTACGGTCAAAAAAGTCGCGCGCCGAAAAGACCGTGTGTTCCGCTGGGGCGGCGAGGAAGTGCTGATTCTTTACAAAGGCACGCTTTCCGAAGCAAAGGAAGTTGCCGAGCGCGCCCGAAAAGAAATCGAAAGCATTCCCATGCAGCATGAGTACGAGACGGTGCATTTTACCGCCACCGTTGGCGTTGCCGCCTACGAAAACGGCATGAGCTACATGGATTTGTTCCGCCGCGTTGACGCGAATTTGTACAAAGGCAAGAACAGCGGAAAAAATCAAGTGGTTGGCTGAGCTTAGGCTTTGAGTGTTGCAAGTGCTTCGGTATAATCCGCCCACATTTCTTCAACGAGCGGCTGAGTTTCGCCCGTCGTTTTTCCGCGGAGCAGGTCTTCGAGTTTTTGCCCTGAATTTTTGAGTTTTTCCATGCAGAGCTGGCGGGCTGCCCCCTTTGTGGCGTGCACATAGCTTGCCGCTTCGCTTAGTTTTCCGCTTGCAATCAGATTTTCGAGCACGGGTTTTTCAAATTTATTCTCCGAAATGAATGAATCAATCAGAATCTGGAGCAAATCTTCGTCGTTTCCGAGCAAATCGAGGGCGGCTTCTTTGTCAAAAATGTGTTTATCGCTCATAAAAATCTTCTCCGTTTTTGTTTGTAATCACGAAGCAGGGGAGATTCCGCACTTCAACGAGGCGCACGGCTTCCATTCCCAAGTCTTCATAGTCAAGAATTTCCTGACTGACGATATATTCACTTGCGATGAGGGCGGCGATTCCTCCGGGGGTGCCGAGATAGAACGCGCCGTATTTTTTACATGCGCTCGTCCAGTTTTTGCTTCGGTTTCCTTTTGCGAGCGTGACGAGGGCGGCTCCTCGGCTCATGAGCGATTCGGCGTACACATCCATTCTTCCTGCGGTGGTCGGACCAAAGCTTCCGATGATTTTTCCTTCGGGCGTTCGGGCAGGGCCTGCGTAGCAAATCGGGTAGCGCGTCGTGTATTCGGGGAGAGTTTTCCCACAATCGAGCAATTTCTGCCAGCGCGCGTGTGCCGCGTCCCGGGCGACCAAAATCTTTCCGTTCAAGATGATTCGCTCTCCCGGCTGTGCGCTTGAAAGAGAGGCAAGAACCGCGGAGAGGTCGCCCGTGCTCGTGACAGTGCGTTCCTGTGAATCAACTTTTCCTTCCGCGAATGAAACGGCTTTTTCAAATCCGTCAAGCTCGCGCGGGTTCGCCACTGTTTTTTGCAAGAAAAGCCCTTCCTTAGTGAGAATCGCTTTTAGATTGCGGTGCGCCGAGCAAGAAACGCCGAACGAAATCGGGCAGCTCGCGCCATGTCGGGGAAGGCGCACGACAACTGCGCTCAAAGCGAATTTCGTGCCGCCGAACTGTGCGCCATACCCGCATTCTCGGGCAATTTTCATTGCTTCTTCTTCGAGTGCTTTGTCGCGGAAGCCGTGCTCGTTCGGCTCGTAAGTCATTTCGTCGTACGCGCCCATCGTGGCGAGTTTAAGCGCAAGAAGATTCTTCTCGGGGCTTAATCCGCCCGCAACAACGGCAATCGTGTAGGGCGGGCACGCGCTCGTTCCGAAATGCGCCAGTTCTTCTTTCATGAGCGCGGAAAATCGCTCTTTTGTGAGAAATGCCTTCGTTCCCTGAACGAAACTCGTCTTGTTCGATGAGCCGCCGCCTTTCGCGCAAAAAATAAAGCTGAGCGAGTCATCAGGAGTGTTTTTTACAAATGAGGGCACGGGAGCGAGCGCACAGTCTGAGTCAAAAATCGAAATCTGTGCGGGAAGATTGTTCTTCGGGTCTTTTTCTTCGTAGAAAGAGGTGGGCACAGTCGTGGAAAAACGCAATTTTTTTTCGTCGTACACTTTTTTTACGCCAGCGGTCAGTTCGTCGTATGCGTTTTTGGTGGCGAAATTTCCCTTTTTCCATGCGAAGATGTTTGCGATTCCCGTGTCTTGGCAGAGCGGGAATGTTCCCTGTGAAGCGACCTCGGCGTTTTTGAGCATGCACGCGCATACATAACGGTCGTTGTCGCTCGCGTCGGGCGAAAGTGCGGACTCAATGAGCGAATCAAGGTGCTCTTTAGGGAAAGTGAAGGAAAGGCGCGAAAAAGCCTCTTCTGCCACGCGCGAAAGTTCCGTCTCGGCGGGAAAAAAATCGAAATCTGAAAGACTGTTTTGTAATTGCATAGAAAAAACTATATCACAATGACAATCTTTTCTCTATCTGCTATACTGTTTTTTATGAATACAAAAAAACTTTCCGTGCTTTCGTGCGCGTGCGCCGCTTTTTCCGCGCTTTTTTCACTCACTGTGCTTTCATTTCATGCTGATATTTCACTGATTGCTTTTCCGCTTGCGCTCGTTTTTACGGCGATTCTTGCATTTTCTTCTATTAAAAAGCTCTTTTCTGAATCAAAACTGGCGTTCATTGCCGTGTTCCGCGAGCTGTTGCAGTATCTTCCGTATGTGCTGCTCGTTGCGTTTGTGTTCCGTCGCGCGGGGAATTTCGGCACTCCGTTCGCGCTTGATGTCGTTTCGGTGCTTTTGTGGCTCTTTGCTTCCGCAAGTGCGCTTGTGATTCTTCATTTTTTGAACCCAAAGTATATTTCAAAAGTCTCTTCTGAATGGGCGAATTTTGTCGAAAAACAACGGGCTGAACGCAAAAATCCCAAAAATAAATCGCTCGTAAAGTCAACCGTGCGTGAGATTTTGAGCTGGATTGACGCGCTCGTGCAGGCGGTGTTCATGGTGCTTTTGCTCAATATCTTTATCGTGCAGCTCTACGAAATCCCTTCTGAATCGATGGTTCCCGAATTCCTCATCAAAGACCGCGTGGTCGTGTTCAAAACGCTGAGCGGTCCAAAATTCCCGCTTTCCGATGTGGGCTTGCCGTATCTCAAAAAATACAACCGAGGCGACATTGTGGTGTTCCGAAATCCGCATTACGCAAACGACCGAAAATCCGAAGTCAGAACATTTCTTTCGCAACTCGTCTACATGTGCACGCTCACCAAAGTGAACCTGAATGTCGATGAAAACGGAAATCAAAAGGCTGACCCGCTCGTAAAGCGCGTGTGCGGTGTGGAAGGCGAGCAACTCATGATGCAGGACGGCGTTCTCTACGCGCGAACGAAAAATTCCCCCGAATTCAAGGCGGTGGAGCTTGATTCTCGGTGGGCGACATGGAATCTGAACGCGGTAAAACCGAGCCTCAAAAAAGGAATCCGCGATTTTCCGCTTTCAGAAGATGATTATGCCGAAATGCTTTCTATTGAAGAAGAACGGCGAAATCTCAATCTTGAAGAAACTGCCGCCGAGTGTAAAAAAATTGCCGCAGATTTTGCAAAAATTCAGCGTGAATTTTCTCGAAAAAATCCTGTTGCTGTTGAGTCCAGCGTTTCTTTTACCCCAGAGCAACTTTCACTGTGTTCTTTTGCGGTTATCAATGGATACTATCAGTCGTATGCGCCCATTCTTATAAATGGGGCAACGATGACAAAGAAAATTCTTTCTGCAACGGACGGCGCGGAATGGTTTACTGCGTTCATGACCGACTGGTGCGGCAAAAATCTTGATTTTGCAGGTGATTTGTATGCAGAATCAAATTTCAGACTTAATGTTATGAGTAAGCAAGCAATTGGTCGTTTGTTTGTGCGCTATGCGGAATTGTACACGGAAAATCTGTTTCCCGATATGTCACTTTTCAATTCTGATGAAAAAATTGTCGAAAATTTCCTTGCGGCACAGCGAATTCATTACTATGTCCTGCTTCTCGACCAGCGCAATATGCCTGTGTTCCCTGCGAATGCTGATGACAGTTCGCCGCGCTACATTCCCAAAAATTGCTATTTTATGATGGGCGACAACCGCTTCAACTCACTCGATATGCGCCATTCATACGAAAGATGGAATACTCCGCTCAGTTCTGCCGATACTTATAGTGTGACCTACATGAGCGACATGCAACCGCAATATGTTAATCGAAGCCGAATGTTAGGCTCAACTTCGTACCGTTTCTGGCCTGTTTCGAGAGCAGGCGTGCCAGGAAATACAGGGAGATAAAATTGAAAAATGAAAATGGAAAATTGAAAAATCTCGTCATTGCGAGCAGATGGTATCTCCTCGTGTCTCTTTCATTTTTCCTCTTTCCGTTTCCCGTTTTGCACGCCCAGTCAACGCGCAGTGGTGAAGGACTGGTTTCAGTGCGGAACGAAAATAGTGAGCTTCCGCCTGTGAGTGAGCATGTTTTTTCGGATGAAGTTCCGCTTCTTTTACAGGGAATCTGGCAGGGAAGCGACAGGCTCGTCATGTTCTCAAATCAGAACGAATTTGCGCTCGTGTTGCGCGTGTTCTACCAGTGGTATGACGACAGGGCGGCAGAGCCAGCTTCTTTTTCAGAATTAAAATCGCGTGACCGAAACAATACCACAAAATCCCCCGCAGAGGACATTTCTATTCAGTACAGTACAATCGTGGAAAATCCTTCAAAAACGGCGGGCGTGTACGAACTTTCGGTGAAATATCCGCACGAAAAAACGCCTGTTCTCATTCCGCTCTGCGTTATTGACGGAAAACTCTACCTTGATTTTTTGATTAAGGACAGCGCGGAAGTGACTGATTTGCGCCTTTCTCCTGAAAATGCCGCTGATTCTCCTTCCCAATCCCGAGACGGATTTTACCGCGCGGCTTCTTCTGCAAACGGAATTATGATTTCGCCCCCGATTTTCCAAAAAGAAGTCCTCTCGTATTTTGTGAGCGGCGAGGGCAGGGAAATCTACCGAATCCGCTACTGGCTTTCCGAAATGGAATATTCCTATGCGAAAGCGACTTTCTCTGATGGTGAAAAAATCTTCTCGGTCGATAAATACTTGAGAATCGGCTCGAATGTCTATCAGTGCACCACGGGGCGGAGCACAAAAATCCGCAATATCCAAAAATCTTCCAAGTTTGAAAAAACGCCCGTGTATGATTCAGACGGCGGCATTGTTGCGTTTGGAAACCCGTATCTTGTGAAAGTGCCCGAAGGAAGCGACCGCGAGGCTCTGCTTGCCACCGTTGAGGAAAACAACAAGCGAAGAAAGCCTGCGCCCAAACCGCTCTTTCCTCCGACTTTTCCGAAATACCGCTGGAAGGAAATCACCGAGCTTGAAAAATACAATCCTTCCACTTGGAACAAGCGAAATTTGGACATTCACAAATAAAATAATTTTCAAAAAAAGTGAAAAAAAATGAATTTTTTTTGAAAAATCTGTTGACACTTTTTTTTGTTTTAGGTATTATTATATTCGTTGGTGGTCATAGAGAGGTGGTTCTACCCGTTCCCATTCCGAACACGGAAGTCAAGCACCTTATCGTCGATGATACTCCTAATCGGGGGAAAGTAGAACGCTGCCAACTTTTTTTTATTTTAAACGACATTCTTATTTTTCAAGGAAGGCTTTTATGGCTCAGTTGACCGGTTCTCAGATTATCATCAATCTCTTGCGGCAGAACGGAATCGATGTTGTCTTTGGTCTTCCCGGCGGAATGATTCTTCCCCTTTACAACGAGCTTTTTGTCTCAAATTTCAAGCATATTCTTGTCCGTCAGGAGCAGGCGGCGGGCTTTATGGCTCAGGGCGTCGCGCGCGTTACGGGAAAAGCGGCGGTCTGCATGGCGACGAGCGGTCCGGGCGCAATGAACCTTCTTACCGCCGTTGCCGACGCTCGGAGTGACTCAATCCCGCTCGTGGCAATCACGGGGCAGGTAAACACAAATCTTATCGGCACGGACGCGTTCCAGGAGGCGGATACTTTCGGGCTTTCTTTCCCGATTACCAAACATTCGGTCATGGTCAAGAGCGCGAAGGAATTGCTCACCGCAGTTCCGCTCGCCTTTGCGATTGCCGAAAGCGGACGGCCAGGACCTGTCTTAATCGATGTTCCGCGCAATGTGCAAACGGAATTATGCGAAGTTCCGTCTGATTTCGGCACTTCTTTCAAGCGAATTTACAACGACTATGTTTCGCATTCCGTGCGCAACAAAACAAAAACCGAAGACATTCCTTCCGTTGTGCAGGCTACCGTTGATTCTCTTTCAAAAGCGAAAAAGCCCGTTCTCTACATTGGTGGCGGCTGTAATTCGCCTGCAACGAGCGAAAAGATTCGTGAATTCCTCACAATTTACAATATTCCCGTTATTTCAAGTCTCATGGGCTTGGGCGTGGTGCGCCGCGATTCGCCGTCGTTTCTCGGTATGGTCGGTATGCACGGCACTTTTGCGAGCGGAAAAGCCGCCTACGAGAGCGACCTTGTGATTGCCGCGGGCGCGCGTTTTGACGACAGGGCGGCGGGAGTGCCAGAAGGCTTCTGCCCGAACGCAAAAATCATCCACATCGACATTGACGCGGCTGAAATCAATAAAATTCTTCCGTCTTATGTCAATTTTGTCGGAAGCACGGAAAGCGCGTTTGAAAAAATCAATGCCGCACTCAAAAACGCTGATTTGTCTGCGTTCAAAAAAGAGCGGGCGGGCTGGCTTTCTTCGTGCATTGAAATTAAAAAACAGGAAAAAATCGAACTTGAAATGTCATGCGCGGCGGCGGATTGCTGTGGTGCGAAAACTTGTGGCAAAAAGGGCGGGGAAGAATACCAGAATCCGCGCGAGTTGATTGCCTCGCTTCCTTCAAACGAAAATATCATCGTCACCACCGATGTCGGTCAGCACCAAATGTGGGCGGCGCAGTTCTTCAATGTGGAGCGACCGCGCCAGTTCCTCACCTCGGGTTCTCTTGGAACGATGGGATTCGGTTTGCCTACGGCTTTGGGAGCGGCATTCGCTGAGCCAAAAAAACGAATCGTCTGCATTTCAGGCGACGGCTCAATTCTTATGAACATTCAGGAGCTTGCGACGCTCGCCGAGAACAATCTTAATGTCACGGTCATTGTGCTTGAAAACGGCGCGCTCGGCATGGTTCGCCAGCAGCAGGAATATCTGTTCAACAAGCAGTATTCGGCGAGCACTTTCCCGTCAAACCCGGATTTACTTGCGATTGCGCAGGGCTTTGGAATCAGAGCAATCGACGCTGATACAGATTCAGACTGGCAGAAAAAGGCCTTTGAGGAAAAAGGACCGTGCTTTGTGCGCGTGAAAATCGCCCGCTGTGAGAATGTCTTGCCGTTCGTAAAAGGCGGAAGCCTCAACATCGACTCAATCCGATAAATCAGAAAAAAGAAAATCCCGCTCGTAAGGCGGGATTTTTAATGGGCAGTGAGAGACTCGAACTCCCGACAACATGGGTGTAAACCAGGGGCTCTACCAACTGAGCTAACTGCCCGAAGAATGAAGCTATCATAGAGGATTGGCTTCTTTCTGTCAAGATTCCAATCCCCCGTGCTCTCATTTTATTTTTTCTTTGAAGCTTTTGCTTTTTTGCCCGTGCTCTTTTTTGCCTTTTTGACCGCTTCCTTTTTTTCGGAAGGCTCTTTCGTTTCTGAAGAATCGTTCTTTTCTTCTTCAAAAACTTCCCGCTTAAAAAGAATGATGTCACGAATTCTGATTGAGCAGGCAGTGTTCAGCTCCGTTTTTGTGGTGGAATCGCTGATAATCGGCACATCGAAATAGTGGTAGGATTTTTCGTAGCCTTCCGCGTCGATTTCAAGCTCGAATTCGAATTTGCGGCTTTCTCCCGACTTTGGCGCAGGGAGCGACTTTGCCCAGAAGCTGAACGCGCCCTTTGTGCTTTGGAAAGTCTGCGTGGGGTTTGCCCAAGTCATGTCAACCATTTCGACTTCTTTTCCGTCGAGCTTTAAAAGCACTTTTACGCCTGAAATCGGCTCGAATGTGTTTCCGTCGAGGATTGTGCCCGTGAAAGTGGGGAAGTTGTAGCTCGGGTTTTCTTCAAACTTGACTTCGCATTCTTCGCGAGAAAGCGCGTGGAACGGTCGTTTCGTGGAAGAAATGATGCGGATTCCGTCCATTGCCACCGCAGAAATGTCGGCGATGAGCTGATGGTCGGCAAAAATTTCGTTTGAATGGGTGACGCCTCGCCCTGAAACAACATATCGTGGAGGAATTCGATTGAGAACATAGCTGATTGTGTCCAAGCGACAGTTTTTGCAGTCGCAGGAAAGCCACGGAGATGAAGCCCTTTTGACTTGATTATACAGTGCGTTGACTTCGGCTGTGACTAAATCTTCCATCATATTGTGTACATTCATAATTCAGTTCTCCAAAACAAAAAAGTGAGTTCTAGGAAGAACTCACTCATATTATAAGTCAGAAAAGTTTTCTAGGCAAATGAATTTTTAGACTATTTATAGATTCGTCCTTAATTTCCGCCCTTGCGCGTGTATGCCGCAAGGCCGCCTGCCATAATGATTTGGGCTGAGCGGGCAGCGATGTCGTTCACGCACTCAATTTCGGTTTTCCCGTTGATGAGGACTTTGAAAGGCTTTCCGTTCTTCAACGAATCGTCCAAGTCCTTCAGTTCAAGCGTGTCACCCTGCGCGATTTTGTCGTAATCACTCGGATTTGCAAATGTCATCGGAATAATTCCGTAGTTGATGAGGTTTGCCTTGTGGATTCGCGCGAAACTCTTTGTGATGACCGCACGAACGCCAAGATACATCGGTCCCAATGCGGCATGCTCTCGGCTTGAGCCCTGCCCGTAGTTTTCGCCGCCGACCACACAGCAGTCAGCGAATTTTGCTTCTTCGCTTCGTGTGTAGAAAGTTTCATCAAGGCGAGTGAGCGTGAATTTTGAGATTTCGGGGATGTTTGAGCGGAGCGGAAGCACTTTTGCTCCTGCTGGCATGATGTCGTCGGTTGAAACATTGTCGCTTGCCTTTAAGCGCACGGGGAGCGAAAGATTTGACTTGTACTCGCGGCACGCTGGGCACGGCTTGATGTTCGGACCGCGCAAGATTTCGACTTTGCTTGCCTCGCTTTCTGGGAGCGGCGGAATGACCATCGCACGGTTGGTCGCACAATTTAAAACCATTGGGCTTGAAAGGCGCGGGTCATTTCCGTCGAGCATTGAAATGCGAACACCCGTTTTGTATGCGGGGTCGTCATAAGAAAGCGTTTCCGCTTCGGTGAACACGCCCGTAACTGCCGCTGCCGCCGCGGTTTCTGGAGAGACGAGATAGACATTTGCATCTGCTGTTCCAGAACGACCTTTGAAGTTTCGGTTGAATGTGCGGAGCGTTACGCCCTCACTGTTCGGAGCAAAGCCCTGACCGATACACGGGCCGCATGCAGATTCAAGGATTCGGAAGCCCGCTTCGATTAAGTCTTCGAGGATTCCCGCTTTGCTTGCCATTAACAATGTGGTGCGGCTTCCCGGTGCGATTCCCGCCTCAACGCCTTGCGCGATGTGCTTTCCTTTTACGATTGCCGCAACGCTTTCAAGGTCGTCGAGTGAAGAGTTCGTGCATGAACCGATTACGACCTGCGTGACTTTCTTTCCCGCAAGGTTCTTTACCGTGTCGATTACATCAGGATTGTGCGGACAAGCGGCTAAGGCGTGAAGCTCGTCAAGGTTGATTTCGATTAATTTGTCGTATTCAGCTCCCTCGTCGGCTTTCTGCTCGCTCCAGTCGTTTGCGCGACCCATTGATTCCAAGAATTTCTTTGTTTTTTCGTCTGATGGGAAGATTGAGCAGGTTGCGCCCAGTTCCGCGCCCATGTTCGTGATTGTCGCCCGCCGGGGAACGGTAAGGTCTTTTACGCCCTCGCCGAAATATTCATAAATCGCGCCCGTTCCGCCTTTTACGGTTTCGCGGCGCAAAACTTCAAGAATGATGTCCTTTGCGCCCACGCCCTTTTTGAGCTTTCCTGTGAGCTTTACGCCGAAGATTTTTGGCATGGGAGTGTGGAACGCGCCTCCGCCCATTGCGACTGCGACATCCAAGCCTCCCGCACCGATTGCAATCATGCCGATTCCGCCGCCCGTCGGGGTGTGGCTGTCAGAACCGAGCAAAGTCTTTCCCGGTTTTCCGAATGACTCCAAGTGCACCTGATGGCAAATGCCGTTACCCGGTCGGGAGAAATAAAGCCCGTATTTTGCGGCGACTGACTGCAAGTAGCGGTGGTCGTCCATGTTCTTGAAATCGGTCTGCAAGGTGTTGTGGTCGATATATGAAACGGAAAGCTCTGTTTTTACGCGCGGAATTCCGATAGTCTCAAACTGAAGGTATGCCATTGTGCCCGTTGCGTCCTGCGTGAGCGTCTGGTCGATGTGGATTGCGATGTCCTCGCCTCGTGGAATGGGCGTTCCCTTTTTGAAAGTGATGTTCGGACAAGCCTCTGGAACGATGTGTTCCTGCAAGATTTTTTCGGCAAGCGTAAGAGCCATAGTGTACCTCGTGTTTATAGTAAAAAATTACAGAAAGAATTATATCTTTTTCTTTTTTGAGTTACAATAGATTGAGAAGTGTGATATACTATAGTAGAACGATATAAAAAACATAATGGTCAAGTCAGTTTATACAGTGCTTTTTCGATTTTTCTCTTTTTGCTCAGTGCTCACCTGTATGATTTCTTTCGTGTCGTGCGCAAATTCCATTCAAGAAAACGATTCTGCGGAGGAAGTGCCCACGCTTCGGTACACTGCCGAAAAATTGTACGAGTCGACTGTTTGGACGGAAGAAGTTGAAGTCGACCGTCTTACGGCGCAAGTCTCTGCGGTTGAGGGAATTTCCTCACGGCTGAATCTTTCTCCGCTCATTGTGCTTGCGTCTGTTCCTTCTGAAGATTCTCGGATATTTCCCTCGCTTGCTTCGTTTGGTTCTCTCGATACTACGCTTATCTCACCTTCCTTGCGGGAAATGCTTTCTTCTTTTTCTGAGGCAATCTCCTATTATAAAGATGCCGATTCTTTTTTCATTAGAGAAAATTTGTATTCGCTCGCGCTTTTTTATACCGATTTCAGGCGAATCTTTTCTACTTGCTTTGATTTAACTGAACCAGAAGCAACTGAAAGTGCCGAAGAAAATACAGGTGAAAAATCGGAAGGCGAAGCACAGGGAGAAGAAAAAAAATCCGAGCGGCTCGAAACAAAATGTTTTTCTTCGTTTGTGCTTGGGCAGCCTTTTTTGGACGGCGTATTCTACGAAGTTCCCGTCAAGTTCTTCAGTGAGAAAGCGACGCTTACGCTCTCTGTGTTTTGCGTCGAGAACGAAGGAGCATGGAAGGTAGACCAAGTTCAAATCGCTGACTGGGAGATTTTCTGATGCCAAAAAATGAACTGACGGGCGTTGAGCGACAGCTGGTGCTTGATTATCTGAAAAATGGAACTGTCGATCTTACGCTTACGCTAGAACAGCCTCCTTCACCGTCTGATTCCTATGCTCGCTCTTCTTTTCCCCAAGTGATTCGCGCGGAGCAAGTGCAAGTGCTTGAACAGGGAATCATTCTGCTTAAGAATCCTTCAGAATATGTTTCCTCGTTTGACGGAAAATCGGTAAAAGTGCAGTTTTATTTCAACAAACTTGCCTTGCATTTTGTCACGAAAGTGCAGCGTTCTTCGGCAGGGCTTGTGCTTGTTGTGCCTCAGACTATCAGTAAATCAGAAGATTCAACGAGCCGAAAGCATGGCGGAATTTCGGTTACTGTTTTTTATAAAGTTGAATCAAACAAGGGGCAGGAAATTAACATTACCTGTGATTCCGACGAGCGCTTTCCCTTGTTTGCCCGCTCGGACTATAAACAGCGTATCGAAACATATTTTTCCGAACCAGCTTCCCAGCAAAATGAATCGATTGCGAATAGAATACATGCGCCCCTCGTTATTTATGCTGATTCCGAGCGTATTGTTTTTGCGGCAAAAAAAACGGATATGCCGCTTTCGTTGGGGGCAGAGTATGCTGTCCTTGTCCGTTTTCCAATCGCGGGTCCTATAAAAGAACGAAAAGTGTATCTTACCTGCTTGGTTGAGAATATATTTGAGAATTATGAATGTGACCGGCTCTGTGCCTGCGCCGTTTTTTCTTCTGTTCGTGAAGAGGATAGGCGTTTCTTGGAAGATAAAACCGTAGACTAAAATATGACAGACTGATAAAATAGAAGCTATGTTATCGAATGCGGGTGTGCACTTTCAAGCGTTGTTTTCAAGCCCTGTTTTTCTGGCCTGTGTGTTCAGCTGGTTGTGTGCGCAATTCATAAAAACGGTTATCAAGCTCTTTTCTGGAAATGTCCATAGTCTTTCGGAGCTTTTTGAATTGCTCTTTTGGCGGACGGGCAGCATGCCCTCAAGCCATTCATCGATAACTGCCTGCCTTTGCACAACAATCGGTTACCGTTCTGGCATTGATTCCGATGTCTTTATCCTTTCAATGGTGTTTTATCTTGTCACGATTCGTGATGCCGTCGGTGTGCGCAGGGCAAACGGAATGCAGGCACGCCGTCTCAATGAGCTAGGGGAAATCCTTAAGGAAAAAGGTTTTTTCGATGATTTCAAAAAACTAAAGGAAGTGAACGGGCATTCTCCTATGGAAGCCTTTGTCGGTAGTCTCTTGGGCTTTTTTGTCGGAATTGCGTTTTCCGTTTTATAGCAAGGCTGTCGGGTGGGGTAAAATGAAATATAATCTAAAAACAGTGTTTCCTATCGCGCTTTCTCTCATTGCGCTGATTGTGCTCTGTCAGTTTCGGACAGTTCCTGTCAGCCAGTTCTGGAAAGGTTACCGAATTCTGTATGTATACACAGAAGAACTTGCGGAGAGTGACATTCTTACAATTCTAGAAAAAAATGGCTGTGAGTCAGTGATTTCTAACGGTCTTCAGCGCGTTCCTCTGCTTTCGTCTATTGCCCCTGTGCAAGCGCAGAATCCCGATTCGTATCTGTTTCGTCGTGCCGAATTCTTTATGGACAAAAATCACCGCGCGCATGTCTTTTATATCCCCGATTTCTACTCAACGGCTCTTGAACGGGCTATTCGGGAGCTTTCCGCTTTTCAGGGAACGAGCGCGGGTACTGACGGAAAAAGCTCTTTTCCGTGGGTCGCCCCGATTCTTGCCACTTTGTTTTTCTTGCTCTTGCTTTCTTTCTCAAAAAATAAAATCCTGTATTTGCTTGGAAGCGTGTTCTTCGTAGTTTTTGCGTTTACCCATCCCTTGTATACCGTTTCTGCCGCAGTCTGCCTGTATTCATTCGCTTTTTTCTTGTTCCACCGTTTTTGGCGGCGCAAGGATTTTGTTCGGGTCGCTCTGAATTCTCCCTATGTTTTGCTTCTCGCGCTGTTTCCCGTGCTTGCACTTTTGTTTTCGTCTCCGTTGCTTGCCGTTTTTTACGCTGTCTCTTTTGTCGGTTCTGCAAGCCTTGTCTTTTTGTATTATGTGTTTGAGGAGTGGCAGGAGCAGTCTTATTCGTTCTCTCCTGTTTATATACGGAGTGCACGAATGCTTCCTGTTGTCGGGCATCTCGGAATCCGCCTCATGGGAGCGTTGTTTGCCACACTTTTTGCAATCCTTGTTGTCTTTGTCCTCTTGGGAAATGTGCGCGGATTCTCGTCAAATGCATCTATGCCCTCGCTTCCGTCTCCCGTCGGCCGTTCAGAGGGGGAGCTTGTCCGTTTAAGTGATTTTGTCGAATGGAATTGGGATACGCTTACTTTCCCATACCGAAAACTAAATGAAACTGAGCTTGTGTCTCCAAAAGAGGGCGATGTCGTTTCTATTACAGATTACATCGAAGAAAATGGCAGAATCATTCCAGTGGAAAATCCTGCGTTTGTATTTAACGGTGAATTTCAAGAGAAAGTCTATAAATCTATAGACAAACTTGACTATCCTGCCCTCGAAAAGCTGATGCTTGCGCAGGGAAAGAATGCATACTTTGGCTATGCGAAGAGCGCGCAAGTCTCTTCTTCGGAGCGGTTCGGCTCGCTTCTGCTTTTGGTTTTGCTCGCGCTTCCATTCGCGTTGGGAATATATTATATTTGGGGAAGAAAACGCTATGGTCTCAGCGTCTAATTTTGTTTCTATCGATAAAAGCACGATTTCTGTCTCTGCAAACGCATTTTTGCCAAAACATGCCCTTATTCCGCTCTGTGAGGATGATTCTGAGGTCAGCGAGGTGCTCGTGAAAGCGGGCGACCGGGTAAAAGAGGGTGAGGTGATTGCAAGAACAAAATCGCTGAATATCCATTCTTCTGTTCCCGGAATTGTGCAGAAAATCGAGCAGCGGCAGTATTCCAATGGAAAACAGGGCTTATGCGCCGAGGTTTTGTTGAATGGTGATTTCTCGTATTTGGGAAGACCGACCGCTCCCCAAAACTGGCATAATTATGACGCCTCTACAATACAGTTTTTGCTCAAAGAGGCGGGTGTTATCAATACTTTCGGAAAGGAAACGCCTCTTTTCAAGCAGGTAAAAAACAACACGAATTACAATTCAATTCTTGTTCTCAGGCTTTTTGATTCTGACCCGAGCCATGTAACGGAAGAATTCATCGCTGAAAAACAGCTTCTCTCCGTGTTGGAAGGGGCAGGAGTTATTGCGAAGGCTTTCTTTGCAAAAGCACTTGTGCTTGCATATTCTGGCACAGAAAAGAATAATCTCAAAGCGGCTTTGGAAAAAGCAGTCAGCGAAAAAAAGGTGGAATTGTTCGGGGCAACGAGCGAAGTTTTTACGCTCGCTGTCGACACCCGAAAATATCCCGCGGGTACAATGCATGACATAAGTTCCGCTGTTAAAAAAACATATAAAAGCGATTTTTTCTCAAAACTGGGGAAAAAGGATTTGTTTGTTGACAGCACAACGGCTCTTCATGCCTATGATGCCGTTGTTTTGGGGAAACCTGTCATGAGTGCCTTTGTTCATGTTACGGGTGATTGCTTGAATTCCGCCGCGCTTCTGAATATTCGGATTGGAACACCCTTGCGTAACATTGTGGAACAGTGCGGGGGATTCAAGCATCGGCTTGAAAAAATCGTTGTGAATGGTATACTGCTCGGAAAAACGGTGAGCAGCCTTGATATTCCGGTGGGGCGCGGCGTAAAATCAATTGAATTTGTTCCTGCGGGGCAGATTTTGTCCCAGAATTCCGAAAAATGTATTCGCTGCGGAAACTGTCGGAAAATTTGTCCTGTCATGCTTTGGCCGGGGAATTTGTACCGTCTTGCACGCTCGATTCGGGCAACGGAAGGGCGAACGGCAGATTCTATTGCCTTAAACTCCGCGCTTTTGTGCACAGAATGTGGGCTTTGCAATGCGGTTTGTCCTTCCCGGCTGCCGTTGAGCCAAATGATTTCTCTTTTAAAGGATTCTTGCCATGAAAACTAAAGAAGTTTTGTATAAAACGGTTTTTCTCGGGCCGTTTTCTTACTTAAAGCCTTCCGTCCGCACAGAAGCGTATATTGTCCTTTCTCTGCTTGTCTTGCAGGTTCTCATGCTTTTTGTTACGAAAAGTTTTTCGTCTCTGTTTATTCTTCTTGCCGCCTTGCTTGCTTCCTATGCGGTGGATTTTATCAATAAAGAACAAAATTTCCGCGACAGTTTTATCGTCATGGCGAGTACAATTCGTGCGCTTATGATTGGGCTTATGCTTCCTTCGGGCTTTCCGCCGCTTGCCGTATTCTTTGTGAGTTTTTTCGTTCTTTTTATGAATAAGCATACACTGGGAGGGTTTGCCAATTCATGGATAAATCCTGTGGCGGTCGTTGTTGCGATTTGCTGGATTATCGGAATGAAGTTCTTCCCGAATCTCGCGCTTTCGTTTGATGTGCTTCAGTCAAAGAATATCGCGCTTTCCCTCATTCAAAACGGGACTTTCCCTATGAACAGCGTTGATGTTGCCGTTACCAACTGGCTCAACAAGCGCGTGTTTGGTTTGTTTGGCGTATCGATTCCTGAGGGCTATGTTTCGCTTTTTTGGGATTCTCACTCGTCTATCCCTGCCTTCCGCTTCAATTTCATTACGCTTGTCTCTTCTATTATTTTGCTCGGAACAGATGTTATCAATCCGATTATTCCTTCTGTTTTTATCTTTACCTATGGTCTTCTGATAAAGATTTTTGCCCCTGTTTTTTATGATGGCGCTTTCTTTCAGGGCGATGTCATTCTCGCGCTTCTTTCGAGCGGCACGCTGTTCTGCTCATTCTTTTTGCTCCAATGGCACGGAACAACTCCCTTTACGAATAGAGGAAAATGGCTGTACGGTTTCTTTGCGGGGCTGCTTGCATTTTTTATACTGGGGGTCGGGCTTTCGCCGGCGGGCTTTGCTTTTATTATCCTTTTGACGAATGTTCTTTCGCTTTTTATTCAGAGCATTGAAAATCATTTCCTTAATGAATTCACTGCCTCGGTGCTCATGCAGCAAGTGAGAGCGGTAAAGGATGGCAACGATGCGTAAATTCAGAATCAAACTCAATTCAGAGATGAAAAAACAACTGGTCAGTTTTTCGATTTTTTTTGGTATCGTTTTTTTTCTTACCGTAATTCTTGTTACTTTTACTTTGCTTTCGCGCAATTCATGGAAATCAGGGCTTGCTTTGGAAATGCAGCTTGTGCTCGATTCTTATCAGGAAACGAAGTTTACGGTCAACAAGAATCTTCCCGTTGAGAGTACGCTTTCTTCAAGCGTTGCCGTGTATTCCCTTTTAAAGCGGGATGTCCGCAAAGATGAAAAATACTATGGAGTCATCGTTCGCATGCCTTCAATTCTAGGACCGCTTCCTGCCGTATTCGTCTACAGTGAGGCGGCTGGCGTTTCTTTTGCGGGCTATGCGATTGATAACGGCAAGGCTTCGGCTACTGTTGCCATGCCGCTTGAGAACACGGTTATGCGGTATTGGGAAGATATGATTCCGAAAATTATTGCAAAAACTGAATCCCTGTAGGAGTTTGTATGACAGACAGCAAGAAAATCTATTTTTTTATTGCCGCGAATCTCGCTTTTTTAATTCCCGTACCGGGGCGTTTTGTCTATGCGCTGATTCTTCTCGTGCTTTTCAATGTTCAGATGGCTTTAATTACATTGCTCTTTCATGCGATTCATCGGTTGAACATCGGAAATATGCAGAATGCGTTGCTTTCCCTTACGATTATCGCGCTTGCCGTGTTTTTTAAGCAGATTATCATTCTGATTTGTCCGGTTGCGGCTCTTACGCTCGGGTTTTGTATTTTTCTGCCCGCGCTTGCTTCTGTCATTATTGAGTTTTTCTTCTTGGATTATGAGCATGGCTTAAAAAATCATCTTATCAAAAACATGCATAGTACCGTTTTTATGACGCTGTTCTCGCTCTTTTTCTTTTTTGTCCGTGATTTGTTTGGCTACGGAACGCTCACGCTTCCTGGCTGGAAGCGGATTATCGTGCTTCATCTGCCGTATAACCCCAATTCCACAGGGGCGAGCGTTTTTCTTGCGACGATTCCAGGAAGTCTTTTTTTGGTGGCGATTCTTTTGTTTCTTTATATTTTTGTCATGAAGAAATTTTGGATTTATTCAAATGCCCCAAAAGGAAAGGAGGGGATTGTATAATGATTGCGACGCTTGTTTACTATCTTTTTTCTGCCTCGGCGGTGCTTTTTTACGGTATCGGCATCAATAAATCAATTTCTCATTCCGATACTTTTTCTTCGACTTTTCTTACCTGCATAAAGTCGCTCGGCTCGGCGAGTTCTGCAACGGCGGTAACCTATTTGCTTGTGAATTGGCTGCTCGTTCCCGTTCAGCTTTCGGATTTGTTCCCGTTTATAGCGACGCTTGTCTTTATTCTCTTTACGGTGCTTACCGAAATTTTCGTCGGCGTGGGAATCCGTCAGTCGCCGATTGATTTTTCGATTCCCCTGCTTTCCGTTTTCCTTGGAATAAGTGAGGGGATTTCTCTCGGTTTGAGCGTTGTGATTGCCTGCACAAGCATTCTTTCTTTTTACTGCATGGTGCTTATATTTCATTGCGTACGAGAGCGGGTCAGTTTTTATACGGCTGACAGGGGCTTAAAAACATATTGCGTTTTGCTCCTTTGCCTCGCCTTGATTATGATTTCAATTACTGGTTTTAATGTCTCTTGGTTCAACATGTATCTTGGCGGAGGTGCGAAATGATTCTGTCTTTGCTTTTTCTTTTTTTTATGCTGCTTCTCATTACCGCATCTCTTTTCTATTTGTTCTGTTTTTTTCTTCCTGCGCTCAAACTGAAATATGAGGGAATATCTGATTCTTTGGCAAGCGAAATCCAGTTTTCCGATGAAGATACCACCTCATTTATCAAGACTGATTGCAGTATGGTTGCCGTTGTTGAGCAAAGTGACGGCGATGATGAAAAACGCCTTATCTATAAGGGTGAGAAAAATTGCCGCCTATTCCATGACATTTACCGTTCTGAGTATAAAAATCCAAAACTGTGCATTGGTTTCGGGGATTGTGTGAAAGTTTGTCCTCAGGAAGCTATTTCAATTCGGGAAAAACGGGCTGTAATTTCAACTTTATGCAATGGTTGCGGAAAATGCCTTGATTATTGTCCCGAACAGCTGATTTCCCTTGTTCCATCTGCAAAAAAAAGTGGCGAATCTAACGAAAAGGGCTTTAAATTTTGGTCAGCATGTTATAAACTGTTTGTCGGTGGGATGAAGGTTTATTAGTTTTTTTATGAAAATTTTAAACATCTGTTTTTATATAACAGGTTCATCATCCATCCTTTCTCATAACGAAGATTTCGAAAAAAAATATCAAGCTATTTATAAAAATATTGTTTCTTTTCTGTTTGAGGAAAGCTCGAGCCGTTTTTCTCTTTCTTTTTCAGGGCAGCTCATTTCTTGGATAAATCGTGAGCATGCTGAATTCACGCAGCTTCTTTCTAAACTTTCAAATCGCAAGCAAACCGAATTGATTGGTTCTGGCTATTATAATCCGCCGTTTCCGCTCTTGTTTCCATCAGACAGAACCGGTCAAATCGAGCTTATGACGAGCGAGCTTCGCAGGTGTGTAGGAAAGCGCCCGCGCGGCATGACGGTTTACCATTCAATTTGGGACAATTCGCTTGTTCCTTGCTTTCAATCGTGTGGCATGGAATATGTTTTTTTGGACAGTTCGCTTATCCCCAAAGAAAAACAGTGCTATCTTCCCTTGCTTGTAACGGAGCAGGGGAAAAGCCTCAATGTGCTTGCCGTGAGCCGTGAATTTATCCCGAACATGCTTATTCCGCCACGGGAATATCTCCGCAATTTATTTGATACGGTTAATTATCTCACAAAAGACGATTCATATAACATGCTCACCGATGAGCGTGTCGTCGCAATAAAAATCGGCGAGAACCAGTTCCGAAAACTCTATGAAACGAAATGGCTGGCAAAACTTTTTTCTGCCGCCGAAGAATATTTTGCTGATTCAATAAAAATCACGCTTCCAACTGAATTCCTGCATCGTTTCCAAACTCGCATTCCTTCATATATTCCTGCCGGCATTCAAAGCGATGTCGCGAAGTGGGCAAAAAAGGCTTATGAAGAATCTATCGTTTCTCATTCGTCCCAGCCCACCATTTTTGATTTTTTGCTTACCTATCGGCAGAACAAGGCGCTCTACAATCGCATGCTGTATATTTCCCTACTCATAAACCAATGCAAGGGCGATAAAACGCGTAAGAAAATCGCACGGGAGAAACTGTGGATTGCGCAGAGCGGGGAAGGCTATTTGTGCGATCCCGACGGTGTGTTTGCGAACAATGCGGTTCGCCAGCTTGCGTATCGGAATCTCACTGAAGCCGAAAAACTTGTCCGCGAGGCGCAGAACGGCGATTTCAAGGAAACGGTCTCTAGCTATGACTACAACGGCGACGGTTTTAATGAATACATCTGTGCGATGAAGCAATACAATGCGTGTATTTCCGTTCATGGAGCGCAAATTTCAGAGCTTGACATTATCCACAACACGGGGAACTATGCCGATTCTCCGAGCCGAATCAAACAGTTCGATAATTTTGAAGACAGGTATGCGCGCGGGCTGTTCGTTGACCATCTTTTTTCTTATGATGAATTTTCTGAATATCGGAAAGGTTCGCCCACAGGAAATGGCATTTTTTCTCAGACGATTTTCAATCAGCTTGATTTTGACACGCACCGCCATGAAATTAAACTTTCAGGATCGGGGGTGTTCTCCGCGATTCAGATACCCGTTACGCTTACCAAAAAGTTTATTGCGAATTCGGATGGTCTGACGATTCAGTATTTTCTCAAAAATGAAAGCCAGTTTGACCTTAAAGGCATGTTTGTTGTTGAGTCAAATTATGCGCAGACTGATTTTTCTTCTGTAAAAGCGAATTCCTATAGGGCGGGGGTTGTGGCAAATAGCGTAAAAGATGAGCTTGAACTGAAGGATTCGCCGCGTTTTGCAAAGCGTGTCACTGACATACAGATAACCGACACATCGAACGACATTTCCTTTGTGTATACGCCGAATGACCCGTGTGATTTTGTGTGTATGCCAATGCTGTTCCGCCGGCCTTCTTCTTCAAGCGATACGCCGACCATTGCGGGAAATGCTTTCGTTGTTTCTCTTTGCTGGAACATTGAACTTGAAGCGGGGAAGGAAATCGAAAAGAATATCACCTATACGATTACCATTCCCAAAAAGAACAAAAAGAAAAAGAAAGTTTAGGCTTCAATTCCCTGCGAGAGCTGCAAGTACATTTGGTCTGCCAAGCCGAAGCCTGCGTTTTTCGTCATCATCGTGGCGTATTCATCGTAGAGCATGTCCTCGTACATGTTTTTTGCGTAGCTTGATTCGCTTTCTGCCTTCATCACGGTTTTTCGCATTGAAGAGAGCATCATTTTGACGATGTATGATTCCATTTCGAGTGATTTTTCGTAGAGTTTTGAAGTGCGGTCGATTTCTCTCGGCTGTACATGAGGATTTGCCTGGTTTGCCGCCGCTCCCTGTGGAAGCGCGTGCTTGTCGCTTTCAGCCATGAAGCTGCCCGTAAAGCCCGAAGTCCAGTCGCCGTTGATTCTGCCATCGTAAGAAGTTTGTGCAGAAGAGAGATTTTTTCCGACAACAGCGGCTTCGTTTTTTGCGAGAGATTTTGCTTCGTTTACAAGCGCATCGAATTTCCCCTTTTCAGAAGAAATCTTCGCGCTCAAAGAAGCTCCTTCGCCTTTCGTAATTGCTGAAATTCCACCGATTGTCATATTAAAAAACTCCGTTTTCTAAAGTATGAAGCGACAAAGTATGAAGTATGACTCCCACGCTTCATACCTCATACTTCATGTTATCGTTTCAAGTTTACTGCTGTTGAGAGCATTGAGTCTGTTGTTTGGATGGCTTTTGAGTTGAACTCGTAGGCGCGCTGGGCGACTATCATCTGAACCATTTCGTTTACGACCGAAACATTGCTCATTTCGACGAATTTGTGCTTGGTCACGCCGAAGCCCTCAAAGCCAGGTCTTCCCGCGATTGCCTCTCCCGAAGCGTTCGTCACTTTGAAGAGGTTGTCGCCCACGGCTTCGAGCCCCGCGTTGTTCGGGAATCTGTAAAGCTCAATCTGAGCGACATCAACCGGGTCGTCCTGACCGAAAATCTTCACCGAAACGCGGCCCGTGTCGTCAATCGTGAGCGTGTGAATGTCGTAGCCTTCGGGCATAATGACTTCCGGCTGAACTCGCAATCCGTTTGAATTCACAAGTTGTCCGTTCATGTCGATTTTGAAGCTGCCGTCTCGCGTGTAGGCATAGCTTCCGTCGTACTGCATT
>ERZ842401.2095-NODE-2095-length-27192-cov-9.651988_pt1 | contig 27192 bp, 23 predicted proteins | sample MGYA00521270_ERZ842401 | MGnify/ENA primary metagenome ERZ842401 (study PRJEB31892, sample SAMEA3878208) | bioreactor metagenome | biome: Moose rumen | place: Sweden | collected 2011-10 | study: EMG produced TPA metagenomics assembly of the PRJEB12797 data set... | reverse complement strand
CTATGGTATTGAATTATATTTGGGTAGCCTTTTTTCTACTTGCCTTTGTGATAGCGGTGGTGAAGTTGGTGTTCTGGGGAGACTATGACGTCTTCCCTGCCATGATGGACTCTACGTTTGCGTCGTCGAAGACGGCATTTGAGATTTCCTTAGGACTGACTGGTGTGCTGTCGCTCTGGTTGGGTGTGATGAAGATTGGCGAGAAAGGCGGTGTCGTCAACGTACTGGCTCGTCTGCTGTCGCCTGTATTCACCAAACTCTTCCCTGACATCCCCAAAGGACATCCCGTCACAGGCTCTATCTTTATGAATATCGCCGCCAATATGCTGGGACTCGACAATGCCGCTACCCCACTCGGACTCAAGGCAATGGAGCAGATGCAGGAACTGAACCCCAAGAAAGACACGGCATGGAACCCGATGATCATGTTCCTTGTGCTGAACACCAGTGGTCTGACCCTCATCCCCGTCTCTATCATGGTATATCGTGTGCAGATGGGGGCGGCGCAGCCAACGGACATCTTCATCCCCATCCTGCTTGCCACGTTCTTCTCGACACTGGTGGGAATCATCGTGACTTCCCTCTTCCAACATATCAACCTGCTGAACCGCACCTTGCTATTGACCCTTGGCGGTGCCTGTGCAGTGGTGGCAGGTATCATCTGGGGCTTCTCACGGATGGACGGAGAGACGATGAACCACGTGAGCACCACCGTGGCGAATATCCTGCTGATGACCATTATTGTGAGTTTCATTGCAGCAGGTGTGAGGAAGAAGATCAATGTCTATGACGCTTTCATCGAGGGAGCGAAAGACGGTTTTCAGACCGCCGTGCGCATCATCCCCTATCTCGTTGCCATCCTCGTGGGCATCGGTGTGTTCCGTGCCTCTGGGGCAATGGACATGTTGATCGGTGGGATGCGCTGGTGTGTGGAACTGACGGGTATGAACGCCCAGTGGGTGGACGCCATGCCTACGGCACTGATGAAGCCGTTGTCGGGCAGTGGCGCACGAGGGATGATGGTGGATGCGATGACGACCTATGGAGCCGACTCGTTCGTGGGCAGGTTGTCGTGCGTCTTCCAAGGCTCTACGGACACCACCTTCTATATCCTTGCCGTCTACTTCGGCTCGGTGGGCATCGCCAAGACCCGCCATGCCGTCGCCTGTGGCTTGCTTGCTGACTTGGCGGGTATCATTGCGGCAATTGCGATCTGCTATTTATTCTTTGGGTAGGGGCGAGATAACGAAATAATGAGATAACGAATTATGGCTAACATGAAATCACTGGCGAAAGATACCGCCATATATGGACTTTCGAGCATCGTGGGACGCTTCCTCAACTATATGCTCGTCCCGCTCTATACACACTATATGCCCAAGGATTCGGGCGACTACGGCATCAGTACCAATATCTATGCATACACAGCGCTGATCCTCGTGCTACTGACCTTTGGCATGGAGACAACGCTGTTCCGCTATGCCAACGATGAGAGGACCAAGCCCGATACAGTGTTCTCGACGACCATGGCTGTCGTAGGCTCACTGACAGCCCTCTTCCTGCTATTGGTGTTTTGTTTCATCACCCCCATCAGCGGAGCATTGGGCTATACGGAACATCCCGAATACCTGCAGATGATGGCTGTCGTGGTGGCGCTCGATGCCCTGCAGGCGATTCCATTCAGTTATCTGCGCTTCCAGAAACGCGCCATCCGCTTTGCCTCACTGAAACTGCTGTTCATCGCACTGAACATCACGCTTAACGTGTTCTATTTCGTCGTGTTGGGCAAGACCTCCGTCTTCTATGTGTTCTTCATCAACCTGCTATGTACAGCATTCATCACACTGTTCTTTCTGCCCGACCTGCTGCGCATCCGATGGTGCTTTGACGGACAACTGCTGCGACGCATGCTCAGTTATTCATGGCCTATCCTGATACTGGGTATCGCTGGCATCCTGAACCAAGTAGCCGACAAGATCATCTTCCCACTGGTCTACCCCAACCAGGCTGATGCCAATGTACAACTGGGCATCTATGGCTCATGCGTTAAGATAGCGATGATCATGGCAATGATCACCCAGGCGTTCCGCTATGCCTATGAGCCTATCGTCTTCGCCAAGAGCAAGGACTCGGACAAGACAGAATACTATGCCTCGGCGATGAAGTTCTTCCTGATCTTCACCCTGCTCGCCTTTCTGTGTGTGGTCGGCTGGATGCCTCTGTTGCAGTATATCATTGGCGCAGACTATCGTGAGGGATTGGGCGTGGTGCCTATCGTCATGGCTGCAGAGATCATGATGGGTGTCTATTTCAACCTGTCGTTCTGGTATAAACTCATCGACAAGACCATCTATGGCGCCTGGTTCTCCCTGGCTGGCTGTGCGGTACTTCTTGCCGTCAACATCCTGCTCATCCCCAAGTATGGCTATTGGGCTTGCGCCTGGGGTGGTGTGGCTGGCTATGGCACGGCAATGGTGCTGAGTTACATCGTAGGGCAGCGGAAGAATCCTATCCCCTATCCCATGAAGGATATCTCGCTCTATGTCGTGCTGACCTTCGTGTTCTATGGCTTTATGAAGACCGCCAGCGACTGGTCTGCACTGGCTTCACTTACCTTCAACACGCTACTGATTATCCTTTTTGTCGCTGTCATTATCAAACGCGACCTGCCTCTGGGCAGTCTCCCTGTCATTGGAAAATATCTCAAAAAATAAATATCGTATGAAAAGAATCCTGGTATCTCTTGTAACACTAGTATCTCTAGTAAATCTTGCCCATGCCGACGAGGGCATGTGGACACTTTACAACCTGCCTGCGGCAGTCTATGAACAGATGAAACAGTATGGGTTCCAGTTGCCACAGGAGCAACTGTACCAGAGTGACAATGCCGTGAAGAACGCTGTCGTCAACTTCGGTGGCTACTGCTCGGGAGTCGTGGTGTCACCCGACGGACTGGTATTCACCAACCACCACTGTGGCTTTGAGGCTATCCGCAGCCATTCTACCGTAGAGCACGACTATATGCTCAACGGTTTCATCGCCAACTCGTATGAGGAGGAACTGCCTAACGAGGACCTCTTCGTCAGTTTTATGGTGGACCAGAAGGACGTGACAGACAGCCTCAACGCACTCGGACTGGACGCGTTGCCCATCACGAAGGTAGAGGCGTTTGTGGACTCCGTGCAGAACGCATGGCAGAAGAGCATCCGCCAACAAGACTCCACCCTGCGTGTGGAGATCCTGCCATTCTATGAGGGTAACAAATACTATCTGACAACCTATCGCGACTTCGAGGATGTACGTCTGGTATTCGCCGTACCCAAGTCGATGGGTAAGTTCGGCGGAGAGACCGATAACTGGATGTGGCCCCGTCAGACCTGCGACTACAGTGTGTTCCGCATCTATGCGGATGCCAAGACGAATGGTCCTGCGAAATACTCCAAGGACAATGTGCCCTACCACCCCCAATCATGGGCACCTGTCTCTATGGAGGGCTATAAGCCTGGCGACTTCGCCATGATATTAGGATATCCTGGCTCCACCAGTCGTTACCTCAGCAGTTATGGCATCCAAGAGCGTCATGATGCCATCAACGCCCCACGTGCCCAGGTACGTGGTGTCAAACAAGAGATTATGCTGCGCCACATGCGCGCCGATGAGGCTGTCCGTATCAAATACGACTCGAAATATGCCCACTCCTCCAACTACTGGAAAAACTCCATCGGTATGAACAAGTGTATCGACTCCATCGGACTCGTCCAGCAGAAACGTGACTTCGAGGTGAGACTGAAGCATTGGCAGGACTCTACGGAATACCTGAAAGGACTGCTCGACTTCGACAAGATGGCAGAACTCTACGGAAAACGCCTTGCCATCACCCGTGCCCGTATGCTGTTTATCGAGACTTTCGTCATGCAGGACGAACTGAGCACCCGTGCATGGCGCATCAACTGGGGCATGCCCGTCAAAGGTCCGGAGGATAAGCCCAAGAAGCAATACCACCAGTTTGATGACAACAGCAACGAGTGGGATGAGGCTACCGACATCGAGATACTGGCGGCACTGTTGAAGAACTATCGTGAGCAGATGACGGATGCCTACTATCTGCCTGAGTTCTATGAGACCATTGACCAAAAGTTCCATGGCGACTATACTGCCTATGCCAATGCGCTCTATAGGAAATCTGCGCTGATGAGCGACAAGCCCATCTATTTCAACAAGAAAGGTTTTTACAATGACTTAGGTATCCAGTATGGACTGGCACTTAACGAGTTGTTTGCCAAGATAGGGGCTGACCGTAAGCAACTGGGTATAGATATCGCAGAGCAAGAGAAATGGCTCTGTGCCGCTAAGTTACGCATGGAGCAGGATCTGCCTAATTACTCGGATGCAAACTTCACGATGCGTATGACCTACGGACAGATTGGGGAGTACACACTGGGCGGGCGACCCTCAGGCTACTACACGACGGCACGCAGTCTCTGGGAGAAGATGCAGAAGGCTGACGAGAACTTCGAGTATTTCGCTGAGCCTGTGATGCATGAACTTCTCTCTGTCAAGGACTTCGGCAAATATGCTGACCCCTTGACGGGTACTCTCCAACTCTGCTTCCTGTCGAACAATGACATCACAGGTGGTAACTCCGGCTCACCTATCTTTAATAATAAGGGAGAACTGCTTGGTCTTGCCTTCGACGGCAACTGGGACAGTCTCTCCAGCGACATCTTTTTCGACCGGCAACTGGCACGCACCATCAACGTGGACATCCGCTACATGCTCTATATGATGGACCGCTGGGGACATGCCGACCGCCTGCTCAAAGAGATAGGCATCCAATAAGATAAGATATGGATATATAAAAAGGTTGAGAATGATCTCAACCTTTTTTCTTTCTTGGCTTCCGTATTGCCCATCCTTCCTCACTGAAGTCTGGCATCTCGCCTTTCAGTTTCATGCCATCTGGATTCAAGAACTGCATCCATTCGTTCTTGGTATAGGTCTTCTTAGTTTCCCTAGGCGCTCTAGTTTCTCTAGTAGGTCTAGTTGGCCTAGTTTCCCTAGAATTCCTGGAACTCCTAGGCTCCCTGGCCATCCCACCTTCATCAGCATCGTTACAGCGAACTTCCCTACCCTTGTATTTCTGTCCATTCACAAACTTCATCACACGAGGGGCATCCTCCTCTGGCACGTCGAAATACGACATCATCGTCAACAGGTCAATATGCCCTACCTCCACATGACCTTTCACATGCTTGTTCAGGAACTGCATCAACTCACCAGGATAGAAACCGTCTCTCTTACCAAGATTGATGAACAGACGACGATAGCCTTCCTCCGCCTTGCGAGGACCATTACCTCTCGACCGTTTGTCCTTGGTACCACGCTCTCCTTTCTCACGCTTCTGACCTTTCTCACGACCAGAGGATACTGGTGTGATTTCTGGGGCATCAGCATAATAGGCAAGGAAACGCCCGAACTCCAGAGAGACTATCTTCTTGATCAGATCCTCCTTGTCGACATACTCGAAGAAACGGTCGATATCCGACATAAACGGAGCGATCTGCTCCTCGTCCACGTCAGCCTTGACGATCTGGTCCATCACCTTATATAACTGTTTCTTGCAGATTTCCTCGGCAGTAGGAATCGTTCCCTGCTCGAAAGCCTTACCTATCTCCTTCTCAATATTACGGATCTTATGCTTCTCGCGAGAGTGCACAATACTCAAGGATGTGCCTTTCTTGCCTGCACGCCCTGTACGCCCGGAGCGATGGGTATAGTTCTCAATATCATCTGGTAAACCGTAGTTGATGACGTGTGTCAGGTCGTCGACATCCAACCCACGTGCCGCTACATCCGTTGCCACCAGCAACTGAACGGTATGCTGGCGGAACTTCTGCATCGTCAGGTCACGTTGCTGCTGTGAGAGATCACCATGCAGGCTCTCCGCATTATAGCCGTCACGGATCAGTTTATCAGCAACCTCCTGTGTCTCCATCTTCGTGCGACAGAAAATGATGGCGAAAATACGGGGATAATAGTCTACCAAACGCTTCAGGGCAAGATACTTGTCCTTGGCATTCACCATATAATAAATATGGTTCACATGCTCGGCACCCTCATTACGGCTTCCTACCACGATTTCCTTATAGTCATGCAGATACCCCTTGGCGATACGCTCTATCTCCTTACTCATCGTGGCGGAGAACAACAATGTGTTACGCTCGGCAGGGACTCCCTCCAGAATAGCGTCGATACTCTCGGAGAAACCCATGTTCAACATCTCGTCCGCCTCGTCAAGCACCACATTGTACACATCATCCAACTTTGCCACCCCACGCTTCATTAGGTCTATCAATCGACCTGGAGTAGCGACAATGACCTGTACCCCCTTTCGTAAAGCACGTATCTGCTGCTCGATAGAGGCACCTCCATAGACCGCCTCGATATGGATTCCCTCCATATACTTCGAGAAATCACGCAGATCATCGGTGATCTGCAAACAAAGTTCACGGGTAGGAGCAAGTATCAAAGCATGAGGAAGACCTCTCCCTACCTCCCCAAACTGGGGATGCGGTTTCTCTGCAATTCGCTGCAATACGGGAATACCAAATGCTGCCGTCTTACCTGTTCCTGTCTGGGCAAGAGCGATAACATCATTCTGATTACCAAGCAAATAAGGGATTACCTCCTCCTGTACGGGCATGGGCTGTACGAAACCCAACTCCTCAATAGCGCGGCGAATCTCTTCGCAAACGCCTAACTCTTCAAATGTCTTCAATTTATATACTTTATTTAATCGGGTACAAAGGTAGTGCAATTTAAGGGAAGTACCAAATTTATTTGGATATTTACATTTTTTTAGATATTATATAGTGATGGTATTCGGGAAATTAATTATCTTTGCAACCGAATTCGGTTTTCCGAAATGGAAAACTTTTTGGATTCAAAAAATAAAAAAGTTGTCCAAAACGGAAAACTTTCCGTAATTTGAAGTAATTAAAAACTTGATAATATATAGAACAATGGAAATTAAAAACTTTACCATCACAAAACGCGACGGATCGAAAGACCAGTTCTCGTTAGACAAAATTATGAATGCCATCCTAAAGGCATTTGAGAGTGTTGACCAACCTACTGACCTTGGTGCTATCTCTAAGATTCTCAGCCGTTTAGATATCAAGAACGATATTACCGTTGAGGATATTCAAAATCAGGTGGAGGAGGCACTGATGAGTGAGGGCTACTACAAAGTGGCAAAGTCATTTATGCTGTATCGTCAGGCTCACTCTGAGGATCGCGAGACACTTGCCAAGTTGCAATTCTTGTCAGAATATTGCGAGTCAGTGAACGCAGCGACTGGTTCAAAGTATGACGCAAATGCCAACGTGGAGCATAAAAATATTGCCACATTGATTGGTGAGTTACCAAAATCCAACTTCATCCGCTTGAACCGCCGCCTGTTGACTGATCGTATTAAAAAGATGTATGGCAAGCAACTCGCCGATGAGTATATCGACAAGTTGACACACCATTTTATATATAAGAACGACGAGACGAGTCTTGCCAATTACTGCGCCTCTATCACGATGTATCCTTGGCTGATTGGTGGTACCATTTCCATTGGTGGTAACTCCACAGCGCCAACTAACCTGAAGAGTTTCTGTGGAGGCTTCGTGAACATGGTGTTCATGGTGTCTAGTATGCTGAGCGGTGCTTGTGCTACCCCAGAGTTCCTGATGTACATGAACTACTTCCTGGGGAAGGAATATGGCGAGGACTACTACCAGCGTGCTGACCAGCAAGCAGATATGAGTTTGAAGAAGCGCACTATCGACAAGATCATCACCGATTGCTTCGAGCAGATTGTCTATACCCTCAACCAGCCCACTGGTGCCCGCAACTATCAGGCTGTGTTCTGGAATGTCGCCTATTACGACAAGTTCTATTTCGAGAGTATCTTTGGTGAGTTCTACTTCCCCGATGGCTCCAAACCCGACTGGAATGGTCTGTCATGGTTGCAGAAGCGTTTCATGAAGTGGTTTAACCAAGAGCGCACCAAAACCCTGCTGACCTTCCCGGTAGAGACCATGGCATTGTTGACCGACAAGAATGGTGAATGCCTGGATAAGGAGTGGGGCGATTTCACGGCAGAGATGTATGCGGAAGGACATTCGTTCTTCACCTATATGAGTGACAACGCCGACTCTCTGAGTTCTTGCTGCCGCCTGCGTAATGAGATCACAGACAATGGCTTCAGTTACACCTTGGGTGCTGGTGGTGTCTCTACCGGTTCTAAGAGTGTGCTCACCATCAACTTGAACCGTTGTATCCAGTACGCTGTCAACCATAAGATAGACTATCTGGAGTATCTGGGTGGTATCATCGACCTTTGCCACAAGGTACAGATGGCATATAACGAGAATCTGAAGGAACTGCAGGAGCATGGTATGCTACCACTCTTCGACGCTGGTTATATCAACATCGGACGACAGTATCTCACCATCGGTATCAACGGACTCGTAGAGGCTGCTGAGTTCATGGGACTGAAGATCACGCCTAACGACGACTACCTGCACTTCGTACAGGGTATCCTCGGACTGATTGAGAAATACAACAAGCAGTATCGTACCAAGGACGTGATGTTCAATTGTGAGATGATTCCCGCAGAGAATGTGGGTGTGAAGCATGCCAAGTGGGACCGTGAGGACGGCTATTTCGTACCACGCGACTGCTACAACAGTTACTTCTATGTCGTGGAGGACGACTCACTTAGTGTCATCGATAAGTTCAAACTCCATGGCGCACCTTATATCGAGCACCTTACGGGAGGCTCTGCCCTTCACATGAACCTTGACGAGCACCTCAGCAAACAGCAGTATGCCCACCTGCTGAAGGTCGCTGCTCAGGAAGGCTGTAACTACTTCACTTTCAATATCCCCAACACCGTTTGCAACGACTGCGGACATATCGACAAGCGCTATCTGAAGGAGTGCCCCCACTGCCATTCTAAGAATGTGGACTATATGACACGTATCATCGGTTACCTGAAACGTGTCAGCAACTTCTCACAGCCACGTCAGGAGGAGGCCGCTCGTCGCTACTACGCTCACGCAGAAGCCAAAGGCTAATAGCCAACCGAAATGCTCAAATACGTCAACACTGGCATCGTATTCCAAGAGATACCCGATGAGGTGACCCTGGCAATCAACATCTCGAATTGCCCCTGTCGCTGCCCTGGCTGCCACAGCCACTATCTCTGGGAGGACATCGGGCTCCCCTTGGATACCGATGCCATTGATGGCTTTGTCAAAAAGTTCGGTAGCGACATCACTTGTATCGCCTTCATGGGAGGTGACGCCGATCCGAGAAGCGTCAACCAATTGGCGCAGTATATTCATGAGGCGCATCCTATGTTCAAGGTCGCATGGTATAGTGGGCGCATCCGCATCTCTTCCTCTATTTGCAAGACCGATTTCGATTATATCAAGATCGGTCCTTTCATCAAGCATCTGGGACCACTCAAGCAGCCCACTACCAACCAACGTCTCTACTGCCAGAAGGAGAACGGGGAGTTTGAGGATATCACCAGTCGTTTCTGGAAAAAATAAACTATCATCATGAGAATTTGTGTCTTCTGTTCCGCAAATGCCGATATTGACCCCGATTTCTTCCGGATGACGGAGGAACTGGGGCATTGGATAGGGGAAAACGGACACTCCCTAGTGTATGGAGGTGTCAACCAAGGTTTGATGGAATGCGTGGCGAAGGCTACACATGAGGCTGGTGGACAAGTCATCGGTGTCATACCCACCATTATTGAACAGTCGGGACGCATCAGTCCCTATGTGGATGTCGAGATGTTCTGCGACAACCTAAGCGACCGCAAACAACTGATGCAAGATCAGGCAGATGTATTCATCGCCCTGCCTGGTGGCATCGGCACCCTTGACGAGGTTTTCACCATTGCCGCCTCCGCTACCATCGGCTACCATAGCAAGAAAGTCATCCTCTATAACATGAAAGGGTTTTGGAACTCCCTGCAAACCCTCCTTGACGACCTCCAGTCAAAAGGTTTCACCAGAAAAGACTGGCATCATCAAATCCAGATAGCAAACTCACTAGATGACCTCCGCCAACTCCTAATATAAAGTCACGCACCTGCTGAAAAGTAGGTTTTTATTTGGTATTTCTCTCGATTTGCACTACCTTTGCATCCAGAAAGTAATACAAAAACAATTATGGATACAATTAAGAAACTATTTGCCCAGAAACTGATGGATATCAAAGCCATCAAGTTACAGCCAAATGAGCCATTTACGTGGGCTTCAGGCTGGAAATCACCCATTTATACAGACAACCGCAAGACATTAGGCTTTGCCGATGTGCGCTCTTTTGTAAAACTGGAACTCTGTCACGCCATTCAGAAAAATTTCTCTGAGGCAGAGGCTGTGGCTGGTGTCGCTACGGGTGCCATCGCACAGGGAGCACTGGTGGCTGATGAACTGGGACTCCCCTACGCCTATGTCCGTCCGAAGCCAAAAGACCATGGTATGGGTAATCAAGTGGAAGGTGAGTTAAAAAAGGGGGCAAAGGTCATTGTCGTGGAAGACCTCATCTCAACGGGTGGTAGTAGTCTGAAGGCCGTAGAGGCTTTGCGTCAGTATGGTGTGGAGGTCATCGGCATGGTGGCATCCTTCACCTATGGTTTCCCTGTTGCAGAACAGGCTTTCAAGGATGCTGGTGTACAGTTGATTACGTTGAGTGACTATGCCGCCGTCTTAGAGCAGGCTGCAGAGACAGGCTACATCAAAGAGGAAGAGATAGAAATCCTAAAAGAATGGCGTAAGGACCCCGCTGCATGGAAAGCATGACAAAATTTGAGAGCAGCGTCAAACAGATACCTTATGCGGTAGAGGACGTATATCGTAATATCAGCGACCTGCGCAACCTCGATAAGGTGCGTGACCGTGTTCCAGAAGACAAGTTATCTGACTTTGCCTTTGACGAGGATTCTGTACAGGTGAAGGTTGACCCCGTAGGGCTCCTGAAACTTCGTATTATCGAGCGTGAGGAGGGAAAGTGTGTGAAATTCGAGACCGAGCAGTCCCCCATGCCCTTCAACCTCTGGATACAGGTGTTGCCTGTCACAGAGACCACCAGTAAGATGCGCGTGACAGTGAAAGCAGACATCCCCTTTATGCTGAAAGGAATGGTTAGTGGTCCCTTACAAGATGGTGTGGAGAAAATTGCTGATGCCTTGGCACAGGTGCCTTATGTATAGTCCAACAACCCCATAAAACCTATTATAATGAACAAACTCTGGGAAAAGAACTTTGAGGTGAATGCGGAGATAGAGCGTTTCACCGTGGGTCGCGACCGAGAGATGGACCTATATCTCGCACCCTATGACGTGTTAGGGTCAATGGCACATATCACCATGTTGGAGTCCATAGGTCTCTTAGAGGCAGATGAACTGCGGCAATTACTTGCAGAGTTAAGGAACATCCATGCCATCTGTGAGCGTGGCGAATTCGTTATCGAGGACGGTGTCGAAGATGTCCATTCTCAGGTAGAACTCATGCTCACCCGCAAACTGGGCGATATGGGTAAGAAAATACATTCTGGCCGCTCTCGTAATGACCAGGTATTGGTCGACCTGAAACTCTTCACCCGTCATGAACTGATGGAGATAGCCGATAGTGTCATCGTTCTTTTCGATGAGTTACAAGCAAAAAGTGAACAGTATAAGCACGTGCTCATGCCTGGCTATACCCATCTGCAGGTTGCCATGCCCTCATCGTTTGGCTTGTGGTTTGGCGCTTATGCAGAATCTCTTGCTGACGACATGCTCTTTTTGCAAGCAGCCTATAAGATGACCAACCGCAACCCGCTTGGATCTGCGGCAGGCTATGGCTCATCGTTCCCCCTGAATCGCCAGATGACAACCGATCTATTAGGGTTCGATTCGATGGACTATAATGTGGTATATGCACAGATGGGACGCGGCAAAATGGAGCGTAACGTTGGCTTTGCCATTGCTACCATCGCTGGTACCCTTGCCAAACTTGCTTTCGACGCCTGCTTGTTTAACTCCCAGAACTTCTCGTTCGTACGCCTGCCGAAAGAGTGTACCACGGGGTCCAGTATCATGCCGCATAAGAAGAACCCTGATGTTTTCGAACTCATTCGTGCCAGGTGTAACAAATTGCAGGCACTGCCCCAGCAGGTGACGCTCATCATGAACAATCTCCCTGTAGGCTATTTCCGTGATTTGCAGATTATCAAGGAAGTGTTCTTGCCTGCCTTTGACGAACTCAAAGACTGCTTACAAATGGCTGCATATATTATTAATAAGATAGAGGTTCGTGAGGATATTCTTGACAATCCGATGTACGACCCGATGTTCTCTGTCGAGGAGGTCAACCGTCTTGCCGCTGAGGGAATGCCTTTCCGTGATGCCTATAAGAAAGTTGGGTTGGATATCGAGGCGGGAATGTTTACTCCTAATAAGGATATTCACCATACCCATGAGGGCTCTATCGGCAATCTTTGTAATAACCAGATTAGGACCTTGATGCAACAGGTTCTTGATGGTTTCGGTTTCGAACGGGTGAAAGAGGCAGAAAAGAAGTTGCTCCAATGAGAAAGTCCCTTTCTTTTTACTTCCTTACCCTTTTACTCTTAACAGGATGTGGGGCAGAGAACGAGTATACGTCATGGCCTTGCCGCTTCATCTATGACAACAGCATCCATCTTGATCAGACACTCGCTGTGGCTATCAATCCTGTTGTTCCTGGCATCTTCTGTATGATCACGGAGGAATCAAGAGGAGGTTCCAAGTATCTGATCTTTGACAATAACCAAGGGGCTAGTTCACGTCAGATAGAGACCGCAAAAGAGTTGGGTAACAACCTACGCCTTGGACTAAACAATGGTATTATTGTAGGTGTTCAGAACCTAGGCGATTACTCTTTTACCGCTTACGACGTGCAATGTCCTAATTGTGTACGAAGGGAAAACAATATGGCGAGCCCCAACTACCGCATGATACTGGACAAGAAAGGCTCTGGTGTCGTCACCTGTTCGAAATGTGGCAATCGCTATGACTTGAACAATAGTGGTCTGATCGTAGAGGGACAAGAGGGTGACAAGGGGCTCTCTCAATATCGTAATGCCCACACTGCTGGTCCTAATGGTATCGTCACCGTTTTCTCAGAGTGATAACCAAAAAAGCAAAAAAATATTTGGCAGTTACGCCGATTTAACGTATCTTTGCACCCGCAAACTACAAATGTCTGCTGCCGCGATGGTGGAATGGTAGACACGAGGGACTTAAAATCCCTTGGCCAGTAATGGCTGTGCGGGTTCGAGTCCCGCTCGCGGCACAGAAGCAAAAGAGCCTTGGGCAATTGCCTAAGGCTCTTTTGCATAATCTGGTTATCTCAACCAATTCTCTATCCGCAGTAATGCCTCCTGCGTCTTTTCCTGTTGCCCAAAAGCAGTGAGTCGGATATAGCCTTCGCCACTGGGACCAAAGCCCACGCCAGGGGTACATACCACATGTGCACCATAAAGCATCTCCTCGAAGAACTGCCATGAGGGAGTGTCATTAGGAGTCTTCACCCAGAGATAAGGAGCATGTTCTCCACCATAGACCTTCAATCCAAGGCTCGTAAGGGCTCGTTTCATCCCATGCGCATTCCTCATATAATAGTCAATGGTCGCCTTCACTTGTTTCTTACCCTCTGGTGTATATATTGCCTCAGCAGCACGCTGACTGAGGTAACTGGTACCATTGAACTTAGTACATTGTCTACGGTTCCATAGGTGATTCAAGGGGATGCGTTCTCCTTTCAGTGTCGATGCCGTCACTTCTTTAGGTACAATGGTATAACCGCAGCGTACACCAGTGAATCCCGCAGTTTTAGAATAACTATGGAACTCTATGGCACATTTCCTCGCCCCTCTTATTTCATAGATTGAATGAGGCACTGAGTCATTCTGTATATATGCCTCATAGGCTGCATCATAGAATATCAATGCGTCGTTCTTCAATGCATAACTCACCCATTTCCTCAGTTCTTCTTTCGAGATGACTGTGCCTGTAGGATTGTTGGGATAACAGAGGTATATGATATCCACCCTACGGTCAGGAATCTGCGGAATAAAGTTGTTCTCTGCTGTACAGGGCATATAAATCACGTTTGACCATCGTCCACCCTCTTGTACTCCAGCACGTCCAATCATCACATTGGAGTCAATATACACAGGATAGATTGGGTCGCCTACCGCAATGGAATTATCCCAGCGTACCAGTTCCTGGATATTCCCCGTATCGCTCTTTGCCCCATCGTTGATGAATATCTCGCTGATGTCGAGGTGAATGCCGCGTGGTAGAAAGTCGTTCTTCAAAATGGCTTCCCTTAGAAAGTCATAGCCCTGTTCGGGACCATATCCTCGAAAAGTTGTCTGTTGTGCCATCTCATCGGTTGCCTTGTGCAATGCCTCGATAACAGCAGGACACAATGGTTGTGTCACATCACCAATACCCAATGAGATGATGTCCGCTTTCGCATGTGTCGCCTTGAAAGCGTTCACTTTCTTAGCAATGTCTGCAAACAAGTAGTTGTTTGGCAGTTTCAGGAAATGTTCATTAATCAGTGCCATAGTCTTTTGTGTTTTGTTGTTATTATTATTGTGATCGTGTTGTTATACCAAAGATAATATCTCGTTGAAATGAGAAATCTTGTGAAGCCGTTCGTGTGGATATTCCTCCGACTTCTCAAGTTCCCACACCACATGATAGGGAATATGTGCCGCCCATGCTCCAGCAGTGAGGGCAGGGGCAATATCACTGCGAAATGAGTTGCCCACCATCAACGTCTGCTCTGGAGCCACGTCCAGGTTCTCACAAAGTTGTCGGTATTCACGTTCTGTTTTGTTAGAGACAGTCTCCATGTGTGAGAAATACCGTTCTAGTCCCGACCGTCTAAGTTTATCCTCTTGATCCATCAGTTCTCCTTTGGTGAACACCACCAGTTGGAAACGACGAGACTCAGACAGTGCCTCCAAGGTGTCCTGCACCTCAGGCAATGGTGTCGTGGGGAATCGCAGCAGTTCCTTACCCATATCGATGAGGCGCATAACATCATTACTGGTCAGTTGTCCTTTGCTCAGCCGTATGGCGTTTTCAATGAGTGAGAGTGTGAATGCTTTCGTGCCATAACCTGTCAGGGGCAAATTCTGATGCTCTGTGGCAAACAGTCCTTCACTTACCTCTCGTGCCGTCGCCCATGGCTTTAACAACTCACAGCATCGTTGTTCCACCTCGTCAAACCATGACTGGCAGTCCCACAGCGTATCATCTGCGTCAAATACGATAACTTTTATCTCGTCCATCTAATTACTTACCTTTACCTCATATAGTTCAATTGAATTGATGATATTCTGCCAGAGTACATAACACCCTGCACCTATCGAGGCAACAGGATTCAGATACATATACGCCACCCAGATACTCAATGCTGTATTCTTCTGAAACAAAGCCTGTCCACTATTGATTTCCTCACCCAGATGCCTACCAATCAGTCTGCCAATAGCAAACTGTACGAAACATAGTACTAGGGTGGTCAAGGCTATCATCGCCAATAACCATAACGAGGCATTGCTATGCATTATATTCTTTACCGTAATACCCGTAGTGATGGACAGGGAGATAGCCCAACAGTAGAAACTCAGATTAGGCATGGCGGTAATACGCTGACACACACCTCTCACATAATGCTGCATCACCCATCCTAACAGCAAGGGTAATAGCAGTACAATTGAAACCTTCTGCAAGATTAAAAGGAACGCCTCTATAAAAGCCACGTTGGCTGTCGGCTCCAGCATGGGAAACACCAATGGAATCATCAGTGCAGAGGCAAGGGATGATATCAGCGTGTAGGTCGTCATAGTCGAGATATTTCCTCCCAGTTTCCCTACCACCACTGGTGCTGCCGATGCTGAAGGACCGATAATACAAGTCAGCAAGGCCTCCCAGAGGAATTTCTGACTATTGGCACTTAGTCCCTGGATATTCGGTTCGTTGGCTGTTGCCTGCTGAACACTGATGATGATAAAAATGGTAGTTCCTACCAGTAATAGTTGTGCTATCAGTACCCCTACATGCCAACGATGCGGTCGCATCTGATGGAAATCCACCTTACAGAAGGTCACGAAGAGTGTCAGGAAGACGAAGAGCGGGAAGATGACATCGAACACTGGGCTCAACATATCGCCAAGTGCGTCCAATTGCGGAATATAATAGAAAGTCAGGTAACTCACTGTCCCTACGACAATTGCCACAGGCAGTGTCCAGTCTTTCAAAAAACGTATCAATCCCATGCTTTTCTCAAATTTTTGTGCAAAGATAGTGAATTATTTAAAATTATTATTACCTTTGCACCAGAATCTTTTGAATCAATTATTCAACAAGATTATTCATTGCAATATGCTGGTAAATACATTTTGTGCTGCCGTCAATGGGCTGGAAGTCAATACGGTAAAAGTGGAGATAAGCATGTCGCGAGGCGTTCAGTTTCATCTGACAGGCCTTGCGGATACTGCTGTGAAGGAGAGTTACGACCGTATCAAGGCCGCTCTTCTGAATAATGGTTTAAAGATGCCTGTAATGGATATCACCGTAAATCTTTCCCCTGCAGACATCAAAAAAGAAGGAAGTGGCTATGATCTCCCACTTGCCATTGGCATCTTAGCAGCCAATGGCAAAGTAGAGAGTGACCACCTCAAAGAGTATATGATGGTGGGGGAACTTGGACTGGATGGTAGGTTGCAACCTGTACGTGGCGCGCTTCCTATTGCCATTAAGGCACGTGCTGAGCATTTCAAAGGGCTTATCGTTCCCATCCAGAATATCCGAGAGGCTGCTGTAGTAAATAATGTGGAGGTCTATGGTATGGAAACGCTGATGGATGTCATCCGTTTCTTTAACGGTAGTTCTAGAGTGGAACCGACGAAAATAGACACACGCAAGGAGTTCTATGAGCAGCAGGATGTCTTCGAACTCGATTTCTCTGATGTGCGAGGACAAGAGAGTGTCAAGCGTGCCTTAGAAGTAGCGGCTGCTGGTGGGCATAATCTCATTATGATAGGTCCTCCTGGATCTGGAAAGTCTATGCTTGCCAAAAGATTGCCAAGCATTTTACCGCCCTTATCATTGAGTGAGAGTCTGGAGACCACCCAAATCCATAGCGTAGCGGGTAAATTGCCACGTGACACAAGTCTCATATCCCAACGTCCCTTCCGAGCCCCTCATCATACCATCTCACAAGTGGCACTAGTGGGAGGGGGCAATAATCCCCAACCAGGAGAAATCTCGCTGGCACATAATGGTGTGCTCTTTCTTGACGAGATGCCCGAATTGTCACGCAGTGTTCTTGAGGTTCTTCGCCAACCTTTGGAAGACCGTAGGATAACGATTAGTCGCGCCAAGTACAATGTGGAATACCCCTGTTCTTTTATGCTTATTGCCTCGATGAATCCTTGCCCCTGCGGCTACTATGGTGACCCGACCCATCATTGTGCTTGTACCCCAGGTCAGATACAACGGTATATGAACAAAATTAGTGGACCTTTACTTGATCGTATCGATATCCATTGTGAGATACAAGCCGTACCCTTTACAGAACTCTCTAAGATGCAACCAGGAGAAAATAGTGAGGCTATTCGTGAGCGAGTTATCCGAGCACGTAAGATTCAAGAGGAGCGTTTCAGACAACACCCAGGTATCCATTCCAATGCAATGATGACAGAGAAGATGCTGCATGAATATGCTGAGCCTGACGAGCAGTCGATGGAGATGCTTCGTATGGCAATGCAACGCCTAAAACTCTCTGCCCGTGCCTATAGTCGTATTCTCAAAGTGGCGCGAACCATTGCTGACCTTGAGAACTCAGAAAATGTGCAGAGTCACCATATTGCCGAGGCTATCGGCTATCGCAGTCTCGATCGAGGTGACTGGGCAGAGAGAGGAGTTTGAAATACCTATCCCTTAGTAAAACCAAGGGTAAGGACACTGACACAAAGACTAGGAATGGACTGCAGGGCATTGGCGCAGGAGATGAGAGTAGCGCCAGTCGTACAGACATCATCTATCAGCAGGACGTGTTTGCCCTCCAAACTTTCTGTTTCCCGCAATGTAAACACATCTGTCACATTCTCTTGTCGTTGATGGCGCATCAGGGTAGTCTGACTCTTCTTGAAATATCTACGACTAATGGCTTTGGTCATGACAGGAATTCCCGTGACCTCATGAATACCATGGGCAAGCCTCTCACTCTGGTTATAACCTCGTTGACGCATCCTGCGAGAAGACAAGGGCACAGGAATGATGGCATCAATACCATCGAAAAAGCCTGCCATCCGCATTTCCTCTGCCATCATACGTCCAAGGTCCTCTCCAATATCTGGACGATTTGCGTATTTCAGATCATAAAGCAGTTGGGCTGCCTCACTATGGGGTTCATAGAAGAACAGGGCTGCAGCACGGTCTACTGGGGCAAGCCCCCAGAAAAGTTGTGTCATCGGATTATCATAAGGTGTGAACTGAAAGGTGGTGCGAGGCAGATGGAGATAACAGGAGGAGCAAAGCGCATGCTCGGTAATGCTCAGACGATTGCCACAGGCAACACATTGACGTGGTGATATCATGTCAAGAAACCTACTCCAAAAACTCGTCTTCATCTGTCACGCTGATACATTGTCGGATGATATCCATGGTAAAACCACGACTGATGGCAAACTTGACGAGTTTACCTTTCAACTCATATTCACTAATCGCCTTGGTCGACTTTCGCTTTTGTTGGAGTAACGGACGTAGAATGCGCAAATACTCCTCATCATCTACTTCATCAAGCACTTTTAGGCGAATAGTCTCATCAATATGTTTTACCCAAAGAGCCTGCTCTACTTTCCGTCGGCCCCATTTATTATAGCGTACCTTATCTTTTACGAAGGCACGTGCAAAACGTTCATCATCTACATAACGTTCTTTAATAAGTCTGTCCATGATGCGGGTCTGTGCCTCATCGGAGATTTCCCAACGGAGCATCTTCTCTGTCATCTCCCATTGGCAATGCTCAGATTGGGCACAAAGGGCGGCAAGAGTGAGGTAGGCTTCCTGTTCTGTCTTCTGTCTCATCGTTGTGCTCGGATAAATCGTTGTTTACCGAATTGATCGGTGTTGAGTTCAATGTCGTGATACGACATCATACTTAATAAATCCTTTAAATCGTTAGCGTATAAAGGATTGATTTCAAAATACAGCCACCCTTTCCCATTTAGTGCCGTCTGCCCGTATTGGGCGATGGCACGATAGAACAGCAAAGGGTCTTCATCAGGAACGAAGAGTGCTGTATGAGGTTCATAGTCAAGCACGTTCTGTTCCATCTTCGCGCGTTCCTTATTTAATATATAGGGGGGATTGCTAACAATAAGGTCGTAGCGGTTAGCAATTTGTGTTGAGCGGTTAACGGTCAATACATCCACCTGCTCAAAAGACACATGAACATGGGTACGTTTGGCATTCTCACAAGCCACCGCCAATGCCACATGAGAGATATCCCATGCCGTCACTTGCGCTTCAGGTAATTCAGCAGCAAGAGTGATGGCGATACAACCAGAGCCTGTCCCGATGTCAAGAAGGACCGGGGCAGTTAGCATGGAGCGGTTTGCGGTTAGCGTTGACAGAACCCATTGACACAATGCGGCAGTCTCTGGACGCGGGATAAGCACATTCTCATTGACCAGAAAGGTACGGCCGCAGAAATCCTCCTGCCCCAAGACATACTGAACAGGCTCCTGCTGTTGTAGTCGACCTGCGATTTCTTCCAGTTCCGCTTGGTCGTCTGCGGATAATTGTGTATCTTTGCCGATGCATAGGTCTGACAACGAGAGTCCATAGCGTACCTCAAACACCATGCGGGCAATGGCTTTCGCCTCACCTTCTTCATAGACATGCGCCAATCGGTGCCACAACTCATGATAAGTCATACTGCAAAGATAGTGTAAATCGAGAGAAATACCAAATTTATTTGAGCATTTCCGAGATACAGCCTATCTTGGACGAAGTCAAAAGTACAAAAAATATGGATACAAAACAAATTTCTACAGACGAAAAATATATGAGGCGCTGTCTGCAACTAGCAGCCAACGGTATACAAGGAGCACGCCCCAACCCTATGGTAGGGGCTGTGATTGTGGTAGGCGACCGCATAATCGGGGAGGGCTATCATGTACGCTGTGGGGAGGGGCATGCTGAGGTAAACGCATTTGCCTGTGTCAAACAAGAGGATGAACCCTTCTTGAAAGATGCTACCATCTACGTGTCACTAGAACCATGTGCCCACTATGGCAAGACACCTCCTTGTGCCGATTTGATTATTCAAAAGGGCGTGAAAAGGGTGGTTGTAGGTTGTATCGACCCTTATGCAGAAGTACAAGGCAAGGGTATTGACAGAATCCAAAAGGCAGGTATCGAGGTGACTGTTGGAGTACTAGAGAAGGAGTGCCAATGGCTTAACCGTCGTTTCTTCACCTATCACGCCAAGCATCGTCCATACATCATCTTAAAATGGGCTCAGACGGCTAACGGTTTCATCGATGACCACTTCCACCCCACAATAATCAGCAATAAACAGACACAGATGCTCTCGCACAAACTGCGCGCAGAGGAAGATGCTATCTTGGTAGGACATACCACCTTCGACCGTGACCACCCCTCTTTGAACGTACGCCACTGGCACGGTCCTGATCCCAAGCGGATTGTACTGACCCATGACCGTCCCTTGTCACTTCTAATAGATGATCTCTATCAGCATGAAATCCAGTCGCTCATCGTCGAGGGAGGCTGTCAAACCCATGAGGCATTCCTTGAGGCTGGTCTCTGGGACGAGATACGAATGGAGGTCGCCCCCATGACCGTTACGGATGGTACCAAAGCCCCCCAATTACCCTGTGAGGCTGTCTTGATTCGTCAAGAGAGATATGGAGATAACACGATTACTTACGTCCGAAATCCGCAGGAATCTCTCCCCACTTCTGAGTATCCCACTTGATGATGGGGTTACGCCACGTATGAGTATTCAGCCATCGTTCAGCACGGAGGATAATCTGAAAAAGGGGCTCAGTCTCTGGCGTACGCTCTAACTTTGTCTTACACTTACGCTTGTTGACCCAGAGAATCGCATTATAGGAGTCACTATAGATTATCTTGTCCCGCAATCCCTGCTGCTGCATCAACGCAAGGGCATGGACAATAGCAAGGAACTCCCCAATATTATTCGTACCCTTCATCGGGCCAAAATGGAACACCCGATAACCTGTCTGCAGGTCTATCGCCTGATACTCCATTGGTCCAGGATTGCCACTACATGCCGCATCGACAGCCCATGCGTCAGCCATCACCTCTAAAGGTAAAGGCAACACCGTGTCATGTCTATAATCTGGAGGGTTCTGCATCACATTCTCTCCGGCACCTCAATACCCAGTAATGCCATACCATTCTTGATGACTTTAGCCACATTACGGGCAAGTACCAGACGAGTCTGACGCTTCTGCTCATCTTCTTCGTTGAGGATGCTATAGTCATGATAGAACTGATTGAAGATTTTCGTCAACTCATAGCAATAGTTGGCGATACCGCTGGGTGAATAATCCTTACCCGCCTGTTCGACAGTAGCAGGATACTCGCTCATCTTCTGAATGAGTTCGATTTCTTTATCTACTATAGGTACTATAGGAACTATAGGTACTATAGGATTCATAGTGGCCTTGCGCAGAATGCTACGTATTCTCGCATAGGTGTACTGGATGAAAGGACCTGTGTTTCCGTTGAAGTCAATCGACTCCTCTGGGTTGAACAGCATATTCTTACGGGCATCTACTTTGAGGATGAAGTATTTCAAGGCACCCATTCCCACGATACGGGCAATCTCCTTTTTCTCAGCATCCGTCAAGTCTGCATTCTTGCCTGCCTCATCAGCAGCCTTCAGGGCATCGCTGACCATCAGTTCCATCAAGTCGTCGGCATCGACTACCGTACCCTCACGGGACTTCATCTTACCATTCGGCAATTCCACCATTCCATAAGAGAAATGTACAAGTTCCTTACCCCACTTGAAACCGAGACGGTCGAGTAGGATGGAGAGCACCTGGAAATGGTAGTTCTGCTCGTTACCCACCACATAAATCATCTTATCGATGGGATAGTCTTGGAAGCGCATCTCCGCTGTTCCGATATCCTGCGTCATATAGACGCTGGTACCATCAGAGCGCAGCAACAACTTTTGGTCGAGTCCCTCGTTAGTAAGGTCTGCCCATACGGAGTTGTCGGCATGACGCTCGAAAAGTCCTTTGGCGAGTCCCTCCTCCACTTTTGCCTTACCTTTCAGATAGGTCTGGCTCTCATAATATATCTTGTCGAACGAGACACCCATCTTCTGGTAGGTCTCATCGAAGCCAGCATATACCCAGTTGTTCATTTTCTCCCATAGAGCACGCACCTCAGGGTCGTTCTGCTCCCATTTGACGAGCATCTCATGAGCCTCCTTGATCAGCGGAGCCTCCTGTTTTGCCTTTTCCTCGTCCATGCCTTGCGCCATCAGTTCCTTAACCTCCTCACGGTAGTGCTTATCGAAGGCAACATAATAGTCACCGATCAGATGGTCGCCTTTCTTCCCACTGGTCTCCGGTGTCTCCCCATTGCCCCACTTCAACCAGGCAAGCATTGATTTACAGATGTGGATACCACGGTCATTGACGATATTCGTCTTCACCACCTTGTTGCCGTTTGCCTGCATAATCTGGGCAAGCGACCAGCCAAGGAGATTATTACGGACATGTCCCAAATGGAGGGGCTTGTTGGTATTCGGCGATGAATATTCTATCATCACTAAAGGACTTCCATCGGTAGCCTGCTTATGACCATAGCACTCATCGGTCTCAATATCGGCAAGCAGGGAGAGCCAAGCCGCAGGAGCAACCACCAAGTTCAAGAATCCCTTTACCACATTGAAAGAGGCAACCGCCTCACAACGATCTGCTAGATACTGTCCTATCTCCTGTGCTGTCTGTTCCGGATTTTTCTTGGAAATCTTTAAGAAAGGGAAGACAACCAGTGTCAGATGACCCTCAAACTCACTACGGGTCTTCTGCAGTTGTACCATCTTCTCGGGTACCTCCTGTCCATACAAGGCTTTCACTGCCTCAATGGCAGCATTCATGATTTGCGATTCAATATTCATCTTTGGTATACCTATTTAATCGTTAAATCATCCACATGGGGATGTGGATGATTCGCTATTTTGTTGTCCAAGGCGGATTCGAACCACCACAAACAGAACCAAAACCTGTTGTGCTACCATTACACCATTGGACACCCTGATGCTCGTTAGCGGGTGCAAAGGTAGTGGTTTTTCATGCCACTACCAAATTTTTCCCGAATTATTTCACTATCAGAAGATAATAATTCTTCTTTCCTTTCTGCGCTAGGAGATACTTCCCGTCTATCAGATCCTCTGTCGTGATAAGACGGTTCTGGTCTGTCACTTTCTCCTTGTTAAGACTGACTCCACCACCCTGCACCATCTTGCGCATCTCGCCTTTAGAGGGGAATACAGGAGCCACCGTCGTCAACAACTCAATAGCGGGCTGTCCTAACTGATCCTTAGAAATCTCATACTGAGGAACACCATCAAAGACATCGAGGAAAGTCTGCTCGTCAAGTTTCTCCAGTCCCTCCTTGGTCGACTTACCAAACAAGATGCTGGAAGCCTCAATAGCGGTATCCAGTGCCTCCTGCGAGTGTACCATCACCGTCACTTCCTCGGCAAGACGCTTTTGCAACACACGACGACCTGGGTCCTGCTTGTGCTCCTCGACCAGCGTGTCAATCACCTCTTTCTCCAAAGAGGTGAATATCTTGATGTAACGCTCAGCATCCTCATCACTGACATTAAGCCAGAACTGATAGAACTTGTAAGGTGTGGTACGTGCTGGATCAAGCCAGATATTTCCACTCTCCGTCTTACCGAACTTCTTACCATCACTCTTGGTAATCAATGGACAGGTCAAGGCGAAGGTCTCCACATCATTTCCTAAGGTACGACGTATCAGTTCCGTACCTGTAGTCATATTACCCCATTGGTCGTTACCGCCCAACTGGAGTTTCACACCCTTATGCTGATAGAGATACAAGAAGTCATAGCCCTGCAGCAACTGATAGGTGAACTCCGTAAATGACAAGCCGTCACGTGCCATACCGTTCAGACGCTGCTGTACACTCTCCTTTGCCATCATATAGTTGACGGTGATATGCTTACCCACCTCACGAGCAAAGTCGAGGAAGGTAAAGTCCTTCATCCAGTCGTAGTTATTCACCATCTCTGCAGCATTAGGCTCCTTGGACTCGAAATCAAGGAATTTTGCCACTTGCCTCTTGATACACTCCTGGTTGTGATAAAGCGTCTCGTTGTTCAACAGATTACGTTCCTGGCTCTTACCAGAAGGGTCGCCAATCATACCTGTGGCACCACCCACAAGAATAATGGGTTTATGACCACAACGCTGCAAATGACGCAACATCATGATACCGCATAAGTGACCAATATGCAAAGAGTCTGCGGTGGGGTCTGTCCCCAGATAGGCAGTAACCATTTCCTTCTGGAGCAGTTCCTCTGTACCAGGCATCATCTGAGCAAGCATGCCACGCCAACGAAGTTCTTCAACAAAATTTTTCATTCTTATTAATATTTTATGTCGTTATATCGTTTATCGATATATCGAGTTCCCGATATTCGATATTGGGTAGACGAGAGTCACGGTACTGGATCGTAGCCGCTCCCACCCCACGGATGACATCTCAAGATCCGCCTGATGGCGAGATAGAGTCCTTTGAAAGGACCGTGTTTAATGAGTGCCTGCCGAGCATATTCGCTACACGTCGGGGTAAAACGGCAAGAAGGTGGCGTATAAGGTGTGATCGCAACTTGATAGAAACGGATAGGAAGTAACAGGATCCACGCCAAAGCACGGGAAATAAGATGCCAGAGATTCCTCATAATCTTTCCGTTATACGCTGTATCAATTTCTCCATACGACTAGTGACTTCCGCAGAACTGTACAACTCATCCGACAACCAAATAAAGGCTATCAAGACTGCACGTTGGGGAGTCTGTTCCAATTGAGTGTACAATGGTGACTTAGCCTGCCGGTATGCCTCGCGCACCTGACGCTTCACACGATTACGCTTAACCGCTTGTTTGAAATGTCGTTTTGAGACACTCACCAATATTTGGACTGGAGACTCGTGCTCGTCACGCTCTTTCTCCATCCACACAACTCGTATCGGGAAAACCGCCATGGAGTGACTGCCTGCTCCATTGAAGAGACGATCTATGAGTTTCATACTACATAGCCGCTCTCGCTTTTTGAGCGTATTGGCTACCATGGCACTCTCTCTCCTTACTTTTGCTCCTTTTGCAAGAAATCTTGTAAAGCACCCGTCATCGAGGGATATTTCTCCGATGGAGCCTCTAAGTCAAGGCGAAGTCCTGCATCCCTTACTGCTTTTGCCGTAGAGGGACCAAAGGTGGCAATAGCAATATCACCTTGCTTAAAATCAGGGAAGTTCTTAGTCAGCGACTCTATTCCTGAGGGACTAAAGAAAATCAGCATGTCATAATCGAAGGTCTTCACCTCCTCTGCCGTGAAGTCATTACTTACCGTCCTGTACATCACGCACTCCTGATGCTGTAATTTCTTATCGTCCAACATTTTCGTAACACTGTCATTGTGGACATCACTCATGGGAACCAGGTATTTCTCCTGCTTGTGCTTCACCATAGTCGGAATCAGATCGTCAATTTTTCCCGTAACACCAAAGAATACCTTACGCTTGCGATACTGCACATATTTCTGAATATAGAGAGAGATGGTCTCTGTCACACAGAAATACTTCATATCCTCAGGGATGGCGACGCGCAACTCTTTTGCCAACGTGAAGAAATGGTCAATAGCATGACGTGACGTGAATACGATGGCTGTATAGTCCAGGATATTCACCTTTTGTGCACGAAACTCTTTGGCGGTTATTCCTTCCACCTTGATGAACGGACGGAAAATCAATTCCACTCCGAACTTCTCAGCGATGTCATAGTAAGGTGACTTCTCGCTAGATGGTTTTGGTTGAGAAACCAGAATCTTCTTTATCATTGGTGTCCTAAAAATTGATTTTTAAACTATTCGCTGTCATGACAAGCACGCCCCAGAAGACGAGCAATGGCACTATTTCGAGGGTGCAAAAGTACAAAATAATTTGCAAACGAACGACATTTCGACGGAAAAAGATAACATAACACTTATAAATCGTCAGCATTTTAATACAAACAAGTGCTATAATAACATAAAATGTTACCTCTCTGATGCCTAAATCAAAGTAGGCTCCCAACAATACCGCGGGGAAAAACAGCATACCCTCTGCCGCGATGATAAACAACATGGATTTAATCCATTGTTGATTTCTTTTACTATCAAAGAAGACAAGGTTAATGGCAGAATAAAGTCCTGCTTTCAATAGGAAATAGCCTATCGTCAAACCAAAGAAAATCGCAATAAGTGTATACTGTGAGCGCAGCACAAAGGTCTTGCCGATATGATCCAAAGTATAGAAATAAAAGAGCAGGGACACTTGCAGGCAAGCGATTAAGACCAGTACTATCTGGAAACGCGCCTCATTGGCTGTCTCTGAGAATTCTGTCGTACCTTCATGAGGCATATAGAAAAAGGCTTTTGCCTGACGGATAATAAAACGCCGTGCGTTCGTAAAGGCAATCACGGAGAAGATAAAACAGGCGAGCAAGAGCGATGTGATAATATTGTCGTTGTGCACAGTATATGGCACAGGATCCCCCACCACACCATAACGCCCTCCCTGCAATTCAGGATGAAACAGCGTGTCTCTTGAGAAGAAACTCTCCTTGTAGTATTGGGGAAGGTCTGCGTTCATGAGGTCAACACCCGCATCATGTCCTGGCAGATGAAGTGTGTCAGGATGCTCACTATAGTGAATCTCTGAGGGCTTAAAACGTGACTGGATAGCAGAGTCCTGTTGGGCAGGAGTAGCATCACGCGGCA
>ERZ842401.2094-NODE-2094-length-27195-cov-13.857664_pt1 | contig 27195 bp, 29 predicted proteins | sample MGYA00521270_ERZ842401 | MGnify/ENA primary metagenome ERZ842401 (study PRJEB31892, sample SAMEA3878208) | bioreactor metagenome | biome: Moose rumen | place: Sweden | collected 2011-10 | study: EMG produced TPA metagenomics assembly of the PRJEB12797 data set... | reverse complement strand
TTAACGGTTCAACGATTTCTTTATTCTTATTAATGAACTCCGTAACTTTCGATATAGCCGTTGTTAATCCCTGCACAATGTTCCGTAAAATATCCTGCAAAGGAGCTCCAATCGCGATGTTAAAGCCTTCCCAAGCTGAAGATAACGCCGTCAAATCGCCTTTAAGAGTGTCATTACGCATGCCAGCCATTTGGTTTGAGGCTCCAGCTTTATCGTTAATCAAGCCTTCCAACAAATTTTGCTGGTCTCCCGACATAACTCCTCGCGCTAATTTTATGAGACTATCGCCGTAATTTTTCCCGAAAATTATCGAGAACGCTTTTAACTGTTCAGCAGCACCGAGTTTCTCAGTCTTCGTGTAAAGTTCCTCGAGTAAATTCGCAAGCTCACGCATTCTTCCGTCTTTAACGACTTGAATACCAAACTGCTTAAAGACTTTTTGAGCTTCAGTCGCAGGATTAGACAGCCGCATAAACGCCGATTTTATAGCATTACCGGCTTCACCAGCTTCAACCTGTAAATTCGCAAGCACGCCCAAATAAGAAAGCAATTGTTCAGGACTAGCACCTTGTAAACTTGCAGTTGCGGCGACGGCCTTGAAAGCTTCTCCTAAATTCGCAATGTTCGTAGACGTATGTGCGGAAGTATAAGCGAAAGCGTCAGCTAGTCTCATACTCTCTTTCATGTCTAAGTTCATGCCTCGAAGTCCACCGGCTAAAATCACAGCGGCTTGTGCTAAGTCCATTCCTTCAGCGGCAGCCATTGAGAGAAGTCCGGGCATGGTATCAAGAATTTGTTTTGACGTAAAACCTGCTCGCGCTAAATTCTCCTGAGACGCGGCGGCTTGTGAAGCTGAAAACTGCGTAGTCCTTCCGAGTTCTAAAGCCTGATTACGTAAAGCGTCAAATTCTTCCTGTAAAGGGTTCATTACGGCTCTGACATTTGCCATAGCTTGCTCAAATTCCATGTCGATAACAACAGGTTTTTTGAGAGCCATTAAAGTCCCGGCGGATTTTATGAAGTCAGCTTTAATATTAGCCCAGTCAAAGAGTTGTGATTTTATCGAAGCGTATTTACTTTGTGCGTCGGTTAATCTTTTTTGAGCGGCAGCAACTCGTTCTGTATCACTCTGTAATTTTCTGTGAGCATCAGCAAGATGATTTACATCAACTCCTGCTCCTGTCAAAGCACTACGATAATCCCCGAGCGTACGCATATTAGCCTGGACAATTTCACGCATTCGAGCGGCTTCTTTATTAGCTTGAGTGAACTCCTTCTTCATGGCCTGTGAAGGGTTCGTAGTCTGAGATAAATTTTGCCGGAGTCGTTTTACGTTTTCATTAGCCAGCGCTAATTTTTGCCGTGAACTCTCTAATTGCTGTGAAGCCTTCTGAAACCCGGTAATGTTCTTGCTGGTATTCTGGAGAGCTTTAGTTTTCTTGCTGAGTTCATCAAGTTTGCTGACAACTCCAGGTAATTGCGTCTGGATATTCCCAGAAAACATTGCGGCTAATTTAATAGAGAGGTCTAAATTATTTGCCATCGTAACACCTCCTGACCCAAAAAGTTAAAAAAAATAACTCCCCAGGGCGTTCAATTCTGAGGAGCTACACACAAAAATTCCCATGAAAAAGAAGTTTTTATCAATTAAGAGAACAAATTATCTTTGCTCATACACGCCTAAAATTAATTTTTCCGTGCTTTCTTAAGCTGATTGATTAATTCCTTCTGGTGAGAGTTCAGAGCTTCCATCCATAGAGTAAGTTCCGAAGCCTTAACGTTCAGCCAGAAATCGAGGCCTGTATTAACCTCGCAAGCGGCCATGCTTAAAACGGAACGTCTGAGTTGATTTCCTGAGATGCCGAAGAGATTATGTCGCTGAAAAAATTTACGACTGCAAGCTGAACTGTCATGAAGTCTTTTGCCGAAAGTTCGTAAAGCACTGTGAACTGAACTCCGGCGGCTCGAGCGGCTAATAACATGATGTGCCTTGTGCCCCATAACTGGAACCTATCCTTGTCGAGCGTTCTGCCTAAATCTTCAACCTGTAACAGGTCAAAGCAATTTAAGCCTTCCAGGTTCAAATTTAACTCTTCGTATTCGTGGTCTTCATGATAAATTTTTTTCGTCAACTTAATTATCATGCTAAAAACTTGTCCCCTTCCTGAATGATGTAAGGATTATAGCACAGGCTTTAGTACATGCCTAAATTCTTACGCGTATTCTGAAGGTAATCGTAGCCGTTAATCTTATACACGAAATTATATTTATCAAGCTCAATTTTTTCTTTACCGTCGATATAAAGCTTCATGTAATAGACTTCATGAGTAGTCTGTGTCTCAGAACTTTCACCGACAACAAGCTTGCCGATATCATATTGCTTGGTAATGGCCTTCATGAACACGTGAATGCTTCTCGTCTTATACTCGCCTCGTCCTGCGTCAAAGTCCTGATGTTCTGCGTATAAATCCAAGCTATGAGCACCAGGCTGTATAAGCTCAACGAAACTTTCAGTAACGTTCCTCCAATTAAACTCGCAAGTGATAGAGTTCATATGTCCAAGCGTCGGACTGTCGATTACTCCGGCAATGCCTGCACCTTTAACTTCGGAGGTCATTAACTCGCCGTTTGGAAAATTCCCTTCAGCGATACCGAGTAATGTCGAACCGTCAAGATAAACGCGGAAATTATTGCTTTTCTCTGGAATGATACTCATTAATAATTCCCTCCTTATCTCATGGCCTCAAAAAGTGTCGTAAGATATTCCGGGTCAAACTCGAGAATACCCTCAATCACTTCTGCAGGTACCGGCGGAGTTAAGTAAATATGGAACTTCAGTTCTCCGTTCATAAGGTCCGTAAGAACATTCTCACTCTCTTTGAACTCAATGCGCCCGCCTAAAATTACTTCACGAGCAGTCAAGCCGTTCAAGTACATGTTAAAGCTGTCAATAATCGTACGGATTAAGCGCACTGTGACAGGAGCGTCGAGTTTTTGCCAGAAAGTGAGAATGAAAGTATTGCCGACGTAATCGAACATGCGTCTGACTGGAATAAAATTATCCTTAGGGTCCGTATTCGTCGGATAAGAGCCGAGACGATTTCCCCACGCTTTCCAGCCGCCTGCAAAGTTCAACGCCGTAACAATACCTTGCGAGTTAAGATAATTGGCCTGTTCCAAACCTAAATTAATTTCATCGCCGTCGTCGTTAATGCAACCGTTCATCTGGAGCATGTGATTTGACGGTGAAGCGTAAGGAATATCATCATTGCCAAAATCTACGGAGTTCATCAGACCGATTAACTGAGTGCTTAAGTGATAAACGTCGTCGCCTAATTTAATTTTCGGCCAGCAAGCAATTTCCCTTGTAGAGACGTAATTATTGCTATTCTTCCAGCTTGGAACGTCTGAATACTTCTTGACGCTTGACGGGACATCGACAACGCTAATGCACGTGAATATACCGTTAATGTTGCTGGCTTTCGCACGCATTACCGCCGCAACGGTTGGATTTTCGCTGAAGCCTGGAGCACCGATAATGCCCGGGACAAGTCCAAACTTAGGGTAAACTTCTCCGACAAGTTCAAGCCCCGTAGCATTTCCCGCTGTCGTAATTCCTCCGATTATGTCATAAGCCGTTACGTTTTCTGGTTTTGCCTTCGTGAGAGAAATTTTTATAGATGAGACGTTTGCTAATTGACCGGCTAAAGTCATGTGCAAAACGCCTAATTCATCATACTCTAAAAAGTAATCGGTATTTTTGCTATAATTTTTGTCGGTTTCGAATTCAATAGATATAACGTTCTGACCAAGTTCCACTGCCCTTTCTTGAACCGCGAATTCTTGAAGGGGCAACTTTTCTTTATGCTTGCTAGGGTCGAATACGTTTATTAACACGCATGGTCCCATCCCAAAAAGCGCAAATTGCGAATACATGAACTCGCTTATCGTCCAATGCTCCCATTCACGCGAAAATCCTAATGCTTCAACAGCCTCTTGATACGTATAGCACAAAACAGGCTTATTAATGCACGTACTATCAGCCATAAAAATAGGAGCCGTTCCAACTATTACCGGAAGGCCCCCGTTCAGTTGTGCCGGTGATAATAAACTGGTCGGCACTTCGCTCTTGTACACTCCATGTCGGAATGCCATAATCTACCACTCTCCTTATTAAATTTTTATAATTCCCTCGCCTTATCCTGAATAATTTTTGTGTACTTCCTTTCAGGACTTGACGGCAATAATAAATTCCTCGTGAACTTCATTAACTCATCAACAGGGATTAACATGTGAATAATCTCGGGTATCTTATCAATAGCCAGTTCAACCGACGGCGGCAATTCACCCCTGTAAATCGTGTATTTCTCAATCCCTAGTTTATGAATATTCGGACCAACGTACATTAAAGGCACGTCGTCTTTTTTGCTTTCTGGCTCTGAGTAAATTATTTCGTCCTCGAAATTTTCATCAGCCATGATTAATTTTTACTCCTTTCTGCGTCTATGAACAAACATTGCAGGTTGTGTTGCTCGTCCACTCTCAAATACTAAGTTCATTAGACCAAAATACACAGGCCAAGTATCAGCGTCTAAGAATTGCGACTTCACGGGCATATTTAATCTATAGCGATTTTCGAGTATTCGATAGGTCAAAAATTTTGTCCTGACAATGTCTATCATGTTCATAACGTCTCGCCATGCCTGGCACTCTCTTTCTTCACTATAGACACCAAACATTATATTCACGTTATGAGTTGTCATTTCAAGCCGGCGTTCCTCATTGTCTATGCTACTATCGTACCTGACTATGATACATGGAAAATTCGCTTCATAATCATCTTCGTCGTAATTCTTCAAGCCTATCGCTTTATTCGTGAGAGTAATGCTTTGTGGCAACGGTACATACTGCGCAAAAATTTTGACTTTCTGAAGTACTCCGTTTTTATTAGGCAACGTGTAATCTGAAAATAATTCTCTCATCTCGTTTATTACAGCGTCTAAGAGATTTACAGCTATCAAGTTACTTAACACTCCTTACGTAAAAATTTATCATTTCGCGAAAACTCCGAGAGCTCTCATGACTTCGTGATTTAATCTCTGTGAAAAGACTTCTCCGGCTCGTTCTTCCATTGAGGAAAGAGTTTCAGGGTTTTGCAGAATTTGCGGTATTGCCGGCGAGAATATAGCTTTAATGTCCCAGCGTTTTTTACCCACTCGAATATACGGATATGATTTTCCTGCTGAACCTAACTTGATAAAGAATGCTCCGGGAAATCTCTTTAAGCCTCCGGCTCTGACAGCTCCGGTGTAATTTTTTGCTCTCGGTCGAATTGGCCGGAATTTATAATCCGTTATCTTTAAGCGCGGTCCTCGTGAGATTAATTGTTGCTGAGATTTGTTGAGCTTCATTGTTTTTCGGACTGTCGACGCTTTGACTTGATATTGCTCGGTCGTCTTCTTTATTGCCTCAGTCCTCATTGCTTCTAACGTTCGTGATAAGGCTAAATTTACTGCTTGTTTATAGGCCTTCGGTATATGCGCTAATAGACTTTTCGCTCTCGCTAAATCCTGCTCGTTTATCTTTATGCTTAACATGATTAAATCCCTGCGTTAAATTCTTCCTGAGTGATACGCATTTGCTTCTTCATCTGCGTCCAGATATTAGCGGGAATATCTCCGTAGCCATGTGACAGCTTTGTATAAATATATGTCCCATCAGCAAGCATTAATCGATAATGTTCATGGTCCGTATTCTTGAATAAAACCCAGCCATGATTACGTAAATATTTCCTGACTTGCTTTATTTTAGGCATGATAATAATTCCTCTTCGGAGCTCACAAGGATTTTTAACAGGTAAGGAATTTCATTATCTCGCCCCTTTTTCCATCGGTTGAACTCACTGCTTAACGCTTCCGCCCAACCTTTCATTGAGTGTACAAGGGCTTTTTTGCTCGCGTCTAAGGTCTTCGCGTATTCGAATGCTTCAGGAAACTCTATCGCCAGCGTCATTACTCCGCCGTCGTCTTCAATTATCTCAATGTGAATTGGTAATGCCTTTAACTCTTTGATTAAATTTGCAACTTTCTCTTCCATGATAAAATCACCCCGCAATATTTTAGCTCACATTAGCACTGAGTGATATTCGCCAAATGACATTACCAAGCTTCACAGCGTCGTCAATCTGGTAAAGACGGCCGTCGAGTTTTATCGGCTGTTCAGCATAAACATTATCGATGTCCTCACACCGTAAAAATAAAATCCCGTGAGACTTCGACACACCCATAATTTTATCCTGCGAGAACGGCGATACACTGAACTTTTGCGCGCGAGTGTCCGTCGTAAATACTCCTAAAAACTTTTTGCCGTCTATATCATGATACTCTGCAAACTCGAATAAATTAAAATAGCACGCTAAATCCTTTTCTCGCTGTAACTTGAACGTGTTATTTTCTCCGTAGATTTTACTTAATTCATGAGCTATATCAAATCCCTGTACATGCGAATGTTGATGATTACTCATTTTCCCGTTATCCTTTTTTCTAGCAACTTTGAAATTTTTTTGTTAGATTACGTTCTTCATAACCGACCATGCGTCTATATCCGCCGGCAATGGTAAGGGCTTTGAACTCACTATTAAGCGTTTTTCCGCGCTCTCTTTTATCGTCAATACATAGGGAACATATTCTCGCATGGCCGTAACTCGATTATCGTTGTCGTCTATGTACGTGATAGCTCCGTATAACATCATGTTCTTTTCCTGCGATGATTGAAGAATGGCCGTGCTTTCGTCGATTAATGGCAAGGCTTCTCCTGTAGCGTCGTCGCGATAATACTCGAGATACTCATAGACATTCAGGAATAACCCCGGTGCTCGGATTTGGCATAAATAGTTCAAGCCGTTTTCAAGCTCATTAGGCAACGGAGCATGTACATCTAATAGAAAATCATGTCGGAGCTTTAAGACTTCTTCATTCTTCAAGAAGGCTTGTGAAGCTTTCGAACCAAGTATCAGCATGTCAGGGTTTACGCCGTCTTTTCGCAGGTCATTAGCTTTCTCCTGCAATTGGCCGAGTATATCAGCATTGGCATTCCATTTATCCGCCGTCTTTATGCTCTCGATGTTCGTAAATCCGTAATCGACTTCAGCGTTAAAATCATTCTCGCTTATCGTCAATTTTCCGTCCTGCTTTATGCGAGCACACATGTACTCTTCCTTGCGATATATCATATCTTGAAGTTCCATCATGTAACGGGCTATTAATCTCTGTTCACGTTCTGCTGGCGTTAACCCAGAGTTATATGGCTCCTCACCAAATAATTTTTGCTCTAACGTCGCTTCAGTGATTGACTTATAACCTGAGATTAACGGCGGCTCATATGTCCGTAAGCTATATCCTTCACTTGCTACAGGAACGCTGATTTTTCCTCCTTTTGCATAGGGCATTAGTCGACGGGAATTTTTCATGAACTCAAAGCTGACTTGTCGCGTCGGAAATGTCACTTGCTCGTTGAAAAATCTCGTACGGAAAAATAACCTTAAGGGTAATGCTTTCTCAATTACTCCCTGTAAAAATTTCGGCTCAAAATAATTCATTGTCTCACTCCCACTCTATAATATTCTTAAGCCCTGTTTCCTGAACTTATCGGCCAATTCTGATAGTAATTCGTCGTGATTATCCTCGTCTGTCTCATACGGGAATATTATTGCGTCGCCGTTCAGCTGACCACTAAAATACGCTATCGCCGTCGTGTATTCTTCGACTTCACTACCTTCGACCGTTGGGTCTATCTCAAGCCCTAAATCCTCAGCTAACACACCAAACTCGTCCGCGTCCATTACTCCTGACCTCGACGCTGGAATAAAAAATCCTTCAGGGCCTGGAATTATTAACATGCCGCGCTTGAAATTTCCTGTGTATAATTTGACTACATAGGCCTCGCCTTCACCGAGATTATCAGGTTCTGTCGTTTCCTCTGCACTCCATAATGTGCGTACACTTAATACTTTCGCTTTGCTCGTTACTTCGTCTGACATCTTTAATATCCTCTCATTCTGTTGATTAATTCGCTAACATGCCTTATATCGTCTATGCTTGCGTCTGCGTTCTTTATGTTCGGCGTGATTTTTACAGCGTCTTTGTGCCTCGCATCGGACTTCAATAACTCTAATGCTATGTCGTTCACTGTCTTGAAACTCGTATATTTCGCGTCCTCGATTAAGGCTTCTCGCCCTGGTGCTATTATGTCATCAAGCGCTTGTAATCTCTCGCGTTCTGCCTTCACTCCTGCTTGATAATCCTTGCTCTCATTCTTCACTTTCAAAGCAGGTATTATCTCGTCTACTAAGTTCATATCATAGGCCTCTTGCGCGGTTAACCATGTCTCAGCTTTCATCATGTCGAGTACTTTTTCATGCTCAAGTGCCATTTTTTGCTCGTAAAGTATCGCTATGCTGTCACGAATTTTATCGAGTATATCAGCTAATTTCCTCATGTCCTCGCTTTCTCCGTAAACAGCTCCGGAAGGATTATGCATCATGAAAAGCGCGTTTTCCCTCATGAAAATTTTATCGCCTGACAGTGCCACTATTCCCGCCGATGAAGCACATAAACCGTCTATGTATACGTGAACTTTCGCTTTGTGATTTCTCAGATATGCATACATGCCTTGTGCTTCAAACACATCGCCTCCCTCTGAGTTAATATGAAGCGTTATCGTCTTTCCTGTGTATGCGTTTAATCGCTCGATTACATCACTTACCGTTAAGCCGTATTCCGCTCCTAATATTGCTGAGTATAAATATATCTCTGCTTGATTGTCCTCTATCTTTACGTTGTACATTTAGTCGCTCGCTCCTTGCTGGTCTAATGGCTGTACTTGCCTCAAAATTTCTCGTTCCCTCATTAAGGCCTTTACGTTCAAGTCAAAATCCTCGCCTGTTAATTCTCCTGTCTCTCGCTGATACGTGCTGAAGCCGTTTTCTACTCTCAGTATTGACGCGTTCACTTCTTTCACAGGGTCTAATTGCCCTTGACTTGGTCCGGTCCATGAAGCCCATGTGAAAAGTTTTCGTCTCATGTCGTCGGAAAAATATCCAGGCGCGCTAATTTTACCCTTTAAGACGGCCTCCGTAAAAAATTCTTCGTAGACTGGCTGACAGAAATTTACGCTGAACCATTCACGCCAATATCTAAATAATTTCCACGCCTCTAATAATGCCCCTCGTGAAGCTGAATAACTCGCCGTGAAGTGCAGAAATAATAACTCACTGGGAATGCCTAAACAGCCTCCGATTTGTCTCACAAGTGCTTCTACAAACGCTTGAAAACTCGAATTAGGCCTGTTAGGAGCAACACTCGACGGCTTCACACCTTCAGGTAAGTCCATTATGGCACCGTTCATTTGCGCTAGGCTTATTCCTTCGAGGCCGGGAACTTCTCCGTAACCTTCCTCGCTCGCATAATCTTCTTCCATTAGACTATCACTTTCGCGTGGCTCATGCTCAAAAAATAATGCGTACATTCCTCCGATTACAGCGGCCATTAACTCAGCGTCGGTGTAACGTCCTAGTTGCTTTAAGCTCTCGATTACTGGCGATAAAAACGGGACGCCTCTATGCTGATTTATTCTTTCTGGATTGAACAGGTGAAGGAGATTTCGACGGCCGGAGTTTTCTCCGTTTACAGGTATTCGCGTAAATTTTATCAACGGTTGATTTGGCAGTTCTGCGTAGGGATTTCTATTCGCTATGTAATAGGCTATTGGTCGCCCCGTCTCGTCGAGTTCAACTCCCTCGTCTATCATCTTGCTTCCGTATAAAAATGTCGGCGTCTGTAACCTGTCGGCTTCGATTAACATTACGGATAAGTCGTAATTCGAACTCGTTTTTGCGTCGGTCAGTAATGCTAAACATTCACCGTCTAGCAATATTGCCTTGAAAGCTAATGCCTGTAACTCGTAAAAATTAAATTCGCCGGTGTAACTCGCATTTTTGGAACTGGCCCAGTAATCAAACTCGGCTTCCACTTTCGCAGACCATTTCCGCGCTTCAGCCTCGTCCGTAAATCCTAATAGTTCACCGTCTATTCTTACGTTCAACTTTAACCCTGACCCTATCGAGTTCAATGCTAATCGGTCAATCGCTCCTCGCCCTAAGGGACCTCCGCCCGCGTATAAATCTCGTGAACGTTCTCGCAATAATTTTACGTTCTGCGATATATCCTCATGAGGACTTTTGCTTGAACTTATCCATTGCATTAACGACGGCTTATTGCGACTGGCTCCGTGATGGGAATAACCGGAGTTCGTGATTTTGCGTTTCTTCACAGCAACTTTCTCTGACATCGTTTATTCACCCCGTCCATTGGCACAACATATCGCAGTCTCATTCGTTTCAAAGTCTGCGTCGCCTTGATTAATGCGTTCTCTAATCTCGCTATCTCACTTTGTACAGTCTTCAGGCTCGCGCGAGTTAATTCGACATCTCCCATCTTGTAGCTTTGTCCGGTTAATATCGCTCTCAAAGCTTGGTTGTATTCGTATAATCTCGCTTCTATTAATTTTCGTCGGTCTATCATTTCATAGTCTCATTCCTCGATTTAGAAACGTTATTTTCCTCTTCACTCGTTTGTGTTCTGGCTGATTGGTGCGCTCGTTTGGAGCCTCATTGCTTTTTCCTCCGTGCTTTTTGGCTTTCTTGGTCATGTCTGGATTTAATATCTCGAATGCTCCCATTGCGTAAACTCGACAATCTAACGGCTCATTCCTCGCATGCGGGACTGCTTCCCACGTTATTTTGGTCTGACCTTTGTCGCGCTTGATTAACATTCTTTCGCTCATTAATCCCTTGAAGTATATCTCATCATAGCCGCGTATATCAGCAGGAAAATAGCAATATCCTGGCGTATGTTTTTCAACGGCTAATCGTCCAAAAAGAACGCCCTTAATCGTGCTTACACCGAGCGTGAAAAGTGGAATGCGATAGCGATTATTGCGACTGGGATTTGATACTGCAGGTTTACCGTAGGCTCCTCGCCCGATTATAGGGAATATCCTTTTGCGTAATCTTGATTTGCAGAATTTATATACTTCGTCCGTGTAATGCCCTGCGCTGTCGATACATGTTATGCTTAAGCCTAATCCTGTACCGTCGGAGTAATGCCACGTCTTGCTTAAATATTCGTCCAGAGCTTGCCACGTCGTATTATCTTCTGGAGAACCGTATATCACTTTATACTCAATCCCCCATGTCTTATTGCTTAAACCCCAGCCGAGAACTTCAAGCTCTAACCTGTCATCTTGAGTATCAATTCCGCAGGTCAGCAACAATACTTCATCAGGCAATTCGGCTCCGTATTCTATTCTGTGAGCCTCCAAACTATGAACGTCTACTTCATCGGATTTATCTTCGTAGGGAACTCCTAACACGGTATTAATCCAGACTTTGACGTTTTCAGGTCCGATTTTCTCAGCCTCGTCGTAACTCTCGCATAAACTTTTCCATGAGACCCACGGTGAAGCAAACGCATTGACGTGAAAGCCGCGCGTTGGTTTGCCAGGATTATTAGCTTTCCATTGGCCGAGTGCTTGATTTTTCTTCCAGTCGAGTTCGCTGAAATCTTTCCCGCAATGTTCACACCTCATTAACGGCTCAGTTAATCCGCGATACTTGATATTGCTCCAGCTTAACGCCTGATAGTGATTACAATTTGGACATGGGATTTGCCATTCTTCCTGTGTGGAATTTTCGTAGGCCTTCTCAATCCGTGAAGCTCCTTTGAGCGTCGGTGTTGATACCATTACGATTTTTCGGTTCCAGAAATTAGCTGTTCGTTTCATCGCTAGACTTAACGGGTCGCCTTCAGTTCCTGCGCTGAAAGGGTATCTGTCAACCTCATCGCATAATAATATTCTTATCGGCCTTGACGCTAAACTTGCTGGTGAGTTCGAACCGGCTATTGTGATATGGCCTCCTGGAAATTTCTTATGCAGTAATGTATTTCCGCTGTCGCGTGTTCGTGGGTCCTTGATTTTACCTTGAAGGCACGGAGTATCGCGTATCATTGGTGCAAGTCTGTCCTTGCTGAAACTTTCTCCCATTTCCAGCGTCGGATTGATTAATAATATCGGAGAAGGCTCCTTGTCTATGTAATAACCTAGCGTGTTTAAAATAATTTCCGTTTTTCCGATTTGCGCGGCTGTCATCATGACAATTCTTTCGTACCGGTCATCACTAATTGCGTTCATCATTTCGCGTTGATACGGTGCTCGAGATGTCTTCCATATTCCTGGCTCCGATGAGGCCTCCGGAGGTATTCGCCGGTAATTATCAGCCCAGTCCGTTATGGTTAAGTCCGGCGGCGGTAACCAGATTTCGGAGTTGTTCATTATGCTTTATATTCCTCTGATAACTCGGTCAATGCCTCATATATCGCTTCAGTCAAAATTTTATTCACGTCCTGCGCTGTTAATACCTGATTTGATAATATCGGCGTTAACTTGGTCGGTATCGCTAATAGTTTCGCTTTTACGTTACTTACGTCTTCCGCCCATTTCTTATTGACAGCTTCAACCGTGATTAATTCTCCTCGCGTTACTGCGTTCTTGAGCTCGTTTTTTTCGGCATTCGCTATGTTCACTCGGATTTTCGTGCGGGTTAATTCGTCAAGAAGTTCTGAACTGATTTGTGCTTTGCTCATGTCTTTATTAGTCTCTATTTGTGGGTTTTTTGGTACTTTTTCGGCGTTTTTTGGGGTTCGATTTCGTTTTTTTCTGTCTCTAGTTGAAACTCGGGCTTTCCTCTTTGCCGCGGAAGCGCTCGTACCCCCCGTTCCCAGTACCTTTTGTTTCTCTCGTTCATAATAAAAGTGCTAAATGTTATCTGGCATCTAGCACTGCTGTGATATTTGTCGTGGTTCAAGTTTGCTTTTAATCATCGGTAATTATATCACATATTGTGCTTTTGTGTGTCATTTGAGATAAGCATTTTTACTAAGTGGCGCTTTCGTCGGTAGATTGAACTTCGACTTAATTTTAGGTATTCTGCTGTCTCACCTATCGTGTTATGTCCAAAGTATATATAGATTAATACTGCGTGAAGACTGGCGTATAGTTCAGGGTCCAATGCATATGGATTTGTCAGCTCATTGATAAGTGAAGTTACTGGCTGAACCTTCATTTTTAGCTTGGCTATTCTGGTCATAATCTTGTCGAGTTTGTCATTGTATTCTGCAACAGGGTCTCGAGTATGTCGACCGTAGTGTTCATTGTACGATTGCGCTTTGACATCACCGGCGGCGTTTAGTATTTGGTATTCATAGCTGAGTAATTCGATTAGCGTCAAGTGTTTCGTGTAGTTATACATCAAGTATTCGGCTCGTTTCCAGTCGTCGCGTTGTTTCATGAAGTTAAAACCTTCTGCGTTATAATTGAATTTACCAGCTAAAAATTTTATCACCATGCATAGGAATTACCCCTGAGGTTCACTCAAGGGTTTATTCCTAACACTTAGCAAATAAGAAAGGAAGCTTTATTGTATGACAAAAAGAGTTTATTTATGCCACTCTAATGGTGCGTGAGGTCCTTTTAACTTTTTAGTTATGAAGTTCTCGTCGCGTCTTTTTCCTTCTACAAAGTTTATGTACACTTGAACGGCCTTTTCGATTGTCGCATATTTCCTCTGAGCTTTTTGCCAGATTAACCATTCGCGTTGTCCCTCGTCTGAAGGTATATCGTCGTACTTCATTTTTAGCAGGGCTTTGACTTCTCTAAGGATAACGCCCTTTTCTATTTCGGTGAAACTTTCGCCGTGAAACTCAGAACTTCCGAGCGGTTGCGCGTGCATTATGCATTCAACCATGTGAGGCATATTATCATCTTTAATCGGTTCATAGTCGCTGTTCAGCTCATTTTGTGTGAAGAACATTAACAAGTCAACTGCCTCTTTCTTGGTCTTTACAGGCGGCTTGAACTCATCTATGCCCTTATTGTTCTTGACTAAAAACGTTGACATCGTGCATTTTCCGGCTTTTGCGTCGCTGATAATTTGTTCGGCCGTAAATGTTCCTTGCGTATAATCTGGTGCTGGTGAATTGGCCGGAGCAATATTCGGGGCGGTTACTCCGGCTTCCTTCACTTCTTCAGGAGTTTTTTCGTCCTTCTCACACTCATTGGCAGTCTCTATATTATTTGAGGAGGGTATATTCTCAATGATTGTAAAGTCATATTCATCGACGCCGTTTACCTTCCTGGTCATCGCAAGGCCTAATGCTTTAAACATTTCAGGGTGCTTCTGTCGCAGAATTTTCTTGAACTCATGCGTGAAACTTCCTCGGTTCATGACCTTGTAACCATTCGCATTTGCCCACGTCATATACTCACTGTAAACGAAGCGTGTAGTCATTACGTGTAAATCATAGTTCTCTTTCTGGATGTTGATTAAGTCGCTCAACTTCTCGTTATAGAACATGTAAAGCGGCGATGTATGCTCCTCATAAGATATCATTGTCTCGTAATGTTCTTCAGGTATCGTGAAACCCTTTCCCTCTGCTATCCTCTTACGAAGCCGCATATATCCTTCTAATACCCAGTTGAAAAAGCCAGGTAATTCCTTTTTGAGCTCGTTTAGCAAGTTGAAATTTTCGCGCCCCTCATAGCTCTGATGAAAATTCATGAATAAACATCTCGATAAAAATCCACGTGATAAATCGTTGACTTTTACGAAGTTGTTGCATGCTGTCATTAGTTTCGCGCGAGGCGTAAAGTGTATATTATTCTGGAACTTGTAACAGGCCATTATGCTCTCGCCGGCTACTACCTGCTTGATTATTTCCTGAGAGGCCGAAAAATCTTTCTCCGCGTCAAAGCAGATATTCAACATACTATCTTTGAGATATATCGCTTCGAACGGCTGATTAAATTTCGCAGGGTTTACGAAACTCACGCATGCGTCTCCGTATAATGCTCTGGCCAATTCAAGCACAGTCCCTTTACCGTTACGGCCGTCGCCGAGCAAGAACAGCATTTTGTGAATTGGATTTGTCGGGAATAATGGGTATGCTAAATATTCTTGAAGCAAGTCTAATTTTTGACGCGTTATTTCATCGTTTTTGTAATATAAGACGTCCCATAAAAATTTTAAGATTTTAGGACATTTAGCATCTCTATTATACATTTGGCTGACCTGAAGGCTTGATAAATACTCGGGCTTATGAGGCAATAAATCCTTTATCGTCTCGTCTGGTGCCGACAAGTCTAAAATCCCGTTCATGAAATTCACTACAGGCTGACGGTTAAAAAAATTTGACAGGTTAATATTAGGAAGGTCAACAGTGCATACAAGCTTTAGCAGGTTGAACGCTCCGTTAATTCTGTCTGAACGTTGATATATTCCTAAGACTTTCGCGATGTAATTTTTGATTTTGCTGTCTGGTTTTTTTACCCAGCACCCGTGCTCATATTCGTAAAAGCCGTCGTTCTCGATATACTTCAACATGTATTGCGCTGGATATTTCTTCCCGTTCTCGTCGGTGTAACCGTTGATTTCTTTCACTATGTCGTACTCGGTCGGTATTCTTAAGGCCTCTTTGAGCAACGCCGCCTTGATTGATTGACTAATCCCCTTGCACTGCTCCAGAAGGTTTAACATGTCACTCTTTGATACCGTACGTGCGCATTCCTTGATGAAGTTCTTTAACTTTTTGTAGTCATCTCCGATTAATCGAGCAAGCGCAATAATTCCGTCTTCTGCGTTTACGACCAAGTCAGCAAGATTGCCGCCGGCTGTGTAGTAATCGCTTACGTCTTTAATATACTGCGTAATTTCGTAGGGACTTAAGCCGGTATTTCCGTCGTAGTTCGTCTTTAAGATTATGGAGCTGTCATTGACTACTTTATCGATTACGAAGATATTGCCTCGATAATCAGAAATAATGTCGCCGGAGTTAATCCTCCCAGCCAACCAAGAAGAATTAACCCCTGCGACTATATTAGAACCGTTTGTGAAAACTGCTTGACCTTCGGCCTTCGGTGTCATGCCAGGAATTTTTTTAGGGACAATACAGCCCACAAACGGGATTTTTGCTTGAAACAATTGCTGAGCCATTTTGAGTTGGAAGCCCGTACCAGCACCGTCGTTATCGAAGCATACGTATACTTTTCCTATTTTGCGCGCTATGCTCAAGAAGTAAGGCATTTGCATTTCATTAAAGTACCCTCCGACTGGTGAACACACTTGAAAGCCCTCTTGTTCGAAGCTCATAGCGTCAACCTGACCTTCTAGAACACAGAGTATATCTTCGTAAGGGAATGAGCGTTCGTCGCTGGTTGTGTAATTTTTCGGGAATAAAGCTCTGTGCTCGGGTTCTAAAGTATGCAAGCCGAAGGGTATATTTTCTACGTAAAAGTGATATATGCCCATTTTGGTATATTTGCCATGAGCTTTGTTGACTTTCCACTCGCCTGTGACATCGCGGCCGGAGTAATACACTACATGCCCATTATGCCAGTAAGGAGTAATGAGCCGTTTTGTTGAAGCGCAGTAACCTATTTTTAAGCGTTCTATCGTTTCATCGGTTATACGTCGCGAATGTAAATACTCTCGGTCTTCTGGTCTTAATTGTGAATGCCAGTAATTTATTTTGCGTTCGAGTGTGGTTATATGCTGTTCCCAAGTGACACTGTCATTCATGATAATACTTAATCGTTCAGCATTGATATGAGAGCGGGCCAATTCGTAGATAGCTTCACTTCGAGAGCCATTATGCCTAGCGTCAGCGCATAACTGGATAACGTCGCAGTAATGTCGTTTACCTCCTGGAAATCCCCAGTCAGTATAACTATCACCGTAAGAAATAAATTCAGTGGGATTATAACCATTTCGATAAGTGGGCACGCAACGAACACCTTCGATGACGTTCATGCCTAAGACGTTATTGCAGTATTCTGTTACTGTGATACTGGACTTAATTGCTCGGATTAATGCTGCGTAATCAATTTTTTTCGTAGACTTAGTATTTATCATGATTAAAAGCTCCTTTACTCATTCAATGACAGTGCATAATATGCATACATACCTGTCTCAATTTTTCCTTGATTGTTTAGACTGCTAAATTGTTATAGAATTACGTATTCACCTAATGACCAGAAAGGAGCATTAAAAACGTGAATAACTGTATTTTCTGTAACATTGCCTCTGGGGAAATGCCCTCAGATATTGTTTATCAAGATGATAAAATTGTTGCTTTCAGCGATATAAATCCTTGTTCTCCTGTACATGTTCTAGTAGTACCGAAGGAACATGTGAAGAGCCTTGACCAAGTAAACGATTTTGCTTTGGTGTCTGAGCTAATGCGCTGTTGCGTGGACTTAGCAAAGAAACTTGGGCTTAATGAAGGTTATCGGGTTGTCGTGAACACTGGTGTTGCTGGTGGTCAGACGGTGGAGCATCTTCATTTTCATTTACTGGGAGGACGTAATCTCGCTTGGCCTCCAGGCTAGGCGTATTGCTTTTTTTGACCTGAAGGGAGGGTTGATGTCATATGACCACGGTTACTCGTAAAGACGGCGAATCACTCGAAGATACTTTGAAACGTTTCAGACGTGAAGTTGCAAGAGTGGGAACACTCAGAGAAGCTAGACGGCGTGAACATTACGAGAAACCCAGCGATGCTAAGAAGATTAAGCGTGCTGAGGCTGCTCGTAAACGTAAGTCAATGCGCAGGAGAAATCCGAGCTAACTTTTAGCTTGTTATGGGGGGCGCAAAAGCTCCCCTGTTTATTATGGAAAGAGGAATTATTTTCATGTCATTAACACAAACAATCACTCACGATTTAACCCAAGCCATGAAGGAACGTTCTGAACCTAAACTCTCGACGTTAAGAATGCTTAAATCAGAACTTCAGAAATTACAGGCCGACAAAGGACGAAGCTACGAGATTACTGATGATGATGTTAACGCTGTAATCCGCCGCCTAATCAAACAGCGCAAAGAATCCGCAGAACAATACAAAGCTGGAGGAGCAATTGACCGTGCCGAAGCTGAACTCGCCGAGATAAAAATTCTTGAGCCGTATTTACCCGCACAGTTAAGCGATGAAAAACTTGATGAGATTATCGCGAAGTCAGCTCAGGAAATTAACGCCTCGTCGCCTAAAGATATGGGAAAACTCATGAAGGCTGTAATGTCCCAGACTAAAGGCCTCGCAGACGGTTCACACGTAAAAGAAAGAGTTCAAGCATATCTGAACAAATAAGCTATAAATGGAAGGTTTCAAGCCGGCTGGGTTTGTTTCAGCTCAACCGGCTGTTGTATTCTGAAAGGTAAATCCGAAAAGTCGTTTATCTGAAAAAAGTTACTGAATTGATTTGAGCCGAAATTTTATACCTCAAAATTAAATCTGTCAAATCAATGTGAAAAATTTCATGTAAAATCCCTTGAAAAATTACACACAATTTGCTATTCATTTTAAGCATAAAAGGGGGAATTATTCATGAAAACTTTTACGCTGAATAACGGCCTTAAGCTCCCTGCAATTGGTATCGGAACTTACAAGGCAGGACTTGACGCAATCACACAAGCCATTCATGCCGGATGCAGATATTTAGATACGGCCTCAAAATACGGCAATGAAAACGTAATCGCACAAGCAATATCGAGTTCAGAAATTCCTCGTGAAAATTTCATAATCGCCTCAAAGCTATGGAAAGATGACATGGGCAAAGAAAATGTGAACTCGGCTTTTGCGAAAACTCTTGAGAACTTAAAGACGGATTACGTTGATATATATTTCATTCATTGGCCGCAAAAAGGCTTGAACGTTGAAACTTGGCAGGCTCTGGAAGAAATTTATTCACAAGGAAAAATTCGAGCGTTAGGACTGAGCAACTTTCTTCCGTATCACACTGAGGAGATTATGAAGATTTGCAAAGTTACGCCGTCAATCGCTCAATTGGAGTTTCACGCCGGACATACACAAGCATTTGCGATGAAATATTATCAGGAGAAAAATATTCTGCTTCAAGCCTGGAGCCCATTAGCACGCGGAAGAGTTTTCAACGATGAATTAATTCTTGAATTGGCCGGAAAATATCACGCAACGCCCGCGCAAATTTGTTTAGCTTTCTGTCTTGCTGAAAACGTTATGCCAATCCCGAGAGCTTCGTCGAGTTCTGAACGTCTTCAAGAAAATCTTGACAGTGAGAAAATTACGCTTTCACGTGAAGACATCATGAGAATTGAGAACATGCCGCCATTAGGCTGGAGCGGAGAACATCCGGACAGAGAAAGGGTGAAAATATAAATGAGTGAGAAGTTATTATTATTGCCGATATTAATTCCTGCGTTGTCAGCATTATTAATTCCCGCTATAAATTTCCCGGATAAGAAAGCCCGTAATATCTTCATTGAGTGTTCAGTCCTGTTTAACTCGTTGATAATAATATTGCTCGTAATTTATCCGCCATTGAACACTTTAACACTTTTCAGATTATCCGAACGTGCCGCGTTTGCTTTAAGGCTTGACGGTCTCGGTATAGTCTTCTCGCTGTTAATCGCTGTCTTATGGCCCCTTACAACTTTATATGCTTTCGAGTACATGAGCCATGAACATAGAGAGACTTCATTTTTCGGCTGGTTCGTCTTAACTTTCGGTGTCGTCGCAGGGATTGCCTTATCGTCGAATTTATTAACACTTTATTTATTCTACGAGGTCATGACATTAACTACACTACCGCTTGTTATGCATGAGATGGACGGACGCGCGAGATATGCCGGAAGAAAATATTTGATTTACTCAGTCGGAGGAGCAGCATGTGCATTTATCGCGTTGACTTATACGATGTCTCAGGGCGGCGGAGAATTTTTCACATTAGGCGGGACTTTGGGAGTTTGGCCGAATGAGCCGAGTAATATTTTATTATGGACGTGGTTCTTGGGATTTATAGGCTTCGGAGTTAAGGCGGCAATTTTCCCGTTTCACGGCTGGTTACCTTCTGCTTCGGTTGCTCCGACACCAGTAACGGCATTATTGCACGCTGTAGCTGTTGTTAAGGCCGGAATTTTCGCGATAATAAGATTGACTTGGTACGTTTACGAGCCGGAGACTTTATCAGGAACTTGGGCACAATACGCGGCTTTTGTTATGGCATGCATTACGATAGTTTACGGTTCATCAATGGCATTGGCAACTCAACACTTGAAACGCCGTTTTGCATACTCAACAATAAGTCAACTTTCATATATCTTAATCGGAGTGTTATTGCTGACACCAGAGGGATTAATCGGAGGCTTAACTCATATGTGCGGTCATGCCGTGATGAAGATAAACTTGTTCTTCTGTGCCGGAGCTGTCTTATGTCAAACTAAACGGGAATATATTTTTGACATGCGAGGCTTGGGCTTAGGGATGCCGAAGACTTCATTAGCATTATTAATCTCAGGCTTGGCTTTATGCGGACTTCCTCCGTCAGCAGGCTTCATGGGAAAATGGCAGTTAGGAACAGCGAGCGCGGCAAGTTCACCGTTGGGACATGCGGGAATAGCAATGTTAATGATCTCGGCGGTGTTGACGGTGCTTTATGTCTTCTCGATATTCTCAATCTTTATCATGCCCGGCAAAAATTTTGACTTCAAGACGGCCAATTCAGGAGTGAAAGATCCAGGAAGGCAGATGCTTTTACCGTTGGGAATATTAGCGATAGGAGCGTTTGTTTACGGGCTTTACTCTGAACCGATGATAAATTATTTTTCCAGAATAGCGCAAGGGTTATTGTGATATAATCTCTTGCGTTTGCGCCTGTAGCTCAGCGGATAGAGTGTCGGCCTCCGGAGCCGAAGGTCAGGAGTTCGAATCTCCTCAGGCGCGCCATTCTTCACACTTTCAGCAAATTTTCACAGGAGGAAAAATTCATCATGGTATCAGGCGCTAAATATATTCCATATTCAGAAAGAACCGGCAATCAATCAATCGTATATTTCACTCGTGAGCTTTCATCCGAAGGACTTCGCAAGATTTATTCACGTATCAACGAACATTTAACGGGAAACGTCGCGATTAAGTTACACACGGGCGAACCTAAGGGACCTAATATTATTCCGCGAGAATGGGTCAAAGATTTAATCACTCAGGAACTCCCAAGTTCACACATTGTAGAGACTAACGCTTATTACGAGGGCGGACGTTACACGACTGAACAGCACCGCGAGACTTTAAAAATTAACGGCTGGACAGAATTTGCGAACGTTGACATTATGGACGAACGCGGAACTGCTTTAATCCCTGTCAAAGGCGGAAAATATTTCACGAATATGTCAGTCGGTGTGAACATGCTGAACTATAATTCCCTCTTAGTCTTAACACACTTCAAAGGCCACGCAATGGGAGGCTTCGGAGGTTCAGCAAAAAATATCGGCATAGGCTGTGCTGACGGCAGAATTGGTAAAGCAATGATACACACAACTCCAGGTCAGCCAGACCAATGGGACATAATCGAAGAGGAATTTATGGAGAGAATGATGGAGTCCGCAAAAGCTACGGTTGATTATTTCGCACCGCATATCTCGTTCATCAACGTCATGCGCAATATGTCCGTCTCTTGCGACTGTGAAGGAGTTTACGCAGAACCCGTTGTAACTCCGAATGTCGGCATTCTCGCTTCACTTGATATTCTCGCGATTGATAATGCTTCGGTCGATTTGGTCTATGCTATGCCTGAAAATTTCCGTCATGCCCTCGTTGAGAGAATAGAGAGCCGTCATGGTCATCGTCAGCTTTCTTACATGAAGGAGCTTGGAATGGGCAATAATAAATATATCCTGCTCGACATTGATAATAATGATAAACGTATTGAGCCGTCAGAAGCCGTTGAAGGAGTGAAGCCCTTTACATGTTAGGAGCAATAGTCGGTGATGTCGTCGGAAGTCCGTACGAGTTTGACAGATTTCGGGAGACAGCTCACAGCAAAAATTTCCCTTTAGTCAATCAATATTCCATGTTCACCGATGATTCAGTTCTGACATTGGCGGTAGCTGACGCATTAATTAAGACTTTTCCGAAGCGCGGCGATTTTAGCGATATTAACGAGAAAACTGAAGAAATTTTTGAAGCTAACTTGATAAAGTCTATGCGTGAGTTCGCGGCTAAATATCCTTATGCAGGTTACGGCGTAAGATTTATGTACTGGCTCACTCGGTCAAAGCCAATGCCTTATAACAGTTACGGTAACGGTTCAGCAATGAGAGTTTCTCCGGTTGCGTGGGCATTCGATGACTTGGAAATAACGGAGAAATTAGCCGAAATCAGCTCTCGTGTCTCTCATAATCACCCTGAAGGCATAAAAGGAGCACAAGCTACAGCGTCGGCAATATTTTTAGCGAGAATTGGCCGGAGCAAACAGGAAATTAAAGATTACATCACAACGAAATATAATTATGACTTAACACGAACACTTGACGAGATACGACCGAATTATTATCACGTTGAAAGCTGCCAGCAAACTGTACCTGAAGCGATTACGGCATTTCTTGAGGGTGAAAGTTTCGAGGACTGCACGAGATTAGCTGTTTCACTCAGCGGAGACAGCGACACTCTCACGGCAATAACGAGTTCAATAGCTGAAGGGTTTTACGGAATTCCTGACGAGATTAACGAGATGATTTTATCGAAACTTGACGACTTCATGACCGATAAACTTTTGCAATTCGAGATGTGGCGTGCATAAAAAAAACGGGGAGTGAATTTCTGCTCCCCTTATAATTTATTTTCCCTCAGTGTAATTATCCTTCACGATACACACAACTTTCATCGGAAGCGTAATTACTCTATCATCATCAGGATTAACCGTTGAGATCCATTCAGACACGGGGACTTTTTCCGGAACATCAGGAGGCGTTAATATTCCAATCGGCAAAGTTCCTTCTTTTCGGCAATACTCGAACAAGTCAGAAATTTTCTTACCACGATATTCTGCCGGGACATCGAACGAAGCAAAGCTGTGTCCTTCGTCAGCCGTCGATAAAATATCCCGGATGAATGCCGAAATTCCCTCGTTATGCGTACACATCGCGGCAATGTCAGCAATCAAACTGTCTGTGTATAAAATATCGTCGACATGAGCATATCTCGCGTATCTCTCGTTTTCAGGATCCTGAAGCTCAACAACCGTATAGACATTAGGCGCGGCGGCTTCAACAGCTAAACTCGTCAAAATCGTGTGTGAATCATCACTGCCAAAATCCGGGTCCCCAAGAATTATTGCACCTTGAGCCTTCTCAATCCCAGCTCTGACTAAAGCATCACGCTCCGAAGGATTGCCCTGAATAAAAAATATATCTCCGTGTAAATCGCTCGGTCTCTCTTTAGCGATTAATGCAACTTGACGGCCGGAAGCAACTAACTCACGGATTAAGTAAGGACCTCTTCCGTTCCAGCCGCAAATTATCACATGTCCTTCAAACTTGCAGTTATTTATGCCCATCATCTCCCCTAAAATCATTTTTATCTTGCTGTTAATAATCCTCTGTATTACCTCAGCAAAGACTACACCGAACAAAGCTACACCGAATATCGACAACAGGAAGACTATAATTTTTCCGCCGAAAGTATGAGGATATGAAGCAAATTCTCCTTGACCAATCAAAGTGAACATTACACTCCATAATGCGTCCCAGTAAGAACCCTTGAAGCCTTTTTCCTGCCACCATACGAGCATAGCACTAGACATCAACAGGCCCAAGAAAGTTAGAATTACATAAACAAGCCTGAGATGATGATTTTTCGCAAAATTTACTCCTCTTCGTGCATTCTTTACGATCTTAACGAATTTATTAGCCATAGCCTTAGTCCAGAAAATCTTTTAGTCTTTTGCTGGGCTGTCGTAGTTTTCTTAGTGCTTTAGCCTCAATCTGTCTTATTCTCTCGCGTGTAACGTTAAACTTTTTCCCGACCTCTTCAAGCGTGTATGAATGTCCGTCCTCAAGTCCAAATCGATAATGCAGAACCTCACGTTCCCTGTCTGAAAGCGTGCTCAACATCTCTTCAATCTGTTCGTGCAATAAATGTCCTGCAGCAGCTTCGTCCGGGCTTGGCAAATCGTGGTCCTCGATGAAATCGCCTAATTGGCTGTCCTCTTCTTCACCGATTGGAGTTTCGAGCGAGACGGGTAACTGTGAAATTCTCCGGATTTCCTCAACACGAGACGGCTCAATGTTCATCTTCTGCGCAATTTCCTCATCGGTCGGCTCACGTCCTAAGTCCTGAACGAGTAATCTCGAAACTCGCACCATCTTGTTAATCGTCTCGACCATATGAACAGGAACTCTTATTGTCCTTGCTTGGTCAGCGATCGCACGGGTTATTGCCTGTCTAATCCACCATGTAGCATATGTGCTGAACTTGAAGCCTCGTCGATAATCGAATTTCTCAACAGCTCGGATTAAGCCTAAATTTCCCTCTTGAATTAAGTCCAGGAATAACATTCCACGACCGATATATTTTTTCGCGATACTCACAACTAATCTTAAGTTCGCGTCGATTAACTTTTTCTTAGCTTCCTCGTCGCCTTCTTCCATTTTTTTAGCGAGTTCAACCTCTTCTGATGCCGTCAACAATGAGACTTTCCCGATTTCACGCAAATACATTCTCACAGGGTCAGTTAACGGGATGTCGTCAAGTTTGCCGATTTCACTTTCGAGCGTCGGGATAAACTCTTCGCGTGCGTCCGTCGGTGCCGGAATTTTCCCGATATTGGCCTTGTCAACTACATCAATTCCCATCTCCTGCAAGTTCGTAAATATGCTGTCGAGAGTGTCAGCATCCCAATTCTCAACAGGAATATGATGCTCTATATCATCGTTAGTAACATAGCCCCTGTCTCGTCCTTCGTCGAGTAAATCTTGAACGCCTCCGGAAGTTTTATCATCAGCAAGTTCATCATCTTCTGCAAAATCAGCTCCGGCTTCAACGTCAAATTTTTCTTCTGTAAGTTCAGGTTCATTCTTCTTTTTTCTCTTAGCCAAAATAATTAATTCTCCTTTCTACAACTCCGCAACAAAAATTCACATAAAATTTTCCTGCCCAAAATCATTTTCCTTGACAAATAATTTATCCAGACAGTAAAAAATTTCCCTGAGAAAGATTACCCGTAAAAACAGCCTAACAAGTCAATAATATTTATCACTCATTAAGCCTGAAATTTTCTCATGCATTAATTTTCGTCTCTATTAGTCATAACCATTCCCATAAACGGAGGAAAATCCATACTAGGACTTCCGCCGACTATTTCTTTAGTGTCGTCATATTCAAGTTCAGATATAATCTGAGTGATACGCAAATCGTAAGGCTTTGAGTTTTCCCAGTGAATAAAAAATCTGTCATAACCGAATTTCTCAGCGTAATACGCATAATCCGAACACTTCATGACCTTCTTTAAGCTCTCAAGAACTCCGGCAAATCCCTTTAAGAAATCCGAGCAGTCAAAAAATGGCATCTCACTGGCAATCGCAATAACTTTAGCCGTTCCCTTGTAAATATTATTGCTCCAGATTGAACACGCTGTAATGCCCGCAAAAAGTTCCTGAGCTGAGTTTAATTTTGCAAGCGAAATTGTTACAGCCTGTTCAACCTTCTCTGAGAAACCCAAAATCATTAAGAAACCGAGATTAAGAATGCTGTCCGGCGAGAATTTGAAAAAGTTTTCACGAGGAAAATTCCCGACACATCCGATTGAAGGCGAGGCCATAAAGAAAAATTCGCTGTCCAAGTCAAGACATGAACCGGCGATGCTCGCTAAAGTCCCGTCATAAAATCTGTTCACTGAAACCGGCTGATAATCTTTCCCAAATGGAAACCATGAAGAAATTTCAACGTAAAGCTCAGAGTTCCAGAATGGTAATATCATTAAGCCTCCGTTTCAGCCTGCTGTTTCTCACGAATAACTTTCACGACGCACTCAACCAGCATAGTAATTTCCGGCTTCGTAACCTGATAATTCGCCCCGACTGATGCTGCCTTATTCTTAATATCATTGGCCATAATCGACGAGAAGACTATAACCGGAATACTTTTCGTCTCCGGATTTTCCTTAATTCTTCGTGTCAAAGTCAATCCGTCAAGTCTGGGCATCTCAACGTCGGTGATTAACAAATCGCATTTCTCTCCGCCGCCGACAATAGCGTCATAAGCAACTTTCCCATCAGGACAAATATGCAAGTCAGTGAAACCGCTGGCCATCAAAGCATCTTCAACCTGCTTACGGATTAACGGGCTGTCCTCAGCAACAATAATATGATAATCTCCGGGATGTCCGACACCTTCCATCATTGAGACGGCCTTGCTTGGGTCTCCTGAGTGCTGAATTACCAACTGCGGGCTTATGGTCTGAACGATTGCTTCATAATCGAGCAGTAAAACGTTTCGTGAATCGCGCTTGATGACGTACAAAATCCAGTCGCCTAAATATTTTCCCGTCATGCTAGCGTCCAAGTCTTCGGATTTAATCCTGTAAATTCTCTCGACAGCATCAACGACAAAGCCAAGTTTTACCTCGTTAAATTCTGCGATAATGACTTTGCTTTGTTCCATCGGAGTAACGGGAGGAATTCCCAAGAATATACGCAAGTCTACCATTGGGAGAACTTCACCTCTGACAGAAGTAATTCCGATTAAAGCTACTGGAGCGTCAGGGATTGAGCGAACTCCGGGCCAACGTAAAATTTCGCGGGTTTTATCGACGTTGATAGCGAAGGACTGATCGCCGAGAACGAACACGACTAATTGCCATTCATTAGTTCCGACCTCAGTCGTTACTTTTTTGACTTCCTGCATTTTTTGATTAAGGCCTCCAAATAACAAGCTGACATGTCAGTGTATATTATAACAATTAAAGCGTATTTTTCCGTAAGTTCACTTGCGATTAAGATTTTATCCCAGCATTAAAATATAACACGTTCTATTTCCTCATCAACAAAATATAACACGTTCTATTTTAGAGATATAATAAGTATGAAATTGGCCTGGGTTATCACAGCGAAGAGATTATAACTTAGAGAATGAATTTAGAGAATGAATGCGGCAGATTGTGAGAATTTCATAAATTACGTTTGACAAGAATTTATCTGAGTTGTAACATAGCACGCGTTTTATTGGTGGGTTGGCCGAGAGGCTGAAGGCGCTCGCCTGCTAAGTGAGTATAGGATC
>ERZ842401.2091-NODE-2091-length-27228-cov-5.039635_pt1 | contig 27228 bp, 24 predicted proteins | sample MGYA00521270_ERZ842401 | MGnify/ENA primary metagenome ERZ842401 (study PRJEB31892, sample SAMEA3878208) | bioreactor metagenome | biome: Moose rumen | place: Sweden | collected 2011-10 | study: EMG produced TPA metagenomics assembly of the PRJEB12797 data set... | reverse complement strand
ATTGATAGGTTTTGCCGGGCCAAGAGTTATAGAGCAGACAATCGGACAAAAACTCCCGGAAGGATTTCAAAGGGCAGAGTTTTTGGAAGAGCATGGATTTGTGGATGCAGTTGTAAAAAGAGAGGACATGAAAGAGACTCTTACCAGAATTTTAAAATTGCATGTGGTCTCGTAAGGTATTGAGTTGCCTTGCAAGATGTTGAGTCTTTATGGAGGATGAAAATGAGAGCAATCGACAGAGTGCTGACAGCGCGAGATAAGGACAGGCCAAAGATAACAGATTACATTGATAACGTATTTACGGATTTTTTTGAGCAAAAAGGCGATTATCTTGGAAAAGAAGATGCCAGTATATATGGTGGTATCGCATTGTTTCATGGCAGACCGGTGACAGTCATAGGGCACAGAAAAGGTAATGATGTCAATGAAAATGTTGCCTGCAATTTTGGCATGCCGGGACCGGAAGGATATAGAAAAGCTCTTAGGATGATGAAGCAGGCTGAAAAGTTTAACAGACCTATTATCACATTCGTGGATACACCGGGAGCATATCCGGGGATATCAGCTGAAGAAACAAACCAAGGCGGTGCAATCGCCGTAAACTTAAGGGATATGGCAAAATTAAAAGTTCCCGTAATTGCAATAATTACGGGCGAAGGCTGTTCGGGCGGAGCTTTAGGGCTTGCGGTTGCAAACAGAGTATTTTTGCTTGAACACAGCTACTATACAGTAATTTCTCCGGAAGGTTGCGCATCAATTCTTTGGCGTGATGCGTCAAAAGCGTCAGAGGCTGCTCAGGCATTAAAGATAACTTCAAAAGATTTGCTAAAATTGGGGCTTATTGACGGGGAAATTGAAGAACCAATCGGCGGGGCCCATCACGACTACAAGTTAATTTCAGAAAATATGAAAAAAGTTATACTTGATAGTTTGAAGGAATTAAATAAGCTTTCGCCTGAAAAATTAAAATCCGAAAGATACGACAAATTCCGTAAAATGGGGAAATTTATTGAGAATTAATGATGGAATATGATACATCAACTTACTATGAATTGGATTTGAAGATTAATCCTATGTTAGAGGATGTTGTATCAGAATACTTTTTCGCAAATTTTGACTGCGAAGGAGTTGTTTTGTATGAAGAAACTTATAAGGATTTAGAGCTTGTATCATCAACCGAAGGTACGTTGCGGATTTTTTTGAAAGATGTTGATAAAGTTGATGTTGAACAAGCCTTAAAAAATTTAAAATCCGAATTAATCGGGCGCGGGCTTTCAAACAGCGAGATTAGTTCATTTAATTATGTATTAGAAAAAAAAATTAACGAAGATTGGTCGAAAAAATGGAAAGAGAAATGGGATATTACTTGCGTAACGGAAAAAATTTCGGTTGTTCCGGATTGGATTGAGTATGAACCAAAACCTGATGAAGTGATAATAAAGCTTGAGCCGGGATGTGCATTTGGAACAGGGACACATCAGACAACACAACTTTGTATGAAGGCGTTGGAAAAATACTTAAAATTCGGTGATAACGTTGCAGATATCGGTATGGGCTCAGGAATTTTAGGGATTTTGGCAAAAAAACTCGGTGCGAAATTTGTATATGGTTGTGATAACGATAAAACCGTAATTGATGTTGCAAAAGAAAATGCTGTTAAAAACGGATTAAAATTGCTGGAAGCATGCCATATCATTGAGACAAATCAAGAATCGGAGGAAGGTAAATCCACATCATGCCCTCCCCTTGAAAGTAAGGAGTGTATTGACACATTTGGTAATAATCCTGCTGACGGTGTTTATTTTGAACTAAATACGGCTGATAATGTCAAAATGGAATTTGATTTTGTTTGCGCAAATATTTTGCATTTTGTATTGGCAGAAATTATGGGAGATTTAAAAAATATTACCAAATCAGGCGGGTATATTTCATTAAGCGGAATTTTGGATGATAAAAAACAGATGGTGCTTGATGCAATTAAACGTGAAGATTTGGAAATTATAGAAGAAATTCACCAAGATCAATGGACATCATTTGTCGTTAAAAAGAAAGAGAGTTAAAGATGGAAAAAACTGCAATAATAATTCCGGCAAGATATGGTTCAACAAGACTGGAAGGAAAGCCGTTATTGAAGGTTTTGGATAAACCCGTAATCCAATGGGTTTACGAAAAAGCGCTTCAGGCAAAGTTTTCTGATGAAGTTATTGTTGCAACCGATGATGAAAGAATTTTAAATGCCGTAAAAGCTTTCGGCGGAAATGCCGAAATGACGCGTAATGACCATAAATGCGGTTCTGATAGAATTCGTGAGGTTGCCAAAAGACATCCTGAATTTAAGTATATAGTTAATCTTCAAGGTGATGAACCTTTGATTGAACCTGATAGTATTGATTCTGTTATAAAAAATGTTAAAGATGATGAAAATGCGGATATTTCAACACTGATAAGGATTTTAAAGACGGAAGATGAAATTAACAATCCAAATTTGGTAAAATGCGTAATTGACAAATTCGGATTTGCACTTTATTTCTCACGGTCAAAAATTCCTTTTGAACGTAATAAAGCTTGTTCTGATTTTTACGGACACATAGGAATTTACGGTTATAAGCGTGAAGCTCTTATAGAAATGACAGATTTAGGGCAAACGCCGTTGGAAAAAACCGAAAGCCTTGAACAGTTAAGGGCATTGGAAAACGGAATGAAAATAAAAACAACAATCGTGGATTTTTGTCCTGTGGGGATTGATACCCGTGATGATTTGGAAAAATTCCGTCAAATCGTTGAAAAAGGTTTGTCATCCGAAAATTGATTCAGGCAAAATTCTATTGTAAAGATTTTTAACTGGCCAAACGGACAGGATTTTGTTTGTAAACTTTACTTTTACCATGGAGCATAATAAAATTTTTACAAATAATAGTCTACTTGCCGAGATGTTATATACATAAGTTTACAATATGGATTAAATTAATCATGTTTATGATATTATGCAAGTCAATAGGCAGAGATTATAGCTTTTTTAAAAAGGTTATTTATTCAAAATGTTGGAAAATAAATTTAATATTTTAGAATTACTAAAAAACAGTAAAGAGAATATTTCGGTTGATTCAATAATTGACGTTTTAGTAGACAATTTTAGGGATGAATTAATCAGTAAAAAAGATGAAAAGCTTATAAATTTGGTATTTTCCGAAAAAATCAATCAACAGGATTTGGATGAATTTTTAAAGGATTATGATATAGAAGTTGCGGGAAGTAACAAGTCTTTGTTGCTTTCATATTTTATGAAAATGCATCCGGAGTTATCTTTTAACGAATATAGCGGGCCAAGACTTAGAGGTCTATTGGATTTTTACAGATTTCAGAATATGAAATTAATTTCTCATTTTACTAAAATTTGTAATGAGTTAAAAAAGGAAAACATTGATGTTTTAATATTTAAAGGCGGTGCAATGAAGTTTTTGCGCCCTGAATTCTCGAGAGCTATGGGTGATATTGATGCCCTTGTAAGAGAAAAGGATTACAAAAAAGCCGGACTTATCGCAGAAAATATGGGTTATGATTGCGCTTGGGATGTTCACAGTGTGGATTTACACCCGAAAGATTCCGAAGAAGGCATTATGGATATTCACAAATATATCCATATGCAAACCGGATGTGAAAGAAATATTAATAATGATTTATTTAACAGAGCGAGAAAGGTAAAAGCCTTTGGGGTAGATGCTTATATCCCTTCAAACGAAGATTTGTTCTTTATAACTTTAGTTAATTTGGTAAGAAATTTGCGTAATAAGACGAGTGTAAAAGGTATATTGTTTGCACTTTTTGATGCTAAGTTTTTACTTGATTCAAAACCGAATTTCGATTGGAATATTGTGATAGAGAATACAAGAAAGACAAAAACAGAATTACAGGTTTATTTGGCGCTGAGGTTTATGAATAAAATTGTGCCAAATCTTTTACCTGAAAATCTTCAAAAGGAAACGCTTTTTGAAAAGGAAATTCGCGATTATTGCACACTTTTAATGTATCAGAGATTTTTCTTATGGCAGATGAAGATGAAAAGTCATGATTTAAAGATTAAGGATGCATTTACAAATTGGAATAATTTTATTGAGTATTTAAAATTAAAACCAAAATATTTTATTTTAAAATTATTCTTTATCCGCAAAAATCCTGTTTTGGCTCGTGCAATTTTGAAATTTAATGAAAAACATTACATTGGAGCATAAGTATGAGAATAGATAATTTGACACAAGAGAAGTTAAGAGAATATTGCGATAACTTATATAATTACGTTAAAAAGAATAACGAGCTTGTTGAAACAAGATATATCGACCTTGGTGTAAAAACTTTGAAGGTGCTGAATTATTCAAAAGAGTTTACTCATCTTATGGAAAAGCAGCTCGCATATTCAATAAAAGATAATGCTGATAAATATGATGCAACACTTATTTTGTGGAAAGAACCGAATGTAAATCAAGTTTATAAGGAAATTGAGCCTAAATTTAATCTGAAATATGATTTGAAAAAACGTTTGGAAATGATAGTGCATGGTATAAAAGGTCAAGATTTGTGGGTTATGGATAAAACATATTCAAAAACATCACCTTTAATGTATGCCGATATTTACAGAAATATAACAGAAGCCTATGATAGAGAAAATGAAACTTATTTTTTAGGTGCCCAAAACTTAGATCCTGAAGAATTTATCAAAGAAGGTCACATATTTGTACAAATATTTAATAAAGTATTAAAAACGGAGACAACGAACCTTGTTCACGGGGCATCGGTTGGAATTGACGGAAACGGAATTCTATTCTGCGCAAGAGGTCAAAGAGGAAAATCAACACTTGTTGTTCTTTCTATGATGGAAGGGTTTGAATACGTTTCAGACGACTATTTAACTATCCAAAAAGAGGGGGATAAACTTTATACTTATCCTATTTATTCAATTATTACTCTTTCGCCAAGAATGTATAATGAATTATTTGATAAATTAAAAAATTCAAGATTTTTATTTAATAATGCAAGAAAAGATAAATACGTTATAAGTATTGCAAATTTTCATGACAGATTTAGAAGTAAATATCCTATCAAATTCTGTATGTTTCCTGAAATTGTATCTGATGCAGAGCCCAGCATAACGGTTTGTTCAAGAGAAGAAAAAGGCAGAGCAATAGTTCAATTGGTTCAATCAAGCGTATTTCAAATGCAAGATGTTCATAACCATAAAGTTATCAAGAAAATTACCGATATGGTAAAAGATTATGCGTTTTATAAGATAAATCTTTGTAACGACATAAAGAAAAACACAGAATTTTTGAGGGAATTTGCAAAACAATATAAACCTGTAGAAAATAAAGTTACGATAGATAGAATGCTGACGGATATAACTTTTGACCTTGCAAATATTTTGGATAGCGAGGAAGGTGTGATTTATTCAATGAATAAATTTGCAACAAGTATCTATGATAATTTATTAAAAGGCATTTCAAGAGAAAATATAATCGGTGCATTGGGTACAATTAAGGATATGCCGTTGTCAATAGTAAAAGATATGGATATCTTAATAAGAGAGATTAATGGTTTGAATTTATTAAAGGATGTTGTGCCAACGGATAAAAAGGCATATATTAATCCTGAATTTGTAAAAGAGTGCAATTTCAGATTATCTTTTGTAAAATACGAAGATGACAAAGTAAGAGAATTAGTAAAATAAATAAGGAGAAAATAATGACAAATTACAAATTAAATGATGAAAAAATGTTTGCTGATATCACAGACGGTATTGCAATTATTATCAATTCCGAAACCGGAATATATTATGGTATGAACGGATTTGCAACAAATGTTTATGAAAACATAGCATCAGGCGCTTCAGTTGAGGCTGTTTTGGAAGCTGTAAAAGCATTAGATGGAGCACCTGTGAGTTTGGAAGAAAACTTCAAAATGTTTATTGACGCCATGATTGAAAAAGAAATTATTATTCTTGCAAGTGAAGGAAATTCAGCCGTATCAATTAATGCAGACTTAGCAAAAGAAGATGAATTTGTTTTGACATTGAAAGAATATGATGATGCGCAAGAACTTCTTTTGGCTGATCCAATCCACGAAGTTAAAGAAGAAACCGGCTGGACACCTGAAAAAGATTCTATCGGCTATTCAAAAGAAGAAACCGCCGAACGCGAAAAGAAAATGGATGATTAATTAAATCTTATAGTTGAGCGATTTATAAAGGTAATCAAAAGTGCCGAAAGTATCAGTAATAATACCTGTTTATAATACAGAGAAATATTTAAGAAAATGTTTGGATAGTGTTTGTAATCAAACGCTATCTGATATTGAAATTATTTGTATAAATGACTGTTCAACAGATGGTTCATTGTCAATATTGCGAGAATATGCACAAAAAGATAACAGGTTTAAAGTCATAGATTTCAAAGAAAATCAAGGAGCGGCTATTGCAAGAAATTTAGGTATTGATGAGGCATGTGGCGAATATATCGCATTTCTGGATAGTGATGATTTTTATAATCTTGATTTTTTAGAAAAACTATATTCTATAACCCAAAAAGAGAATGCCGATATTGCAAAAGGTTGTTATTTCCATTTTCCAGATAAATTAATTATTGAAAATATAAATAAAAAAATTCAAGAAGATAAAAATAATTTTGTTTGTGATTATTGCAGTGCTATTATAAAAAAACAGTTGCTTGATAAATATAACATAAGATTTCCAGAATTGTGTGATATGGAAGATCCTGTATTTGCTTTCTTAAGTGCTATTAAAGCAAATAAAATAGCAATATGTAATGAAGCTTATGTAAATATATTTCATCATAGTGCTTCTCAAACTGCGATGCCTATGACAATGGCACGACTTAAAGATAAATTTGAAGGATTTGCGAAGATTATTGAAATTGCAAATGAAAATAATATATATCCGGAAAGTTACGGTTATATAACGGCATTGTGGTTTAATGGATTATTTTACAATATTGATAATTTAAGATTGGAAGAAAGAATATTTTTTAGAGATAATCTTATTAATTTATATAAGAAAATTAAATACAAGAAGAATTTTTTAAAGGAAATTAAAGAATATTCTGAATCCATGATTGCAATGCTTCTTGATGAAGATTTTGAAAACATATTTGTGTGTTTCAAAAATGATATAATTGCTCATCAAAAGGCACTAATTGATGAATTAGAATTATCTCAAAAGAATTTTGAGCAATATTTTGCTTATACAAAAAAATTAATTAAGAAAAATTTAAAAAATAAAAAAGAAGATAATATTTATTTTATCAGTGTGGTAAACAATTATGATTTATTTAACCATTGTATAAGTCAAAATCCATATATTACTTGTTGTTCAAATATTGCGGTAATTGATTTTGATAATACAAAAGAAAATATCTCTATTCCCCAAAGGTATAATTCCTTTTTAGATAATTATGATTATAGCGAGGATGCATGGTTTGTATTTTGTCATTGTGACTGGGAGTTAATGGATGACATAAATAGTGTACTGCAAAATTTGGATAAAAATTGTATATATGGACCGATAGGTTCAAAAGTAGTACATTATAAAGATAAAACTACAAGGATTCAGACAGGATTTTGTTATGAACGTCGCAGAGATGGCTCTGGGTTTAGGCACTTAGGTTTTTTAAAAGATGGAGTTGAAATTTCTGATACATTTGATTGTCAATGTTTAATCGTCCATTCATCTTTAGTAAAAAAATACAATCTGCGCTTTGATGAAAATCTGCAATGGGATTTGTATGCGGAGGATTTTTCTATTAATGCAAAAAAAATATATTCAGTATCTTCTTATGCTCTAAAATTGTATTGTTGTCATTGGTCTGGATACCATAGTTATACTCCTGCCTCTTATTACGAATCTCTCAATTACTTACTTAAAAAATATCCAAATGATGTATACGGTGGTACAGTATCATTTATTGGAGGTAAAGAAATCAAAAAAATGGGGCAGAAAGAAGAACTATTATTTAGGTTGCGAAGTAATATACAAAAAAAATCATTATGATATCGGAACAAGAACTATTAGATGAATATAAAAAATATGACTACTTAAATGAAGACGATAAGCGGCCGCTTGTTAAGATTCTTGTGAGCTATGTTAAGCCATCTTTTCTTTTTAAATCGGAAATTTTAACTCCTATTCAACTGGGCAGAGCTGTTGAAAATGCCCCTTCAAAAGATGGAATTCAAAGTAGTGAAAATCTGAAATGGCTCCATGAACATTGTGAATTTCATGATGATTTTGAAGGCGGAATTTCAGAACATAATCGCCGTATTGGCTTTTTAACAGGAACTTATTGGGCTTGGAAAAATTATGATAAACTCGGTAATCCGCAATATTTCGGTTCATTCGGGTATAGAAGATTCTTTAAAACCGATTTTTTAGAAAAATTAAATAACTATGATTGCATTATTCCGTGCAGGGTTGATTTTTCAAAAACAGGCCCTACTATAAAAGACCATATTTTAAAATTACAAGGACAAAACACTTTAAATATTATTGTAGATGTTCTAAATAAAATGCATCCCGAAGATAAACATAAATTTAGATATTATCTTAAATCGCAATCAGCGTACATATACGAAATATATGTAATGAAAAGAGATTTATTTTTTGAATTCTGCGAATGGATTTTTCCGCTTCTTTTTGAATTGTTAAAAATTTCGCCTGAAAAATACAAATTTAAAGATGATAATTCACTTGAAGCAAAATTTGTTGAAGAATCAGGAGAGGTTCGAGATATTGCTTATGTGATTGAAATCTTAACAGGATTTTATTGCCACAAACTTGATATTTGTGATAATTTAGTAAGTAAGCAACAATCAATGAGCTATATTTTATCTAATGATAGCAACTCTAATAAAACAAAATTAGTGATGAAACTTTTGAGAGAAAAACTTAAAAAATTATAAGGAGAGACTAATGTCGATTTTGGAAGAAACGTCAGTAATTACGAATTTGAAAAAGAGAATAGCTGAGATTGCATCAAAAAATACAATCGGGCATCTGCCTTCAAGTTATTCATGCTTAGATATTCTTTATGTTTTGTATTCTAAAATTATGAATATTAACCCCGCAAATAAAAATAGCATAAAACGTGACAAGGTTATTATCTCAAAAGAACACTGTAAAATGGCGCAATTAGCTATTTTGGAACATTTAGGCCTCATAGATAAATCTGTTGTTGATGAATGGCAGTTAAATGGAGGTATTGTAGGGCATGATATGTTTAAAGAAGTTGATACAACGGGAGGAAAACTCGCAGCACTTGATTGTGCATATGGTTCATTAGGCCAAGGTATTGGTTTAGGTACAGGTTTAGCAATGGCAAATCCTGAAAATAATGTATATGTTATTGTGGGTGACGGTGAACTTCAAGAAGGTTCATGTTGGGAAGCATTAATGTATATAGGTCATAATAACATAAAAAATATTATAACCATAATAGACAGAAATAATATTCAAGGTGGTGATTACACAAAAAATATTATTGATACGTCGTCAAATTGTGTTGAGCAAATATCTTCTTTTGGTTTTGAAGTTTTTGAAGTTGATGGACATAATCACGAAGCAATGGAAGAAGTTTTCAAACTTGAAACAGATAAACCTAAAGCCGTTGTTGCAAATACAATAAAAGGCAAAGAATTTGATTATGTTCGGCAGGGAAAAGGATTCTTATATTTTCACTCAACGCCTTGGGAAAAGGAAGATTTCAAAATCGGAATGGAGGTACTTGAAAATGAATAGTTATATGAATGAAGTTGAGATTCCTCGCGCTATAGAACAAGAGGCACTTAACAACGATAATATATATGTTGTTTGCGCTGATGGGTTACAAAAACAATTTTTCCCGAAATTATGGGCACAATATCCGAACAGAGTGATTCTTTGCGGAATCTCGGAACAAAATCAAGTATCAATTGCAAATGGACTGGCTCTGGGTGGTAAAAAAGTATATTGTATTATGATGTCGGCTTTTTTTGTGCATAGAGCTCTTGATCAGATAAAAATGGCATCTTATTCCAATTGTGACATTAAATTTCTGGGTGCGGCTTCTGATTTAGGGATTATGGTAGGGGGCTATTCTCATATCGCAATTGATGATATCTCTATTTTAAAAAACACTCCCAATCTGGAAATCTATACTCCTTATACCAGAGGTGAATCTGAATATGTTATAAAAGAAAGCTTAAAAAAGAATACGCCAATGTTTATAAGTCTTTCATACTCCGGCGGATATATAGCAGAAAACAATAAATACGAAGAAGGTTTTTCGACATTGCTCAAGGGGTTTGATGATTGTTGTATTATTACAACCGGAAATGCAATAAATACGCTTGTTTATGGTAGTATACTTAAAAATCTTGCAAAGAAAGGTTTTCTGCCGACTGTGATTTCTTCATACAAGGCAAGTCCTGTTAATGAGGAAGCTTGCAATAAAATAATTTCTAAATACAAAAAGATAATAACATTTGAACATAGAGGAAGCGGTTCTCTATCTTCTACTTTTGGGGAAATTATTGCAAAATCAGGCAAAAAAGTTGATTTTATGCCGATTTATTTGAAAGATAAAACATATAATGTAGTCGGTGGTGCTGATTATGTTGCTTCAAAGTATTTAGATTTTGAGAATTTACCTAGTAAAATAGCAAAATTTATTGAGCCTCGAGAAATTTTTTTATTTAACAGAAAAGGTAAAGTGGGTGACGATTTGAATTATGTCAAAATTAAACGTAAATTTATGGGTATTACATATTACAAACAAAAAATTACAAACAATGAAAGGAAATCGTACTTGTTAGGTTTTATTCCTACAAAACCGAGGAGCTCCCATCCCATGGCAATCTGTGTCGGGGGGGGGGGGGGTAAAACCCGCCCAAAATAAGATTTTCAACCTTATTGACGCCGTAAATTGTCCGACATTTCTAGGTTTCAGTTATGTAATCTAGAAATGTCGGACAATTTTTATAGGAGAAAATCATGGAATATTTAAAATTAAGTAACGGGTTGTTGATACCACAATTGGGTTTTGGGAGTGCTTATACAAAATCTGATGACATAGTTAATGCAATACTTGTAGGTTATAGGCATATTGACTGTGCTCAGTCATATGGAAATGAGGAAGAAGTCGGAAAAGCTTTAAAATATTGTTTTGATAATGGAATTGTCAAAAGAGAAGAATTATTTATCACAACAAAATTGAATGCGCATAAAGAAACTAGTTATGATATCGCAAAAACTGCATTAGAAGAAAGTCTTAGAAAATTAAATATTGACTACGTTGATCAGTATTTAATTCATGCGGCTAATATGTTTCCTGATGATAGATGGAAAGAATTGAATAAAAATATTTATCGTGCATTAGAAGAATTATATGATGCTGGAATTGTCAAATCCATCGGTGTGAGTAATTTTATGGAGCATCACCTTGAAGAACTTTTAAAAAGTGCAAGAATTAAACCTATGATAAATCAAATAGAATTATCTCCGTTTTGGCAGCAGAAGAGTTTGGTGAGATTTTGCAAAGAAAATGATATTTTACTTTCGGCATGGTCACCATTGGGTTGTGGAAAATATTTGAGTAAATCTGATATTATAAAAGTTGCGCAAAAATACAATAAGTCTGGTGCACAATTAATTATTCGTCATGGCTTGCAAAAGGGTTATGTTGTACTTCCTAAAACTGTTAATAAAGATAGAATGATTCAAAATCTTGATGTATTTGATTTTATTATTGATAAAAATGATATGGAATTTTTGGATAGTTTAAATTCTAATCCACTACATAATTTTACACCGGATTCTTTTTATTATGTTTATTGGCAAAGTGATTTGCTAAACATAAGACCGGTAAAAATTAAATACAAACTTTTTAATAAAATAACATTGTTAAAAGTTCTTCAAGTTTCTGAGGATAAAAAAAAGTATTATTTGTTCGGATTTATAAAAATTTGGTCAGAAAAAATTGTCAAAAATGGTAAAACATCTATACCATTTATCTACAAATCGATTAGGGAGGGCTGTTTTACTCCAAAAAATTTGCCACCGATGAATTGATATGTTTCTGATATAATATTTACAAAGGAGTAAATAATTATATGTCAGTAAAATATGATATTTCTAAAAGTTTTTACAATCGATACTTAGAGCTTAATGCAATAAATCGTATGGGCGGGGAAATGCTTAGATTTATGTATTATAAAGAAGGTAAATTTATTAATCCTTTGAAAAAAAATCAAATTATTGAGCAATATATTCAAGAAGAAATAGAAAATTTTAAACGAGGTGAAATTAATATACCGCAGATTGAATTTTGTTTAACAACAAAATGCACTTTAAAATGTGCAGATTGTTGCGCTTTAATGCCCGGATTTAACAGATGCAGTCATATTGACATGTCTTTTGATGAATTTAAAAATACCCTTAATCAGCTTTTAGAAAATGTTAATTCGATCAGAAAACTGATTATTTTGGGGGGTGAACCTCTTTTACATCCTGATTTATGTGAAATGCTTGAATATGCAAGCAAATTTGATAAGGTTCATCAAATTTCCATTGTTTCAAATGGAACAAAAATACCTTCCGATAAATTGATTGAAACCTTGAAAAATAATAATAAAATATTTTTCTATATGTCTAATTATTCTGAAAATCCTAAGCTTGCACCAATTTTGCATTACAATGAAATAAAAGAAAAGCTGAAAGAAAACGGTTTAAAATTTCAAATGATGGAAAGTTGGAGTTGGTTTAAAGAACATGGTTTTTCTGGCGAAAAACATTGTGAAAAAGGTGCTAAATATCATTTTGAAACATGTCACAGAACAAAATGCTTAACAACTTTAGATAGAAAAATTGATATTTGTTCAAAGGCTTTTTCTGGTAGAATGCAAAAACTTATCGAGGTAAAAGATTATATTGATTTAGATAAAACTAAAAATTTAAAGCAGGATTTAATTGATTTTTATAAAAAAGATATGATTGATGCTTGCGAATATTGTATAATTAGTAAGGATGAAGTTAGACCGGCAATACAAGAAAGTGAGTTATGCAAGATTTAATTTCGGTAGTAATTCCAACCTATAATGGCGGGAAATATATAGAAGAATGCATTAAAAGTATTCAAGCACAGGATTTTCCGGCGGAAATCATTGTAATTGACGATATTTCGACCGATAATACCGTTGAAGTTGCGCGCAGTTTGGGTGTAAAAGTCATTGTTAACAGCGAGCACAAAGGACAGGTTGCAGGCAAAAATACAGGCATTCGCGAGGCTAAAGGCAACTACTGGTTTACAATTGATCAGGATGATTATCTGGTTGACGGAGCTTTAAGAAAGCTTTATAATGAACTCCAAGACGGAAGTCAAATTGTCATGGCGAAATTAAGAGATTTTCCGCAAGATAATACACAAATCCAATTTTGTCATAAAGAGCCTTTCCGTGGTATTTTAACCGGTTCGACTCTATTTAAAAAAGAAGTTTTTGATATTGTCGGACCTTTCAGAGAGGACATAATTACGGGTGATGTTATTGATTTGACAACCCGTCTTAAAGAGCATGGTGTAATAATAAAAAATGTAGATTTTGTAACCTGTAACCGCCGTATCCATGATGAAAATTACGGAAGAACAAATCAGGAAAATGAGTTTAAGGATTATGCAAAGCTTTTGAGGGAACGGGTAAGGCTTAACTAATTTCGCTTTGAAGATACAAAAATATTTTTGTGATAGAATAAGTATTAACAGAGTCAATAATTTATAGCAGGGAGACAAGATGAAACTTAACGCAACAACCGCACAAAATTCTTTTAAGTATGGCTGGCTTTTATCAAGAATTTGGCCGTATATCAAACCTTATTGGTTTAGAATTTTATTGGGATTTATCATTGCTATTCCGCTGGGACTTTTGGATGGGGTTACAGCTTTCGCGCTCAAACCTTACATGGATTATGTAATCGGCGGAAAAACTTTTGATTTCACTTTTTGGCATTTTCATATTGTAATTACAAGTATTCAAATGTCTTTAATCTTGCCTGTCGGTGTTGTTTTGTTTGCTGCATTTCAGGGCGTTTTGAGATATTTGAACGGATACCTTTCAACGTGGACAAGCCAAAAGATTACAAATGATGTTAAATTTGATTTATTCAATAGATTAATCCATATGCATCCGCAATTTTTTGACGAAAATTCATCAGGTGTTGTTATTCAAAGATATATGGGTGATCCTCAGACCGCTTCTGCGGGAATTGTCGAACAGATAAAAACTATAACAACAAGTGTATTTGGAGCTTTAGGTCTTATAGCCGTTATGGTGTACAGTTCTTGGAAGCTCGCGTTTATCGGCGTTTTTGTATTATGCGTTGCATTTATTCCTGTTGCACTAATCAGAAAACGTATTAAATCAGCTTCCAACAAAAACATGGTTATCGGCGGTAATATTACAACAAATATCAATGAAACCTACAGCGGTAACAAGGTTATGGCAGCTTATCAGCTTCAAGACAGGCAGGATAAATATTTCAGAAAACAGGTAATAGATTCATTCAATGTAAATATGTCGCTTTATAAACGTTCAGGCTGGATGTCGCCATTGATGTACTTGATTGCATCATTTGGTATCGCAATAGTTTTGGGCTACGGAACATTTTTGATAAATTCGGGACAAATGACTGCCGGAAGCTTTGCATCTTTTGTAACTTCATTATTATTGTTATATAAGCCTGTTAAAACTTTAGGTAACACTCTTACAAACATTCAAAATATCTTTGTTGCTATGGGAAGGGTATTTGAATTATTTGATTTGGAACCTGAAATTAAAGACAGTCCAAATGCAAGAGAGTTGCATGGTTTAGATAATTCAATTAAGTTTGAAGATGTAACTTTTGAATATTTACCTGAACAACCTGTATTAAAACATTTGAATTTGACTGTTGCAAAGAATGAAACCCTTGCGATTGTCGGAAACTCAGGTGGCGGCAAATCAACTTTGGTAAATCTTATTCCAAGATTTTATGATATCAAATCGGGTTCAATAAAATTTGACGATGTTGATATAAGAGAATATACAATAAATTCATTAAGAAAAAATATTTCTATGGTATTTCAGGATAATTTTTTGTATTCGGGTACTATCAGAGAAAATATAATGATGGGGAATTTTGATGCAAGCGAAGAAGAACTTTATCAGGCAATATATTCAGCACATTTGCAAGATATGATAGAAGAATTACCTGAAGGTTTGGATACTATGCTTGGCGAACGCGGATTGACGCTATCCGGCGGACAAAGACAACGTGTTGCTATTGCAAGAGCAATGCTCAGAGATGCGCCAATAGTTATCCTTGATGAAGCAACATCTGCGCTTGATAATGAATCTGAAGCTATTGTTCAAAAAGCTATGGATAACTTGATGCAAAACAGAACCGTATTTATTATTGCACACAGGCTTTCAACTATTAAAAATGCGGATAGAATTGCGGTTATCAATGAGGGACAGCTTGTTGAATTAGGTACTCATGATGATTTGATGAATATACATGGCGGACAATACAAATCACTTTATGAAATGCAATTTAAAAATTCGGAAATTCTAAGTTAAGGATTTAGATTATCAATAATTTCCTGAATATTGTGTTTTATATAATCCATTTTTCCGTTTTTAATGATATATTGTGCGCAGCTTGTGCCGGAGCCTTGCATATTACAAGTATCGTTGCCGTTTGAATCTGATTTATAAGGTACAACTCCATCTTGTGTTGCTACAAATATAAACACATCTCTACCCAAAGTATTTGCGCCCTTAATCCCATCTGTATCAATCCAAAAAACTGCACAAACATTATCTATTCCGCCTTCAGTTGCCGTGCATCTCTCGCCTGAACCTGTCCTAAACCAAAGTGAAATTCCATCATTCAAAATAACCTTATAATATGAATCCAGCAGGTTGTATGAAGCCTGATTTTGTCCGTTTAATTTCTTAACAGGTGTATCTGCATAGCATTCGCGTTTGTCGCCGCAATCTTGTGCTATTAAAAAATATTGTTTTAAATGACTCCAAAATTCATCAGCAGATTCTTTTGAATATTCTTCTTCAAAATTCCATAAATCTACTCTGTCATTATGAGCTCCGGCTAACTTAAATGCTTGGGATAGAACAGAATATGTTTTTTTTACTTTTACAATAGTAATCTGTTCTTTATACTTGACATATATAACCGGCATAGTCATTGCTGCAACAACCCCAATTATTGCAAGTGTTACCAGAATCTCTGCAATTGTAAAACTTTTTCTTTTCATTTATACTCCAAATATACACTAATGATATCATAGATTAAAATTTTAATCAACTTGACGCAATTCCGTATAAATCATTGGCGAAAATTCTTTTGTTGTAACAATGGTTATTACCTTGTAAGAAGGCGGATCCACCATTAAAGAAGGTGATGTTATATGGTAAATACCGTTTAACATTTTTTCACCGTTAGCATGGTAATGTCCGGCAACTACTGCAATTACATTATCGTATTTATTAATTAATTCAATATATTTATCTGCCTGATAGGTTGCATGACTTTTAACTTCTTTTGGCGGAACTATCGGGAAATGCTGGCAAATTATGACAGGATATTTACTATATTTTTTTAACTGAATTTCTAACCAATCCAATGTTTCTTTTTTATAATAACCGACAGTCCCCGGTATAACTTCCTTTGCGCCGTCAACTACTATAAATACAAAGCCGTCTTTTTTGAAGGTATAATTCATTGATTTAATATGTCTGAATAATCTGTGTTCATTAACTATTTCAACATATCTTTCTTTTGACAATCCGTTGGATTTGAAAACATCATGATCCCCTATTGCCAAATAATATGGTTTGTTTAATCTTTCAACCTGTTTGAAAAAACTGTATAAAAAACTTTCCTTGGCAGAATCAATGTTATCCCCTGTAAAGACTACAAATTTGATATCGGAATCGGCATTTATGCTTTTGATAGTATCGCCAAGGACTTTTTCCCTGAATTGAATATCAGGATTATAATGCACATCCGTTACCTGCGCAAATTTGATTTCTCCCGCAAGTACAGGTGATATAAACAATGCTGTCAAAATAAATGTAAATATCAGTTTTATAAATACTTTCATAAATACCTCAGCTTTTATATTTTGAGTATATCATGAATTTTATTATATGGTAAAATGTTAAATATGAGATTAGATAAATTTTTGAAAGTTTCAAGATTAATTAAGCGAAGAACAGTAGCAAACGAAGTTAGTGAAATGGGGCGCGTGTTTGTTAATACTCGTCCTGCAAAACCTGCCAAACAATTAAATGAAGGCGATATTATTGAAATCGAATATGCAAACAGAACCCTTCGCGCCCGTATTTTAAAAATTCCGACAGGTAATGTCAGTATCCAAGAAGCCTCTTTACTTTATGAATTAATTGATTAGAGGATTTTGTGAATAAAAAAGTAAATTTTGAAAAATTAAAAAGTTTCGGGTTTAAAAAAAATAACAGGGATTATTTTTATTCTGCAAAAATTATGAATGGCGATTTTACTCTTAATATAAAAATACTTTCTGATGGCGAAATGCAGACCGAACTTATTGAAAATGCCATGGATGATGTTTACACACTTCATCTTGTTGAGGGTTTGGAAGGGAATTTTGTAGGACAGGTTAGGAATGAATATAATTCTGTTTTAAAGGAAATCAAAGAAAAATGCTATGATATTGATGTATTCAATTGGAATTTTACAAAACAATTAATTGATTGTATTACCGAAAAATACGGTGATAATCCTGAATATTTATGGGAAAAATTTCCGAATAATGCGGTGTTTAGAAGAAGTGATAACAAAAAATGGTATGCAGCAATTTTATCCGTAAAATATTCCAAACTCGGGTTTGAAAGTGATGAGGTCGCAGAGGTTATTGATTTACGCGCAGAAAAAGAAAAGGTTGAAGAGCTTTTAAAATTGCCGAATATTCACCCTGCATATCACATGAATAAAAAGTCATGGATTACCATAATACTTGACGGTTCAATGGATTTAGACGAGGTTATGAAATATATTGATGAAAGCTACAATCTTGCAAAAAAACACTGAAAACTTCATAATAAGTGTATTTTAAACCAATTTATTTAAACTAATACTATAGGATTAGTAATAAAGTTAAAAATAGTCCTTAGGCGTGGTGACAGTATGTGAAAAATAGTTTAGTATAAAAATGTAAGTTCATTGTATCCGAGCACTTATTTCGGGGTTGCGACAAGATTTTTCTTATTGCGGTTCGGTCTTAAAATATAGTGGACTTACACCTTTAAAAGTCTTTCTTCCTTTCTTATTCATAAATCTTTTCGTACTCGGCTTGTTGTTCACATCAAGCCGTTTTTTATATGAAAATTTTTATGATAAAAAAAAGAGGCCGAAGCCTCTTTTTAAAAGTCTGAAAATTTCTGTTACAGATGTTTTTCAATATTAGAAATAATTGTTGATTTCGGCATAAGTCCAACCAATCTTTCGTGAGCTTTTCCGTCTTTGAAAACCAAAATACTCGGAAGTCCGCTTATTGAATAATCTTTAGCGGTTTTGATATTTTCATCGGTGTTAACTTTTACAAATTTAACTTTTCCTTCAAATTCTCCTGCTATTTCGTCTAAAACCGGCCCTAATTTTCTGCAAGGTCCGCACCATGTTGCCCAAAAATCAACGACTACCGGAATGTCTGAGTTCAAAACTTCTTGTTCAAAATTTGCATCTGTAATATCTATTGCATTAGACATAAATTTACTCCTTATATGTTAAATTACAAGTTACATTTTAGCATGGAAAATTTTTTTGTGCTATCATCTTAACATAAGAGCTTAGGATATGACCAATGGCAAGAAAAAAAATAATAGAGATTGTACTTGATACGGAGACAACGGGATTAGATTATAAGAAGGAGAGGATGGTGGAGTTTGCGGCTGTGAAGCTTGTAAACGGAAAGATTACCGAAGAATTTCAAACTCTTATAAATCCTGAGCAGCATATCAGAAAATCAAGTATGGCAATTCATGGAATAACGCAAGAAATGGTTGAAGATGCCCCGACAGAAAAGGAGGCCATGCCAAAAATTTTGGAATTCATGGGAGATTATCCTTTTGTAGCACATAATGCAGTTTTTGATTATTCCTTTTTAAATGAAGCTTCGCTTCGTGTAACAGGTGAGGAATTACAAAATCAGAGAATTGATTCTCAGCAGATGTTTAAAGAGGTTTTCCCCGATTTGGAATCTCACGGGCTTGAGCCTTTAACAAAAAAATTTAAAATTGAATTAACAAATCATCACAGAGCTATGGCTGATACAATGGCTTTGGCTCTTGCATATCCAAAATTAAAAAAATTATATTTACAGAAATATGATTGGGAAGCTAAACAATTGGATAATGTAAATTATCTTTTTGAAAGATATCTGAGACTTCAGCAGACGGTTTCCACATTGCAGTATGAAATGCAGGATTTGAAATCAGTGTTCAAATTATATTTTGATCAAGGCGGAGAGCCTATAACTGCAGAATCGGGTGAAACTTTGATGTATAATTCAAAGCAATCCTTCGGGTATGATTTGGACAAAATTAAGGATGTATTGGAAGAAGTCGGAGCATTTGAAAAGGCGGTTAAGTTAAATACCGGCTTTATAGACAGGCTTGTTGCAGGCGGAAGGCTTGATGAGGAGCAAAGAGAAATTATTAAAAGCGCCCGTCAGGAAATTTCTGAAACCCGTAATATTCAAGTTGTAAAATGTAAGTAACTTGGTCGTTAAGATGATAAGATGTTAAGTCGATAAGTTTAATAACAGGTAAATAGTTAATATAAAAGGGGAAAAGAGACAGATGAACATTTTAAAAGCAATTGGCAGTTTCTACAAAGAGCCACCTATCGCTGAAGAAATTCAGGATAAGGAAAAAGTAGATAAAATGTATCCGTATTGGCGTTTAAGAATCTTTTACGCATGTTTTATCGGATATACAATATTTTATTTATGTAAGAAAAATATTGCGGTAGCTTTGCCGGGAATAATGGATGAATTTGGATATTCGGCAACCGAGTTGGGTTTGTTGGGCAGTTCATTATATTTAACTTACGGTATCGGTAAATTTGTAAACGGAGTATTGGCTGACGGTTCAAACGTTAGAAAATTCTTTCCGACAGCATTGTTAATGACTGCTTTAGCCAACATTTTATTTGCACTTGCACCATCTGCAATTTCGATTTTAGGTTTAAGTGAAAAGATGACTGCGATGATACTATTGTGGACATTAGCAGGGTTGTGGGGTGTCAGCGGATGGTTTCAGTCTGCAGGATTTCCTGCGGTTGCAAAAAGCTTAACATATTGGTATTCTAATTCCGAACGTGGTACAAAATGGTCATTATGGTCATGTTCTCATCAGGTTGGAACTTTCCTAAGCTTTATTATTGCAGGACATATTGCGGCACACTTCGGTTGGAGGGCTGCGTTTTTGGTTCCCGGAACATTGGCTGTAATTACTGCTATATGGTTATTTGAAAGATTACGTGACAGACCGCAATCTATCGGACTTCCTGATATTGAAGTATACAGAAATGAACCTGTTAAAGCGAAGGCAGAAAATTCAGGTGAAGAAGAAGAAAGTTATGTTCAAATCTTCAAAAAACACGTATTATGCAATAAAACCTTGTGGTTGCTTGCTTTAGCTTATGTATTTGTATATATCATAAGATTTGGTGCTGAAGATTGGATGATAATGTATCTGAAAAATTCAAAAGGTATAGATATTGCGACAGCTACAAATATGATTGCATCTTTGCCATTGGTAGGTATTTGCGGAACAGTTTGTGCAGGAATAATTTCTGATAAGTTATTCAAAGGCAGAAGGGCACCTGTGAATTTGCTTTATTTAACCGGTGTAATTATTTCTATTATTGCATTGAAATTTAACACTATTGTAAATTTAAACTATGTAATTATCGGATTGCTCGGGGCATTTACTTATGGTCCACAGATGATGATTGGCGGACTTTGTGCGGTTGAGTCAAGCTCTAAGAAAGTAGCTTCTGCAGCATCCGGATTTACGGGAACTTTTGGTTATATAGGTGCATTTTTATCGGCAACAGGAACCGGATTCCTTGTTGATAAATTAGGCTCTAACGGTAGCCAAAACTGGGATGGGGCTATTTATTTTTGGTTAGCTTCCGGTGTAATTTGCTTTATCCTTTGCACAATCTTGATGATTGATGAAAATAAAAAGAGGAAAGGGGCTTAATATTGTGAATGGTGACTCGTATCAAGGGTCACCATTTAAACTAACAAATCACTATTTACAAGTCACGGATTTACGATATTTATGAGTAAAAAAATAAGTTTTGTATCAAGTTGTTTTAATGAAGAAGGGAATGTTGAGGAATTATTTACACGAGTAAGGGCTCAGATAGAAAAATTTCCTCAATATGATTGGGAGTACATAATACTTGATAACGGCTCAGTTGATAAGACCGCTCAAAAACTTGAGCAGATGGCTTTATCTGATAAACATTTAAAGGTTATAATAAATGCCAGAAACTTTGGACATATTCGTTCGCCTTATTACGGAATTTGTGAAGCTAAGGGGGATGCGGTAATTTATTTGGCTTCTGACCTGCAAGATCCGCCCGAATTGATTGAAGAATTTATCAAAAAGTGGGAGGATGGGTTTAAGATAGTTCTCGGCCAAAAATATGCAAGTGAAGAAAGTCCCGTTATGTTTTTTATAAGAAAAATGTTTTATAAGGGACTTAAAACAATATCCGATGACGGAACACAAATGCTTCAAAACTGCACGGGATTTGGACTTTATGATAAAGTTATAGTTGATATTTTGAGAGAAAATGATGATTCTTACCCTTATTTGAGAGGGCAAATTTGCGATATCGGTTTTGAAAAGGCTTTTGTAAAGTTTAATCAGCCGTTAAGGAAATGCGGAATTACAAAAAATAACTTTTATACATTGTACGATAATGCAATGCTCGGAATTGTAAAACATTCAAAAGTACCTTTGAGAATTATGACTTTCATAGGGTTTTTGACTTCATTTTTAAGCATAACTCTTGCCGTAATATATTTTATTTTAAAACTTTTATTTTGGCAGATGTTTGATTTTGGTCTTGCACCTTTAATAATAAGTATTTTCTTTTTTGCATCGGTTCAATTATTTTGCCTTGGAATTTTGGGAGAATACATTGGCGCTATTTATACAAGAGTTGACAAAAAACCGATTGTTGTACCGATGAAAAAAATAAATTTTGAGGAATAAGAATGAAAGAAATTTTAAAAAAGGCTGAGAATTTATTTGTGATATTATGCCTGATTGTAGGTTTTATTTTCATAGTAATAACTCCGCCGTTTCAGGTATCCGATGAAAATTCACACTTTTTTAAGATGTATTCTATAACAGAAGGCACCTTGAATTTTCAAAGATACACGATGGATAACGGAAATACTTTTGCAACATCCCCGCTTCCTTTAAGTGTAACTTATGTTGCTAAAGATGCAAACAAATTTATATATAACTATAATATGAAATATTCGGCCGATAAAATAAAATCGGTGCTTAATATTAAACTGAATAAAGATAAAACATCATCATTTATATATTTTATTCCGGCATACGGAGCCTTATCTTATATGCCGGGGATTTTGGTTTTAGAAGTTTTAAAGCTTTTAAATGTAAATCCATTGTGGATGATGTATATTTTAAGAGTAGTTTCGCTTTTGACTTATATTTTAATCACGTATTGGGCAATAAGAATTGTACCTGTTAAGAAGTGGCTTTTTATGCTTTCCGGTCTTTTGCCGATTGCAATATACGGGGGCGGTGCGGTCAGCTCGGACGGAATTGTAACTTCACTTTGTTTCCTTTACACGGCCTGCATCTTTAATCTTGCCTTTAATAATGAAATCAAAAGTATTTCAAAAAAAGATTTTATTTCAATTTCCGCTATCATTTTATACATAACAATCTGCAAATTTCCTTATGCAATTTTAACGCTTTTGATGTTTATAATTCCAAAAGAAAAATTTCCGCAAAAATTATCCCAAAATAAAACTTTTTGGTTTACTGCAGTAATTTTGGGCATATATGTCTTATTTAACAACCTTCATTTTTTAATGATATCAAAGGGATTGTCTCCTGTTAATGACAGGATTATTTCGGTTAGCGATGCGATAGCTTATGCACTTCAAAATCCTTCAGGCGTGGTTAAGCTTTTCCTTAAAACAATACAAATCAGTTCAGTTAAATGGTATGCCGGAACTATTGCGTTATTTGGCTGGAGTGATACTTTTATACCGATTTTCGGACTGTTTATGACATCTTTATCATTGATTATTACGAGCTTTTTTAAGGATAGGGATGAAATTATATCAGATGTTGCATTATTAAAAAATAAAATTATTTATTTTTTAATATCGTTTTTATTTTTTTCATTTACCTTAATTGTATGTTATCTCTTATTTTCATATAAGGAATTTGATATGGTAAGAAATATGCAGGGAAGGTATTTGGTTCCGTTAACACCTTTAATTTATCTCATTTTCTCATCAAAAATTTCGGTAAAATACAGTTTGATAAGAACATTAACTTTAGTTTTATATGTATTTTTAATACTGATATGTGTGGTAAATATATTGCACAGATTTTATTAATAAATTTTACCCTGCTTAGTGTCACGCATAATATCGATAATCATTCTATCGAGAAGGTCGAGTTCTTCCTGCTTGCTCTTTGGCTGAGAATTTCTCCAATCTTGCAATTCTTTTCTAAATGTGTCCCCATCGACCAAACATTCACCCGTGCCTACAAGGTGCGAATATTTTTCGGTAAATTGTCTGTTAAAATCAGCATAGTATTCAGTAATTAAATCCGATACGGTAAGTGCATTTTCTAAAATTCTTCTTACATCACGCTCGATATCACGTCTTAGTTCAGGAGATATATCCATATCTTCATCAATTGTTATTTTACCTGTATCATGGCCTTGTCCCATATCCATAACCATAGCTTGGGCGATTGATGTTGCAGTTTCCAAATCTTGCGTTATCCCGTATGAACCATCCATATCATAGAATTCCTTTTCCGCAGAGTGCCCGCCATATGCACAAACAATATTTGCAAAAACATTTTCAAATGACAGTTCATTATTACCGTTTTCACCATGGTAAACTGCACCGCCATAAATTCCTCTCGGATCAAGTGTTATGAAATTAACTTTCCCCGGTACATGCCATGGCTTACCTAATTTTTTAGCAACATTATTCATAACTTCAAGATTAGTAGCATGTCCGCATTCGTGCGAAGTCGTAAGTTCTTTTTCGTATTCAGGAATATTTGATACAGAAGGTCTGCCGGTCGTAATTTGCAGATAAGCTTCTGTTATATCGCTTTTGTCAATCTGTTTGTGGCCTCGTTCAAGCGCAACAGTTTGGGCTTTCTTTATTAAACTTTTTATACTGATAAACGGAAACCCTCCTGTTATATCTGCCGTATAACGTATCAGACTATCTTTTTCATCCTCTTGTTTTGAGGCGAGTCTTATATTTTCCTGTTTTATTGACTGTTTTATAATTTCATATCTGGAATCCTTATTTATAGCAGGTGAAGAAATTTCTAACCTGTCTATAAATTTGAATGATTTTGCCGTAGCTTCACCGATATATTTAGGGTTTGACACAGAACCCATTACAACTATATTGAGTCCTTGTTTTTCAGCTATATCCATTTCTCTTAAAAGTTGTGCCATAGCTTTTTGGTGGTATTCGGAAACTATTTCACCTATTGCAAAATATTCAAAATTTTCTATGAACAAAATTGCTGATTTATTCGGATTTTCTTCAGCCTGAGTTTTTACAAGAGCAAAGAGTTTTTTCATTGATGCTTCAGGGGATTGTGCCGCACCTTCAAATATTGATACTTCTTTGGTTGCAAAATCCATAGTGTTAATCTCCGCATAAGGAACTTTTGCTTCTCCCGCTATTGCTTGAACCGTATGGCGCCTTCCGCTTCCTGCAGAGCCGTCTTGTGAATAAACAATATATCCTTTTGTTCCTATTTTATTTGATTTAATCTGCTTAACTATTGCGGCGGCTTCTTTTTTGGTTGATTCTTTTCCTACTATATCTTTCAGTCTTTTACCTGTATCAAATATGAGCTTAACAGAATCATTGTTATCATTATTTTTTATCAATCCGCTGGCTTCTTTTAGGTATTTTTCAACATCTTTTGAACTTATTTCTTTGTTTTTATCAACATAATAAGCGGATATTCTTTCCATTAATTGGATGGTTTTTTCAGGATAATTTCCTGGCATTCTGCTTGAAGCTTCCACGCATTTTTGAATTGCGGATTGCGAAAATGTTTTATTTAAATCTTTAGTTAATTCATTGTTTGTTTTAAATAATTCTTTTGCTTGAGCATTACTGATTACAGGCATGTTTACCTCGCAGAAATTGTAGAAGAAGCTGTCTTTCTTTGTTCCGACTTCTGCCTGAACTCCGTAATAGTAATCTTTATTACATATTGATATAAATTTAATGTTGGAAGGTACATCAAGTATCTTTTTAGTTGCAACGGCATCAGGATAGAACACCATATCAGGCTTTATCCCGTTTTCGTTCCTGTAATCTTCAGGGAATGAGTTGAATGTGCTTTTTTGAATATCTTTAAGGATTATGATATGGTTTTTATCCTTATCAGCCCTTGATTCGTTTACAATTTCCACAATAAAACGTAACGGCGCATTTTCGTTTATTACGGTGACTTCCGTATTTTTTGGATTAAATCTTGCCGAGCTTTGGGATGGTGAATTAAATACCTTATTTAAACTTTTCAAAATAGTGCCGTCGTCAGTTGATTTATCTTTTATGACTACCATATTTGTGCCTAAGTCAATATTTTTAAAAATATTTTTGGCTCTTTCATCATATGTTGGAATATAAATACTTCCTTCATTATTATCAAAATCATCAAGGTATAAATAACTGCTGATTATCGTATCAATATCTTGGATAAACGGTTTCAACTTTTTATTCCCGTTAATATTGAACGCCGAAAATATAAGGTTCATTGAATCTAACTGTGAACCCTGAGAAACAGATAATGCATTTTTGTAAGTTCCGACAACGTCTTTAATGAAATCTCCTGCAATTACCGCATTTTTATTCTCGCCGTTATTTGATTCGATTTTTTTGAAATATTCATCTTCAATAAATGAAAGTACTTCTTCAATCCCGCCGGCCAGTCTCTTTCGCAAATTTTCGTCCTCAATTAATCGCTCGTTATTGTACCTTGTCATGAGAACCGCATATGTCCCGTCAGAATCCTCGTTGTACGATTCGGCAGAAATTTCACCTTCATCAATTGCGTAAATATCATCCAAACACTTGCTTAAACCCGCGTAAATAAAATGCATTTGATCAATTACGGGGCTTTTGAATTTTTGTGCAACCTGAACAGCCTCAGCCATAAGTTCTTGACCATCCATGTTCATATTATTTATGACTGTTTTCATATTCTGTTCGGCCGCAGACAGTTCCGCATCTTGCTTTTTAGCACAAAAACTTATCGCATAATTTTTGTACGCTTCGGCAAAATCCTTGCGCATCGGCTCGGTTGAATATTTGCCTTCTTGTTTGTTTTGTTTTTGTTTGCTTGAAGAATGAAAACCTTGATATACACTATTTTTAAAACAATCTACTTTTGTAATCATATATAAATCCTAAATCTGCTTTTTAGCTTTAAACCTCTTAAAAATAAAATTTGTCAGAATGTTAAATTATGTTTACAATTTTTTGGAAGGTAGGATGATAAAATGGCAGGAAGGCAGTAAGACTGTCTGTCTATACCCTCGCCCCTTGAGGGATACCGGTTCGAACCCGTGAACGAATGTGAGCGGAGTGAGACTGCGTGCCGTAAGGCTGAGGGTTAAATTTGTTAACGAATGGAATGAGTTTACAAATTTGGGTGAGGGGTGTTTTTGGAAGATAAGAGGGTAGGCTGGCTTTAAAAATAAGACGTTAAGACAATAAGACGTTAGGACGTTAAGTTCATTTAACGGCTATGCCGTGATGATTTATTTATGAGCAAAGCGAATTTGAAGAACTTATAGACTTATCTTCTTAT
>ERZ842401.2089-NODE-2089-length-27241-cov-7.152652_pt1 | contig 27241 bp, 22 predicted proteins | sample MGYA00521270_ERZ842401 | MGnify/ENA primary metagenome ERZ842401 (study PRJEB31892, sample SAMEA3878208) | bioreactor metagenome | biome: Moose rumen | place: Sweden | collected 2011-10 | study: EMG produced TPA metagenomics assembly of the PRJEB12797 data set... | reverse complement strand
TCTTTGCTCCAAAATTCCTTGGCACATTTCCTGATGTAGAAGAGGCGTTCGTCAAGCGTCTGTGCCTTTCTGATGATTTCGCGGTGATGTGTGAATCCGATATTGATAAAACACTCAAAATCTTCGGCAGACAAATCGGCAACCATTGGCTGCCGATTTTGTAATTCTCCAGTAATCAGCACGTTCGCTGAATCGGCAACTAATGGCTGCCGATTTAGGACGGGGTTCCATGCTTCGTAGAATGTGCGCATGTTCTTGATGTTGGTTTCGGAGAAACCAGTCAGTCCGGGCAGTTCTTGTTGCAGAAGTCTGGAAATTGTTGCTATGGCATTCGTGTTCCATGTGCCTGCACGACTGTTGACCGAGACATAATTGCCAACCCAATAATAGAGGGTGAGTATTTCTTTGTTTACCTGCCGCACGGCTCTGTAACGGCTTTCCAATATGGCTTGCTTGATTGCCTTTGCCGCTTGTATATAGTCTGCCGAAATCTGTATTTGTTCCATCGCTTTGCTTCTTATGTTTGTTGAGGTTGTTTTCCTGTTATCGTTTCTCCTAATAGATTCATTTCGTGTTGTTTATAGTTCCTTACCGCCGCTTCCATGCTTGCATTGGCATAGCAATACTCGCAAAGGTGCGGGCAGGTGTTGTAGCTGTATTTCAGCTTGTAAGCGTAGTTGGTGTTTTGCTTCATCATCATATTCTTGCGTATTGTTTGACTAATGATTTCCCTATTCACTCATTTTTTTTGCTCAATTACCTATCTTTATGCGCCATTTGTGTCATTTGGGGGCTAATTGAGCCGATTTTGATTGTTGGGGTAGTGATATAATTGACTATTAATTGACTAAATTGACCATTTATTTATCTTTCTACGCGCCATTTGAGCCATCTTTGAGCCGTTTTTGAGGCGATTGAGGCGTTTTTGAGGCGTTATTTAGTTCATAAAAAGTGCCTGCTCCAAGTCCATAGGGTGACAAAAAACTTCCTTGCACTAATGCTGTCAGGTCTCGGCTTGCCGTTGCTTTTGAGCATTGATTGATTTCTTGATATACTTTATTTGTAATTTTGCCTTTCTCCTTAACATACATTACAGCCTTTATCTGTCGCGGGTTCAATCCTTTGGCTTGCAAATCTTCTTCGTTAAACAAGTCTTTGCGAAACACCACCCAAAAACCAGAACTTTCATAATAATAAAGCGGTTGGGGCAAACCAGCTGCCGCACATTGCTCATTCATTTTACGGATGCCGCGCCCCCATGCTTCAATGTAGCCTATGCGGAAAAACGCATTGGAAATGTCAGGGTTGTGCGGAACGGAGGAATGCTTTTTCTGCAAGGTGTCAACCGTCCAATTCTCTGGCAATTTGCCATAGTTCCATATCATAATCTTGTCTTTATAAACGCTGATTTGAATGGGTGTCGCTCCTGTGTAATCCTTGTGGGCGATGGCATTGTGCAAGGCTTCACGAATGGCTTCCTTGGGATATTCGAATGTCTCAACCCGATAAATCCCGTCATAGCTTATCAGAGCCTTGATGTATTTTGTAAAGAGCAAATCCATTGTTTTCTCCACTTGCTCAAACAAATTACCGTGAATCTCATCTTGGTAGCGCAAGTCGCTGTCGGACTCGAAGTACCCGATTTTGACGTATGCGTTGGTCACAAATTTTTCGGGGTCGGGATGGAAAAGCAACAATGCGGCGCGTTTCAGGTATTTGTCTTCTGTAAGCTTCAAGTTGGCAAGCAACAACTCGTTGCTGTCGGTCATGACATCATCGTTAAGACGGTTGCTTTTGACTCCTTTTTTTCGGAAAAAGTCGAATGTCTCTGATTTCAAGTCCTCAATTGTAACATTGGGGACAATAACGCCGTCCCAATGCTTGCCTTGCTTGCCCAAAAGAAACTGGTCCAATGCGGCACCTTTCAACTCTTGTTTGGTGCTGCCGCTACGGTAATGGTATTCGCCTTTGCAACTTACCGGGTTGAGCTGTGGTTCAACCACAATCTCTATATAATCGCCATTGACAGATTTGTGAAGATTGACATCAGCCACAATGCCTAAGACCGTGGTTATCTTGTTTGGCAGTTCTTCAAGTAGCTTTTTGGCGTTTTTTACACCAACAATGTTGCCATCGTCATCCTTGCCAATGAAAATGGTTCCGCCTTGTGCATTGGCAAATCCGCATATCCATTTGAGGTATTCGTCTTTCCAAACGGTCTTGTATTCTATGTTTTGTGATTCTGTCATATTTTGTGTTATTTTCCCGTAATCGTTTCTCCCAAAGGATTCATTTTGTGTTGTTTCCAGTTTCTCACCGCCACCTCCTTGCTTGCATTGGCATAGCAATACTCGCAAAGGTGCGGGCAGGTGTTGTACTCGCCGATGTCCTTGCTCACCATGCAGCCGCAAAACTGGCGTTGGCCTTTGTCGCGGTTATCCTTATTCTTGATGGCGTATTGGTTGGCGTTCAGTAGGATGGCGTTGGCGGGAATAGGTTCTGCCCCGAACAATGAGTTTTCGATGGTCTTGATCTCCACGCCGAGGAAGTCCATCAGGGCCTTGTCGTGGTGCGCGAAGCGTATCATCAGGTCGTCGTCAACGCAGCGGTTGTGGCGGATGCCGTATTTCTCAATGTCGATCTTCTCGCCGCAGGTGGCCAACTGGTAGCCCCATCTTTGGTTCAGTTCGGAAAGTCTTTGCGCAAACTCATCCATTTGCTGAATTGTCCACTCCTGATAGTTCACATGGCTTCTCTCCAGATTGGCCTTCACCTTCTTATATGAGGCGATGTCGGCGTAGCTGAACACGAGCTTTTCCGTGTGGCCTTGCAGCTGGTTGCCGATGTTTTCCACCTTTCGGAGCAGGTCGTCCATCGAAATCCTGTCGGTCAGAATCAGCGGGTCGAAACGCCAAATCACGCGGCCTTGACCCAAACGTTCCACCAACGCCTTGAACGTGTCGATGCGTTCCCGCAATGGCGGCACACCCTTTTCCAAGCCTTCGTTTTCGTAGTCGTTCAGCGTGTATTGGATGTAGCAGCCGATGCCTCGTTCTTTCAGATAATCAAGGTGTTCGAGCAGCGGCTTCGGGTTTTTCGACCAAAACACGATGAAGCGGCATTTGTCGTAGGAGACGAAGCTCTTCACGCCGTTGAAAGGGTTGGTCCAAGCGGAATAGCCCACCTTCAGCCGGTGGAAAAACCAGTCGGCATAGAAGGCGGGGATGTCGGTGCTGCGGCTGGCGGAGACGACGACAGGGGCTTGCGCCTCGGCCATCTCTCCGTTATCCCGCTGAATATGTGTCTTTTGCCATTGTGCCATTGGTTAATGTTTTCTCTGCAAAGATACATCTTTTTCTTGACAGATTCAAAATTTTGCAAGGTTGCAATTGTGTTGATAATGTGTCGCCAACAGCTTACAAGCGTAGTTGGTGTTTTGTTCTATAATCATAGTTATTATTGTTTGTCCGTTTACAGCAGTTTCCTTAACGCCTCCACGTCGGGCATGGCTTTCCGCAGGTTTTAGGGCATGTCGCTCACGCGCATCTCATCTGCGGAGCAACGGTGGGTTAATCGGATGGCTTTCATGATTTTTCGTTTTCATTTTTCAACTTCAACTCCTAATTCCCAACTGATAACTAAAAATCCAGCCATGTATTGCTTCGTTCCCCACAATGACGCGAAACGACAACTTCTAACTCCTATAACTCAACACCTCTTTCCAGCACTGCGGATCCGCTGCAAAAAAGTTGTGCGTGTAGCCGTATGCCACAGCGGGACAGCCGCGACAGAACCTCAGCAATTCGCAATCGCGGCACTTCTCGAACTTCTCGTATTGGCGGTAATAGTCCATCTTCGAGGATGTCCACAAATCGTATAGCGGCATCTCAAAGACGTTGCCCACCACGCTGTCGAAGCGGCGGCAGGCCATCACGTCGCCGTTGGGAAGGATGGTGAAATGGCCGTGGCCGCAGTTGCATCCGTCATAAACGGTGTCATCGTCCAAACCCTCAGGGATTTTGAAACGTCCGATTTCGTAAAGGAACAAGCCCCACAGATGGTCTTTCAGGTTGAAGGTGGTCTTGCAGCCGCCGCCATATTCCATATACTTCTTCCAGCAGGTGTCCAAAACGGCGCGGTATTGCTCCGGGGTGAGGTGCGCGCTCTTTTCGAGACTCGTCGGGCAGTAGCGCGCGAAGGCAAAAACATCGGCTTCGTGTTTCACAACTGTGTCGATTATTTCTGTCATCTGATTGGCATTAACCCCCGAAACGGTGGTCATTATCGCCACGCGGATGCCGTTACGGTGCAGCACCTCTATTTTCTCAAGCGTGGTGTCGAACGAGCCGGGCTTGCGCATAAAGTCGTGGGTCTCGCGGTTGCCGTCGATGCTAAGCTGGTATTTCTCACAGCCGTAAAACTTCAGTTTTTGGCACACCTCATCCGTCAGGTGGAAAGGGTTTCCCAAAATGGTGAACGGGATGCCGTTGTCTTTCAATATGGCGAGGATTTCCCACACGCGCGGGTGCAGCACGGGGTCTCCGCCGGTGACGTAGAGGTAGGGCGCGCGGTCGCCCATGCGGCGACACATGTCCTGCATGCTGTCAATCACCCGGCGGGCGTTCTCGAGGCTCACGCTGAACAGCTCGGGGTGGCCTTCGGAGAATATGTAGCAATGCTTGCAACGTTGGTCACACCAATCGGTGATATGCCACTGGAAAGAGAAGTAGTGCTTGGCCATAACTCTGTTTTTCGTGTGTAAAAAAGGCGTTTCGCCAATCAAACGAAACGCCTTTTGCAAGTGTCGTGATTTTATTTCGCTCCACAAGCGCTGCCACAAGCGCTGGGCTTTTCCTCTTTTTGGGGTTCTGCCGCGCCACAGGCACTACCACCGGCACTGGGTTTCTCAGGCTGGGCCGCACCACAGGCACTTCCGCAAGCCGAGGTTTTTTCTTCCTTTTTGGGTTCTGATGCGCCACAAGCACTACCACAGGCGCTGGGAGTTTGCTCTGCAAAAGAGGCCACGAAGCCTCCAAATTCTGATCTTTTCATTTTTTAATATTTGATTAGTAATTAAAGTTTAAAAAATTATATTTCAATTTTTAACGGTTCTTTCTATCTTCCATAATGTCGTCAAAATGCTCCATACCCCATGCCAGAAGCCCGTCCAGATGAGGCATAAGGCTTTGCCCCCGCTCAGTGAGGCGGTATTCCACACGCGGTGGCACCTCATAATAAATCTCACGGCTAACAACGCCGTCTTTTTCGAGATTTCTTAACACCACAGTAAGCATTTTTTTGGATATGTCGGGAATCTGCCGCCACAGCTCTTTGAAACGAAGCACTTTATTCTGTTCCAAAGTGTAGAGCACCAGAAGCGACCATTTGTCGGTGATATGCGAAATAACGTTGCGTACCGGACAATCGGGAAATGTGGCGTTTATGATTTCTTTCCTATTCATTGCGAAACTATTTGCGTTGCAAAAATACTAATAATAATTATAAAAGGCGGTAACTTACCAAATGTCAATAAACCAACAAAAAGGTTTGCATCATTGACAATCAATTGGTTACCCCGACAACATCTATATCAAATTAAGAGTCTATACTCCTAAATACAATATCTTTTTTCCGAGCCATACGCTAACGCGACAGTCAAATTTTATGTCCGAAAACAATTCCTTTATCATCCACCAGCCACTTTCCCACATCAAGCAGCTGCCAGCCAAACCCTTGACCCTACTCGGTATAAATCTTGAACATGGCGTTGATAGCCCTTTTGCACACGGCGCAGAAACTGCCGCCGGTGCCCATCATACAACGTATTGCCGGACGGTAGATGCCCTGCTTGCGATAGCCTCCGCCCTCGTAAGCGCCTATTTTATTAAGGTTTGCCGCCGACACGGGAGTGGGTGTCGGCAGGCCTTCCTCCACAAGGTCTTTCCATTTTTTGTCGAAAGCCACCAGCGAGGTGATGTTGGGTTGCAGGGGCTCGGTTTCGGTGCTGTGCAGCTCCTCGTACGAGATATCCTCGTCGATATATTCGTCGGCAAGTCCGGCAAAGGTGTGTCCGAACTCGTGAGGCAGCACCGAGGCTGTGGCCGACGACACCACCACGTTGGCGTAGAAGTTATAGATGGCGCCTCCACCGTACTCCTCGCTGTTCGACATAATGATAATCTGTTCGTATGGCGCATCGCCAATGGCATCGTGCAGGCGGTGCACCTCGTAGGTCATCAGGTAGCGGGCAATGCCCATCACATCGAACGACGAGCCTATGGCAGTGTTCAGCCGACGGCCTTTCTTGGGATTGCTTATGCCGTGGTCTTCGCTCACGGTGCCCACGCCCCAGATGTTGAAATCGGCCTTGTGGTCTTTGTATGGCTTCATCTTAACCAGCTGTTCGGCAAAAGTGCGCATGTCCTGTTCCATTTTTTTGGCGTCCTTTCTGGTATAACCGTCGGCCACAATAACCACGTCGAGTTTTTTGTGCGAGTCGCCGGAATAGAGCAGTTTCACTGGTTTTGAAGCGGCGCTGCGGGTCTCCACCTTGGCGGTGGCGGGGTCGAAAAGCACCTCCTTTTGCGTTACAAACCGTTGTTTTTCGTCGCGTTGCTGGAAACAGAGTTTCACTTTGGCTTTTGGGTAAGGCACAAGCACCGTTTCTTGGAACAACGCCACGCTGTCGCGGCCGGTGGGCGTTGCCACATACTCCTGAAACAGAGAGTTGTAGGTTCGAGTGTATATGTCGGTGCCGGTTGCGGCGTCCTTCACCACAATGCGGAAAGTGCCGTAGTCGAATGGGTCGATAAGGTGCACCAAGGAGCCTGCCCATGTGCCCGATTTGGCCACAAAAGCCGAAAGGGTTATGGTGTTGCTTTTGGCGTTGCCCTCGCGCAAGTAATCCACACGCAGGGTGCGGTCGTGGAAATAGGTGCCGAAATCAACAGCGTTCACCGAGGCGCATAAAGCAGTCATCAGCACCGCAAATATCACAGTTACAGTTCTTTTTGTCATAATTTGCTGAGGTTTGTAAAAAAATATTGTGCAAAACAAACGGTTGTGCAAAAGTACATTTTTTTTGTCATTTTTCAAAAAAAGAAAAACGGTGGCGAAAAAAAATATCGGCGGCAAAAAAAACTGTTGTCCAATCCATTTTTTTTACGTATCTTTGCAAAGCAAAAACAAAGACAATGAAACAGAATTTGAAAGAAAATGAAGAACTGCAAGTTGCTGACGTTGAGACCAATGACGCCTGTCGACTGATGCTGTACAACGACGACTACCACACTTTCGACTACGTAATCGACTCGTTGATAAAGATTTGCAAACAAACTCCCGAACAGGCCGAGCAATGCACCGTTTTGGTGCACTACAAAGGCAAATGTGTGGTGAAAAGCGGCAGCTACGAAACCCTTATGCCCATGCACCATGCCCTGCTGGGACAGTCGCTAACCTCCGAAATTCTGCAATAGCCATGAACTGGATTGCCATAACAATATTTTTGGTGGTGGGAGCGGTGCTTATAGCCCTTGAGCTGGTGGCCCTGCCCGGCGGCGTGGCCGGAATTTTGGGCGGCGTGGCAATGGCCATCGGCGTATGGCAGAGCTATGCACAATACGGTGCCGTGGCAGGAAACATAACGCTGATAGTGTCGCTGATAGTGGTGGTGGCACTGCTACTGCTACTTATGCGAAACAAGACATGGAAACGCATGGGACTGAAAGAGGAGGTGGACAGCAGGGTGAACACCGTCGACGAAAACAAAATCAGCGTCGGCTCCACCGGAACCACCATCTCGCGCCTTGCTCCGGCAGGCAAAGCCATCATCAACGGGCAGACGTGCGAAGTGCACACCGTGAACGAATTCATCAATGAAAACCGCCCCGTTCAGGTGATAAAAATTGAAGGATACCTGATAACAGTGAAAGAAATAACCCAACAATAACACATTAAAACCCAATTATTTATGGATTACGTAATTATTCTTATCGTAGCAGTATGTGTCGTTTTTCTGGCCATATTTTTCTACCTTGTTCCCGTGGGACTTTGGTTCAAAGCTCTTGTGTCGGGAGTTCACATCTCGCTGGTGCAACTGTTCTTTATGCGTCTGCGCAAGGTGCCCGCCGCACTTATAGTGAGCAACCTCATATCATCCACCAAAGCCGGTCTGCACCTGAACCAGAACGAACTGGAGGCCCACTACCTTGCCGGAGGCCGCGTAAGCCCTGTGGTAAACGCCCTTATCTCTGCCGACAAAGCCAACATGAGCCTCGATTTCAAGACCGCCACCGCAATAGACCTCGCCGGCCGCGACGTGTTCAAAGCCGTGCAGATGTCGGTAAACCCCAAAGTTATCGACACACCGCCAGTTGCAGCCGTGGCCAAAGACGGCATACAGCTGATAGCCAAAGCACGTGTAACCGTACGCACCAACATCAAACAGCTGGTGGGCGGCGCCGGCGAAGAAACTATCCTCGCACGTGTGGGCGAAGGCATTGTAACCTCCATCGGTTCGGCCACAAGCCACAAATCGGTGCTCGAAAACCCCGACAGCATCTCCAAACTGGTATTGCAGAAAGGTCTCGACAGCGGCACTGCCTTTGAGATACTCTCCATCGACATTGCCGACATCGACGTGGGTAAAAACATCGGCGCCCAGCTGCAGATGGACCAGGCCAACGCCGACAAGAACATAGCCCAAGCCAAGGCCGAAGAACGTCGTGCCATGGCCGTTGCCACCGAGCAGGAGATGAAAGCCAAAGCTCAGGAAGCACGCGCCCGCGTTATCGAAGCCGAAGCCGAAGTGCCGAAAGCTATGGCCGAAGCCTTCCGCAACGGCAACCTCGGCATTATGGACTACTACCGTATGAAAAACATACAAGCCGACACCGGAATGCGCGAATCCATAGCCAAACCCGCGGCCGGCAACGACAAAAATTAAATCTTGAAACTCAAAGCACGTTATGTCAATGGCATAACGTGCTTTTTTATTTATAATAGTTATTGAACCAACCCCATAGAAGCCCCCAAAAAAAGACAACAAAAAAAGTGCCGAAGGCACTACATCCTATTAACCCCGCACAGCTCTGATGTGTGGGGACCTGCATAAGCGAAGCGCAGTGGATAGGACCCATACAAGCGAAGCGCAGTGTGGGGAAAAAAGAAAAAATATGATAGAAAAAGAAGAAAACTTCCGCAACGGCACCATTGCCGAACTTGCCAAACAAATAGCCCTTGCCGCTCGCACTGCTCCCAAGGCCCGCGGTACCGACAACCTCGAAATTGCCGTTGTAACCGGCCACGATATAGAACGTCTTGCCCAACGGATGCTCTCCATAGCCGACGCCACCGGCCAGCAGTTTTTTGCCCGCGACGCGGAGAACATCCGTCAGTGCGGGGCTGTGCTGCTGATAGGCTCACGCGTGGCACCCCTTGGCCTCAACTGCGGCTACTGTGGATTTGCCACCTGTGGCGAAAAATATCGCGAAGTGCCCTGTTTCTTCAACGCCAACAACTTGGGCATTGCCATAGGCTCCGCCGCAGCTCGTGCCGCCGACCTGCGTATCGACAACCGAGTGATGTTCTCCGCCGGACGTACCGCACTGGAAATGGACCTGTTGCCCGGCTGCACCATGATTCTGGCCCTGCCTCTGGCCGTGAAAGGCAAAAACCCCTTCTTCGACAGGAAATAAGATTTGGTTACGCACCAAAAAAAACATAAGAATTTTACGATATAATGGAAAATCTTATAATATTTTTCCATTACAATGAAAAATCTCACATCTCTCCCACCACTTTTTTGGATTTCTGAAAAAGACTCAATCCCACTTCACCAAAAAACAACACTCGTGGCACAATATTTCGGCGCTTGAAACGATATATAAGTTTAAGTTTATCGCAAAACACCTTAAAGAAAAACCAACAATTCAACATTTTTTTCACAGTTCACTCAAAAAACAACAAAAAAAATCCTAACTCCTAATTCATAATTTCTAACTAAACATGTGGTTCACCAACCTTTTCACACAGCCAGGAGTGGCGCAAACCATAGTCATGCTGTCGCTCACCATAGTGGTGGGACTAATTTTGAGCAAGATAAAGATTAAAGGCATATCGTTAGGCATCACGTGGATACTTTTTGCCGGCATTGCCTTGGGTGCCTTGGGCATCGACACCAACGCCGAGATGCTGCACCTGATGAAGGAGTTCGGCCTGATACTGTTTGTTACCGGCGTAGGCCTGCAGGTGGGGCCGGGATTTTTCCGCAGCTTCCGCAAAGGGGGCCTTGCCATGAACGTTATGGCGCTGGTCAACGTGGCGTTGGGCGTGGGCATCACCGTGCTTATCGCCGTGTTGGCCAACCAAGAGCTCACCGACATGGCTGGCGTTTACACCGGAGCCATCACCAACACCCCCGGACTTTCGGCGGCACAGCAGGCCGTTGGCGACCTCGGCATCGAAGGTGTTTCCGACCGCTTGGCGGCGGGATACGCCGTGGCCTACCCACTGGCAGTGGTGGGCATGATAGTGTGCTGCCTTATCATACGGCCCAAAAACCTTGCCAACGAACCCTCAACCCTCGACGGCGACACCGCCATCAGTAACAAAAATGTCAAAAAAGGCGGCATAAAACTGATACCCATCTTTGTGATAATTGTGCTGGGAATAATACTTGGCTCGATACCAATTCCCGTAGGTCTCGACGCTCCGCTGAAACTGGGTCTTGCTGGAGGTCCCCTTGTGGTGGCACTCGTGGCCGGATGGTTAGGTGTGCGCAAAGGCTGGTTCGGCACCGATTTCACCGACGGACACGGCGTGCACATGCTGCGCGAGGTGGGCATAGCGCTGTTCCTTGCCTGCGTGGGACTGGGTGCCGGAAGCAGCTTTGTGGCCACAGTGCAGGTGCACTACATGTGGGTGGTTTACGGCGTAATCATCACCATGCTGCCACCTCTGACCGTTACCATTTTCGGACGCAAAGTGCTGAAAATGAATTACTACACCTTAATGGGATTTATCGGCGGAAGCCATACCGATCCCCCTACCCTTGCCTTTGCCAACACCATAGCCCCAGAGGGCTGCAAACTGCCCAACATGGGCTATGCCACAGTGTATCCACTGACCATGTTTCTGAGGATACTCACGGCTCAGCTGCTGGTGCTTTTCAGCTTATAACGAAAAAAAATATAAAATATTAAAACACATCCATTTATGAGAAAAGCTTTTGTATGCACCCTTGCCATAGCGCTTTTGGCAACATCGTGCAAATTGAAGAAAGACAGCGAGGAAGCCATCATCGGCAAGCCCGAAGTGAAAATCGAGAACGGACGTTTCACCCCCGAGGTGATGTGGGGCTTGGGCAAAATGGGAGGCTACGCCCTTTCGCCCGACGGCAAACGCATCGTTTACGCCGTAACTTACTACAATATCGACACCAACCGCGGCAACGCCGAGCTCTACGTGGTGAACACCGACGGCTCCGACACCCGCCAGATAACCACCACCGCCAAAAGCGAGTTCAACCCACTGTGGATCAACAACGAGACCATTGCCTTTGCCCGCAGCACCGACAATGGAGCACAGATGTTCAGCATCGCCGCCGACGGCAGTGCCGAAAAACAGCTGTCCAACATCGATGGCGGCATCGAAGGTTTCATCATCTCGCCCGACGGCAAAAAGGTGATATACACCGCCACCATTGCCAAGGAGAAACCCGCCGACATCGCCAAACTGTACGAGGGATTGCCCAAAGCCACGGGCCGTATCAACGAGGACCTTATGTACCGCCACTGGGACGAATGGGTTGACGCCATTCCGCATATCTACATGGCCGACTTCGACGGCAACAGCGTGAAAAACGCCACCGACGTGCTCGATGGCGAGCCTTTCGAATGCCCGATGCGCCCGTGGGGAGGACTGGAACAGGTGGCTTTCTCGCCCGACGGCAAATACATAGCCTACACCTGCCGAAAAAAAGTGGGTAAAGAGTACGCACTGTCCACAAACTCCGACATATATCTCTACAACATAGCCGACAAGAGCGTGAAAAACCTAAGCGAGGGCATTATGGGCTACGACCAGAACCCCGTGTTTTCGCACAACGGCAAAAAAATAGTGTGGGAAAGCATGGAACACGACGGCTACGAAAGCGACAAGCAACGCATGATGATGTACGACTTTGAAACCGGCACCCGCACCGACCTCACCGCCAACCTCGACCAATACTGCACCGGCTACGCTTGGAGCGACAACGACGACCAGATTTTCTTCGTAAGCCCCCACCTCGGCACCACCGAACTGTTTGCATATACCTTTGCCGACAGCAGTTTCCGCCAAGTTACCAACGACCTGCACGACATCTACTCGGTGCAGATTTCGGGCGACAACATCATTGCACAGGAGGTGTCGCTTTCCAAACCCGCCGAGCTGGTGGCCTACAAAACCACCGACAGTATGGCTCAGGGCAAACAGGTTACAAATGTAAACACCGAGGTGCTCAGCCAGCTGCGCATGGGCAAAACCGAAGCCCGCTGGGTAAAAACCACCAATGGCGAAGACATGCACGTATGGGTGGTGTATCCCTACGACTACGACAGCACCAAGACCTACCCCGCCTTGCTTTTCTGCCAAGGCGGACCGCAAGGCATGATAGGACAGTTCTGGAGCACCCGCTGGAATTTCCAAGTGATGTCGGGCGCCGGATACTTTGTTATAGCCCCCAACCGACACGGAGTGCCTGGTTTCGGCACCAAATGGAACGAGCAGATTAGCGGCGACTACGGCGGACAGAACATGAAAGACTACCTGCAAGCCTACGACATAATTGCCAAACAGCACCCCAACATCGACGAAAACCGCGTGGGTGCCTGCGGTGCAAGCTACGGCGCTTTCTCGGTGTACTGGCTGGCAGGCAACCACCAAGGCAGGTTCAAGGCTTTCCTTGCACACAACGGCATGTTCAACCTCGAACAGCAGTACTGCGAAACCGAAGAGCTGTGGTTTGTGAACTGGGACCTCGGCGGTCCCTTCTGGGACAAGAGCAACGCTGTGGCACAACGTAGTTTCGCCAACTCGCCCCACAAATTTGTGCAAAACTGGGATACCCCTATCTGCTGCATTCACGGTGAAAACGACTACCGCATTGTGGCCTCGCAGGGCATGGCAGCATACAACGCCGCCGTGATGCGCGGAATCCCCGCTCGTTACCTCTATTTCCCCGACGAAAACCACTGGGTGCTGCAACCGCAAAACAGCCTGCTGTGGCACCGCAATTTCATAGACTGGTTCGACAAATGGCTGAAGTGAGTTCGGTATTCGGAATTAGATATACTAAAAAAGCCGTGCAATGCGCGGCTTTTTTTATTATCAACGTTTCACGAAACATCCAAACATAACAACATTGCATAAAAAGCCGCGAATCTTTTATACGGTAAAAAGACCTATAACCAATTTCAAAAATAACACTTCCGAGCTCTGAAACCAAATTTATAAATATTCAGCGCCAGCCAGTTCCGAAATTGGAATTGGCTTTGCCAAGCAGAAGTTTAGAAAATCCGAATTAGAAAAAAAAAACGTATATTTGCAATTTCAAAAACAACAACCACACCGACAATGGCAGACACACAAGACAATATAATTCAGAACGTTACCAACAAAGACTACGAATGGGGGTTTGTTACCGACATTGCCACCGACACCGTGGGCAAAGGCCTCAACGAGGACGTGATACGCTATATCTCCGCCAAAAAAAACGAACCCGACTGGCTACTCGATTTCCGTCTGAAAGCCTACCGCAAATGGCTTACCATGGAAGAACCCAACTGGGGACACCTGAAATACGACAAAGTTGATTATCAAGACATTATATACTTCGCAGCTCCAAAAAAGAAAGAAAAAGCCAGCCTCGACGAGGTGGACCCCGAAATTCTTGCCACCTTCAACAAGCTGGGCATATCGCTCGAAGAGCAGAAGAAACTCTCCGGCGTGGCCGTGGACGCCGTTATGGACAGCGTTTCGGTGAAGACCACCTTCTCCGACACCCTCGCCAAGGACGGCATACTGTTCTGCTCGTTCAGCGAAGCGGTGCAGAAATATCCCGACATTGTGCGTAAATACCTCGCCTCTGTGGTGCCTATCGGCGACAATTTCTTCGCAGCCCTCAATAGCGCCGTATTCAGCGACGGCTCGTTCTGCTACATCCCCAAGGGAGTGCGCTGCCCCATCGACCTGAGCACCTATTTCCGTATCAACGCCGCCAACACCGGCCAGTTCGAACGCACCCTCATCATCGCCGACGAGGGGGCCTACGTTAGCTACATGGAAGGCTGCACCGCACCCCAGCGCGACGAAAACCAGCTACATGCCGCCATCGTGGAGATTGTGGCCCTGAAGGACGCCGAAGTGAAATACTCCACTGTGCAGAACTGGTACCCCGGCGACAAAAACGGCAACGGCGGCATCTACAATTTCGTTACCAAACGCGGCATCTGCAAAGGCAACAACTCAAAAATATCGTGGACACAGGTGGAGACCGGCTCCGCCGTAACGTGGAAATACCCGGGCTGCATACTACAGGGCGACAACTCGTCGGCGGAGTTCTACTCCGTGGCCGTTACCAACAACTACCAGCAGGCCGACACGGGAACCAAGATGATACATCTGGGCAAAAACACCCACAGCACCATCATATCCAAAGGCATCTCGGCCGGACACAGCCAGAACAGCTACCGCGGACTGGTGAACATCTCCAAAAACGCCAACGGAGCACGCAACTACTCGCAATGCGACTCGCTGCTACTCGGCGACACCTGCGGCGCACACACATGGCCATACATAAAGGTGGGCAACCAGTCGGCAGTACTCGAACACGAAGCCACCACATCGAAAATATCCGAAGACCAGCTTTTCTACTGCCAACAGCGCGGCATATCGCAGGAAAACGCCATAGGGCTGATAGTGAACGGCTACGCCAAGGACGTGCTGAAAAAACTTCCCATGGAATTTGCCGTGGAAGCACAGAAACTCCTCAACATCTGCCTCGAAGGAAGCGTGGGGTAATGAGAGTTAGGAGTTGAAAGTTAGAAAAACTTTTCCATTTCCTCCGCCGGCACAGTTTTTTGTTCGCCAGAGACCATATCCTTCACGGTAACGGTGCCGTTGGCCAGCTCGCTCTCGCCCACAAAAGCCACGTAGGGAATACGTTTTGCGTCGGCGTACGACATCTGTTTTTTCATCTTTGCGGCATCGGGGTAAATCTCCACCGCCACACCCTCGTTGCGGAGCTGTGCAGCCAAGGCGATGCAGCGCGCCATCTCCTTTTCGCCAAAATTGATGAAAAGCAGCGTGGCCTGTTGCTCCAGATTTTCGGGGAAAAGGTTGAGCTCGGCAAGGACGTCGTAAATACGGTCTGCGCCGAAGGATATGCCCACGCCAGACACTCCCGGAAGCCCGAAAATTCCCGTAAGGTTGTCGTAACGCCCTCCTCCACAGATACTTCCGATGGACACATTTTTGGCTTTCACCTCGAAAATGGCACCAGTGTAGTAGTTCAGTCCGCGCGCTAGGGTGAGGTCGAGATCCACCTCGCAGCCGGGTTTTACTGAGGCGATGTAGCCGAACAGCGTGCGCATCTCCTCCACACCTTTCATACCTGTTTCGTCGCCAGCAAAGAGGGTTTCGAGCTGTGCCAGTTTCTCGTCGGCGCTGCCCGAAAGGTCGAACACCGGCTGCAGCTTGGCAATGGCATCGGCGGTGAGTCCGCGTTCCATAAGCTCGGATTTGACGTTGTCCAAGCCGATTTTGTCCAGCTTGTCGATAGCCACGGTGATGTCGGTAAGTTTGTCGGGTGCGCCAATCATGTTGGCAATGCCTGCAAGTATTTTACGATTGTTAATTTTCACAGTTACAGCCACTTGCAAACGACGGAACACATCGTCTATCATCTGCACCAGCTCCAGTTCGTGCAGCAGCGAGTCGGAACCGATAACGTCGGCGTCGCACTGGTAGAACTCGCGGTAGCGGCCTTTCTGCGGACGGTCGGCGCGCCACACGGGTTGCATCTGATAGCGGCGGAAAGGGAACACAATATCGCCGCGGTGCTGCACCACAAAACGGGCGAAAGGCACCGTAAGGTCGTAGCGCAGGCCGCGGTCGCAAATACGCGGGGCCACACGGTGATAGTCGGCAGTAAAATCAACGCCGTCCATAAAATTGCCCGAGTTGAGGATTTTGAACAGCAGTTTGTCGCCCTCCTCGCCGTATTTTCCCATCAGCGTGGAGAGGTTCTCCATGGCCGGCGTCTCTATCGGCGCAAAGCAATAGGTTTTGAAAACCGAACGTATGGTGTCAAAAATATAGTTGCGACGCGTCATCTCGACAGGCATAAAATCGCGTGTCCCTTTGGGTATGCTACAAGTTATCTGTGCCATATATCTCTAATAATAAATAATTTAACCACTTTTGCCGCATTTTACGGTCTTTGCAAATATACAATTTTTTTTGTTAGGAATTAGGAGTTTGGAGTTAAGAGGTTGAGAGTTGAGAGTTGAGAGTTTGGAGTTTGGAGTTTGGAGTTTGGAGTTTGGGGTTTGGGGTTTGTGGTTTGGAGTTTGGGGTTTGGGGTTTGGAGTTATTAAGGCGCACCTTCGGTGCGCCTTTCTTTTCAGAACAACTATCAATCATTCATTGTACATTGTCAATTGTACATTGTCAATTGTACATTGTCAATTGTACATTGTTTCTACTCCTTCACAAATTTCACTTTGCTTGCGCCGGCGGCAACCACGTAAACGCCTTTGTTGAGGCCGGACACGTTGATTTGTGTGTTTTCGGTGGCGGTGAGTTGCATCACCACTTTGCCTGTCATGTCGTATATGCGGATGATGGTGCCGTTTTCAACACCGCTGAGGTTTATCACGTCCTTAGCGGGGTTGGGGTAAACGCTCATCTCGGTGGCAGTGGCGGCGGTTATGCCCTGCGGGGATGCTGTCTGCACGGCAAACAGTGACGGAACTTGCACGGCGCGACCCAGCAGTTTGCCTATGTATTTCATCTCGCCGTTGGTGGTGTTCACGTAGAACATGGCAGTATTGCCGTAGCCGTCGTCGTTGTTATTTCGGTCGTATGATGCCAAGAACAGCTCTCCGGTGCTGTAGTCGAAAGCCATAGCCGAAAAGTAGTAGACGTAAATTCCTGAGCTACCAACAAGGGTGGTGGTTCCGTTGTTCAGGTTGACGCGGTACAGGCTGCCGTTGCCATCAGATTCCATCACGTATGCCTCACCCTGAGCGTTGATGGCAAAAGCGCAGATGTAGACAGACAGCTGTCCCATAACGGTGTAGTGTTCAGGGTCGGAGAGGTCGAAATTGCACAATTTCTTGTCCATGGTGATAAAGTACATTTTGCCATCGACGGGGTTGTACTGCATGGCTACTATTTCGGATGACAAAGGCGAGGCCAATATGTAGTCTATGGCGCCGGAAATGAAGTTGCCATTGATGTTGGCGCGAGTTATCTTGCTGTAGCTGCCTTGGTTGTACCATACGTAGTTGCCTGCGTATGTGCCGGATGATATGTCGTCGTTGAAATGTGCCGAGGCGGTATCGGCGTTGGCCGGGTTTTGCATGCTGAATTTTAGGAAATGCTCCTGCCAAGGGTAGCAGTTGGAGCCTTCCACCCAGTAGGCGTATGCGTACCATTGTGCTGTGGAGCGGGGTGTGTATTCCGGAGCACGGTTTACACCGGTAACGCTTAGGTCGTCGATACGGGCGGCTGTGCCGTCGCCATAACTATTATCGTTGCGCCAAACAAACACCAGTTTGCATTTCTGGTTGGGGAAAGGATTTTTAATGGTGGCCGTAAGCTGTTGTCCGCTAATACCCGTCAGTTTCACCGAATGCAGAAGATCCGACTGGCTGAAATTGAGCACATAAGGCAGATTTGCATCATCAGGATCGGATACGTAATGAGTAACGTAGCTCGCTGGTTCCCAAACGGTGTCTTTCGGTATAAGGTAAACCGACATGTGGTCGTAAATGTCCGTTCCATCATCTTCGCCGCCTATTTCAGCCGCATAGAAACTAACTTTTATACTGTCGCTGTTGTCGAGCTGCAGAACGCGTTCGGCAAGCGCTGTAATGGGATGTCCAGAGATGTAGTAGTCGGGGTAAGCAGCATCGCCGCAGTGCAGGTCGTTGTTGAAAGCCCAAAAAGCTGTTTTGCCGTCGGGGACGGTTTTGCAGTACCACTGGGCGTTATCGGCGGCATTGGCGAAATTGGAGGTGTAGGGCAGGGTGGCTGGCTGGTCGTAGGTGTAGGTTATTTTCAAATCGGGGCAGGATATAGCTCTATCAACAGTTCCTAAATAACTCGAAAGGTTGCCGGCCTCCGGATTTGGATTGTAGTTGTCGGAACGGTACGACAACGTGCCGTAGAGGCCGCCGTTTTCACGCTGGCGGAAATAGCGCATCTCGTAATTTCCAGTACTGTCGTATATGGCAATAAGCAGATGGTTGTTGCTTTGCACCTGATATACAAAGTCGTTCTGCAGATTGATGGTTACCCAGCCTGCAGAAGCCGGAATTGTAAGGTTGCCACAGAATACGCGGTTGGTCTCCGAAACAGATTCCGGTGTTGTGGAAGCAAAGTAGTTGTTGGTAACATTTTTCATGTACACCACAATCTTGCGAGTGGTGGTACTGCTGACAGTTACTCCACTAGAACCCTTGCCTGTAAAATAAAACGACAGTGATTTGATTTTTACCGCTGCACCGGTAGGTCCTGGCATATAGTTGCGGTTATAAATCATTTGGGTATAGGAATAGTTGTGATAGGTGCTCATTGGTGCTTTATACGACGAGTCGGTGTACGAACCCACTTTCACAAGTGTGTCCCGTTGCGCGGTGGCAACACCTGCCCAAGCCATCAGGCCTGCAAACAGGAAAAATGATAAAAATTTTTTCATAACGGGTTAAGATTTAATTAATATTTTGATTATTATATCCTTAATTTGGCACTACAAATTTACAAAAAAAAACAATAATACAGCAAAATAAAATTGTTAAAATGTTCAAATGACGATATGTCAACGAATTACGGTCGAAAAAAAACGCCGGTTGGATAATTGTCGGAGTTTTGCCCCCGGTGGAACCGATGAAAAGCGAATAATAAAGGCATTGGGAATAGGAAAAAAGATAACACGTCAGTTCAACTATGAATCCCCCGCTTCTGTTCTCCGCCTTCGGCTTTCGAACCGAAGCTCGCGAACACCTTAAAAATAAATATAATACCATGAGCAAAGGCCCACTGGTTCTTTCTTTACCCCTCTGAGAGGGGGCCGGGGGGAGTTTTCTCTGCTTTCGGCTAATCATACTTTTCCTGTCGCCATACCGTTCGTTTCTTTCCGGAGACTGACACATCGAAATCTATACAGATCAGCAACAAAAAAAAACACATGCAAAGAGGCATCAACACAAGCTGAAGCCAGCAATAACAAGACCTACGCAAAAAAAATGCCGTTATTTACCGTCTGACAACCAACAAAATACGCCAAAGGAATAAAAAAAAAAGAAAAAAAATTTGGGAGAAACAAAAAAAACTTGTACCTTTGCAAAACTTTTTAGAGAGTTTTTTGACATCGAAAAAAGCAATATTCCTCAATAGCTCAGTTGGTTAGAGCACCTGACTGTTAATCAGGGGGTCGCAGGTTCAAGTCCTGCTTGGGGAGCAACGAAGGGGCAACAAGCCGCCTAACTTTCCTCAATAGCTCAGTTGGTTAGAGCACCTGACTGTTAATCAGGGGGTCGCAGGTTCAAGTCCTGCTTGGGGAGCAAAACCGAAGGGTCGCACAAAACGGCTCTTTTTTTGTATCACACAATGGGCAGCATACTCACAGTAACACTTTTGGCGTCAGTGCTTTTGGCCCTTGCCTTTGCCGGCATAGGCATAAAAATGATAGTGCGCCGTGGGGGCGAGTTCAAGCGGCACTGCTCCAGCACCGACCCATACACCGGACACAGCACCGGCTGCATCTGCGGCAACGCCAAAGCCAACTGCCCCGAACAGAAAAAACACACGCCTCTGGAGGTGAACGACGAACTGCTGAAAGAGTGCTGAACGTTCGGCCCCCACTGCCTCAAAACAGCAACAATACCGCTTTGATTTTAAACATCGAAAGACTCGAAAGCACAAAAAACATCGTTTTTTCGTAATTGTAGAACCTTCTATTTTGCGCGTCACGACAATACAAATAGCAAAACGTCAAAAAATCACTGCCAAAAACGCTTACATCTCCCACCGTGCAGCCCACATTTCAACAGCGCAAATTGGATAAATCAGGACAGCCGACAAGGTTAAAATACTAAAAATTAGAGATTTACAAAACAAGGAAAAATAATTTCGGCAAAAATTTTGTCAGTTTGGAAAAAAGTTGTACTTTTGCAGTCCGTTTTGAACGAAAATAATAAATAGTAAAAACAAATAAACAATGTACGCAATAGTAGAAATAGCAGGAAAGCAGTTCAAGGTTGTGCAAGATCAGAAGATTTTTGTGAACCGCCTGAAAGACGACGAAGGCGCTCAAGTATCTTTTGACACCGTGATGCTGAAAGACAACGACGGGGCCGTGGAAATTGGCCAGCCCTACCTGGCAGGAGCAAAAGTAAACGCCACCGTTTTGAAACACATTAAGGGAGACAAAGTTTTGGTTTTCCACAAAAAACGCAGAAAAGGCTATCAGAAAATGAACGGTCACCGCGACTATCTGACCCAGATAAAAATAGATAGCATCTTATAAATTTAATGTTGGACTTATAAAAAGATACAGATATGGCACATAAGAAAGGTGTAGGAAGTTCCAGTAACGGTCGTGAATCCGAAAGCAAACGCTTGGGCGTTAAGATTTTCGGCGGTCAGAAATGCATAGCCGGCAACATCATTGTTCGCCAGCGCGGCACAGTGCACAACCCCGGCAAAAACGTGGGAATGGGCAAAGACCACACCCTGTTTGCTTTGGTTGACGGCACAGTACAATTCAAAAAAGGTCGCGAAGACCGCTCTTACGTTTCGGTAGTTCCCGAAGCCGAGGCTTAAAAGAAAGCTTACAAAATTTGACATAAATTTTTGGAAGACTTCTCCGCAAGGGAAGTCTTCTTTTTTCATTAGATGAGCGGATTTGCACCAAGCAACGGCAATGCGTAAATGGGAAAAAAAGGTTGTATTATATCGGTGGTTTACCATATAAAAACAACATTATATATACAAGTAGCCTGTTTCCGACAGGCCATTGCTCCCGTCCATTGCCATAACGCGCCGACTGCGTCTAATGTTATGTGCGCTTTGCACATTCCGCATCTCCGACATAATTGACACAGACGCTTCAGTATTAAGCGGATTGGTATATATAAGCGGGATTGCAAATAACGATGCTTAAGCGTGTCGGATTACAAATCCGACACGGTGGGCTAATTTCTAACTCCTAATTCGCGACTCTCTACTGTTTCAGCCGTTTGGTGATTTCGTTGTTGAACAGGAAATCGTTCAGCTCTTTGTTGGTACAGGTTATCACCTCGTGGCGGTTGCCCTCCCACCACAGCTGTCCGTTGTAGATAAAGACGATGTGTTCGCCTATTTCGAGCACGGAGTTCATGTCGTGGGTGTTGATGATGGTGGTAATGTTCAGCTCTTCAGTTATCTCCTTGATTAGTTTGTCGATAAGTATGGAGGTCTGCGGGTCGAGGCCGGAGTTTGGCTCGTCGCAGAACAAGTATTTGGGACTGGCCACAATGGCGCGGGCTATTGCCACACGCTTACGCATGCCGCCGCTGAGCTCCGAGGCGTAAAGCTTGTGTGCTTGGGGCAGGTCCACACGTTCGAGGCAGAAATCCACACGCTTGTCCATTTCGGCGGACGACATTTTGGAGAACATCTGTAGCGGGAACCGCACGTTTTCGGCCACCGACATGGAGTCGAACAGCGCGCCGCCCTGAAATACCATGCCGATCTCGCGTTTGAGGGCCGTGGTCTGACTTTCGTCCATAGCGGAGAGTTGGCGCCCGTCGTAGAAAATCTCACCCGATGTAACCTTGTCCAGTCCGCTCACCGATTTCACGAGCACCGTTTTGCCGGAGCCGCTTCGTCCGATTACGAGGTTGGTCTTGCCAGTTTCAAAAACGGTGGAGATGCCTTTCAGCACCTGTTTTTCGCCGAAATTTTTGTAAATGTCCTTTATCTCAATCATTGCTAACCGTCAGATAAGTATGCTGGTGAGTATGAGGTTGGCCACAATAAGCACTATGCAGCTCTCCACCACGGCGCGGGTGCTGGCCTGCCCCACTTCCAAAGCGCCGCCGGAGACGCTGTAGCCGCGGAAACTGCTCACCGAGGCGATGATGAAATTATACACTATGCCTTTGGTGATGCCGTAGAACATATCGTACGAGGCAAACTCGAGCTGCAGGCCGTCGAGATACTCGTACGAGCTCATGGCGCCCGAAATCATGCCAAAAAGCCAGCCGCCAAAAAGAGCCGAGAACACGCTAAGCGTAACTATGATGGGACTGAAAAGCATAAAAGCCGCTATCTTGGGCAGTATCAGGTAGTTGGCGGAATTCACGCCCATTATGTCAAGAGCATCGATTTGTTCGGTGATACGCATGGTGCCAAGTTCGGAAGCTATGCGCGACCCAACCTTGCCGGCCAGCACAAGGCCTATCATGGTGGGGGCGAACTCCAGCATAATGGCTTTGCGCGAGGTGTAGCCCGTTATCCATGTGGGATAGATGGGGTTGCTGAGGCTGGCGGCAAGCTGTATGACAACCGCGGCCCCAACAAAAGCCGATATGATGCAGGCTATGGGCAACGACTCCAGACCCAGCACTTTCATCTCGAAAAACAGCTGGCGACGAAAAGCCTTGCCATTGTCGGGACGGCGCAGAACCTTGCCCAACAACATGAAATACGAGCCTACCGTGTCTATAAACTTCTTCATAAAATTCTCATTGTGAGCAACTTGTATACATAGCCACAAGAGTGCTACATCTGCAAAGGTACTATTTTTTTTTCGTTTTTACAATAGACAGCAGTTTCACGTGATAGAAAAAAAATCCCATATTTTGACAAAACCGAGAGGATCAAAAAGTAACGAATAGGAAAAAGTACCTTCTCCCCACTCCCCTGCCGCTTAATCTGCACTACGCACTTTCGGCACTTGTCTGCAGAAAAAGATGTACATACAAACGGTGCCGCAACGTCTCGCCATATAAACCGCTTTCGGGAGTCCATCCGGCAAAGGCTTTACATTTATATTTGCATTATCAAAAAAAAATCGTATCTTTGCTTTTGCAAATATTACGCCCATGCGCATAACAAAATGGATACCAGCACTTTGCCTGATGGCAATGACCCACATCGCCGTTGGGCAGGACATCCATTTCTCGCAAGCTGACCTCAACCCGATGCTTACCAACCCCGCCTTTACGGGATTTTTCGAGGGTCGCGCACGGTTCAGCGCCATATACCGCAACCAATGGGCAACAGTGAGCCACCCCTACCAAACCCTTGCCGCCACGGCCGAATATGGTTTTTACCGCAACCGCTACAACTCCAGCGGACTCAACATCGGGGCCATGGTAAGCGCCGACAAGGCCGGTACGCTGGGCTACGGCATTGCTCAGGCCGACATCACACTGTCGTTTTTCAAGGCTTTGAGCCAATTCAACGAGAACTACCTCGCCATTGGTGTCAGCACCGGATACGGCCAACGCAGGTTCGACCCCTCCGACGCCGAAATGACCGACCCCGACGAGGTTTTTCAACGCACCAGCCAGAACTACATCGACTGCGGAGTGGGACTGCTGTGGAGCGACCAGTTCTCCAACGCCCTCGGCATGCAGCTCGGAATAGCGGCATACCACCTCAACCGCCCCAACATATCGTACCTCGAGCTCGACAGCACTTTTCTGGAACCGAAATTCAACGCTTACCTCAATTTCAGCATCCTAACCAACGACCGCGTAACCCTTGTGCCCACGGCACTGCTGCAGTTCCAGCAGCAATACAGCGAGTTTCTGTACGGCATCAAAGCCAAATTCGACATATCGCGACGAGCATACGACAAAAGCAACATCTTTGCCGGAGTTTTCTTCCGCCAGATGGACGCGATTGTGGTAACCGCCGGACTTGAGTACGCGAATTTCGTGTTCGGCGCGGGCTACGACGTCAACATCTCCGACCTGCGTCCCGCCAGCCACACCGTGGGAGCCGTGGAGCTCGGCATCGTTTATTATGTAAAAGAAAAGAAACGTGTAAAGAAAGTAAAAGCCATACCCTGCCCCGTATTTTAGATGAAAAGAACAACAACACATACACGGTCTATTCTACGCACATTGTTGATAATGATAATGTTGCATTTGCCGCTATGCCTGTTGGCGCAAAACGAGAGCGAACTTGCCGGCGACGAGGCCTTCAGCCTTGGCTTTTACAAAGAGGCCCTGAGCCACTACAAGGCGGCAATAGTGATGAGCTCGCAAAACACCGAGCTGATAAGCAAGATGGCCGAGTCGGCACGTCTGGCCAACGACTACCACGCCGCCATACACTACTACCAGCGTCTGCGCAACGCCCCCAACGCCGCCAGCTACCCCGACGCCGACTACCAGCTGGCCACCATGTACAAATGCAACGGCAACCCCGACTCGGCACTGCACTATTTCAAAAGCTACGTGCAGTCGTTCCCCAAAAACAGCGAGCTGGAACGCCGTGCGCGCAAGGAGATAACCGCCTGTTCGCTGATACTGACAGACTCCATAGACCACATGCGGCGCAAGTACAGGGTGATACACGAAGGCAAAAGCCTGAACACCGAAAACAGCGAGTCGGGAGCCATCACCGTGGGCGACTCGATAGTGCTTTTTTCGCGACTCAACGAGATTTTTTCGCCATCGTCGGAAAACTCGTTCTTCGGCACCTTTGTCCTGCAACAGATATTCCAGTCGCGCATTGGCAAAAACGGGCGTCTGACACAGAGCCAGCTCAACAACTGGGGCATCAACAGCAAAAAGATGCACAGCGGCAATGTGGCCTACGACGCAGTGAACCATAGCATATACTTCACCTACGGCAACCCCAACACGTTTGCCGACATACAATGCCACATATATGTTTCGCACTACCGCAACGGCAAGTGGTCGTCGCCCAAAAAGCTGGGACGCAACGTAAACCTGCCCGACTACACCTCCACCCAGCCCGCTGTGGCGCACCGCAACGGCGTTACTCTACTGTTCTACACATCAAACCGCCCCGGCGGCAGCGGCGGACTCGACATCTGGTACACCATCGTGGACGGCGACAACCTGAGCCCCAGCATCAACCTCGGCTCGCCGGTGAATACCCCAGGCAACGAGATAACTCCTTTCTACAGCGATGCCACTGGCGAACTCTACTTCAGTTCCGACTACCACCACGGCTACGGCGGGTACGACGTTTTCTGCTCGCGCGGTTTCCGCGACCAATGGAGCAAGCCCGAAAACCTTGGCGGAAAGCTGAACTCGCCTGCCAACGACATCTATTTTACGGTAAATGCCAACGACTCCCTGTCGGGATACCTCACCACCAACCGCAAAGGATCATATTTTATTGCCGACAACACCTGCTGCCACGACATCTACTCGTGGCGCCGCACTGTGGACACCATACCCATTGTTGACACCACGCCAAAACGCGACACCATCGAGGTGCAGATAACACAACGCCACGCCCGCGAGCTGCTACCCGTAACCCTTTATTTCCACAACGACGAACCCGACCCTCGTTCGCAAAACGTTACCACAACAAAAACCTACTCCGATGCCTACACCAATTACCTCACCCTTAAGCCGGAGTACAAAAAACAGCACGCCGGCCAGAAAGCCTCCGCACAGAAAGACAGCCTTTTACGCGCTTTGGACCTGTTTTTCGACAGCACCCTGCCCAGCAGCTACCGCGACCTCGACAGCCTTATGCGCATCATACGCCGCGACCTGCGCGAGGGCCGACACATACGGCTGCTGGTGAAAGGCTACGCCAGTCCGCTGGCAACGGAGAAATACAACTTCGCACTCTCCCAACGACGCATATCCAGTTTCCTGAACGAGCTCTTGGCCTACGACAACGGCATTATTGCCAAACATATACAAAACTCCAATATGGGCGGGAGCCTGCAGATAGAGGAACTTGCGCTTGGAAGCAGCACCGCCGGCAAGCACGTGAGCAACGACGCCCGAAACCAGAGCAAATCGGTGTACAGTCCCGAAGCCATTGCCGAACGAAGGATAGAGATAGTTGATTACCAGTACACCGACGAGGGCAACGACAGCCGTCTGCAACTGACGTCGGGCACGGTGGACCTCGGAACTCTGCCAAGCGACACCTCCATAACGGTGCACGTGCGGCTGCCCATCACCGACGGCAAAAAAATGATTGTCAACTATTTGCACATAGCCTCATCCAATGTGCGGCTGGTGCCCAACTCCGAGACCACCGCCAACGGCAGCCTATGTTTTCAACTGAAAATCAATACTTTCGGCATCAACTCCTCGGCATCGCTGTTCATTCCGCTCACTATTCGCGTAAACAATGAAAACTCCACCCAGACCATTTTCTTGGAATACAGAGTGCGGCAGTGAAAGCTACAACAACTATAGTTTGGATTACAGAATCGCACATATAATCCCAATCAGCAAAATTAATTGTTGCCACATCAAACGAATAGTACACTTATGATTATATTCGTCAGAATTTATTTTTTTCATCTGTCACAATCATCATATTTATATTCTCTCCGCCAGATTTTGCAAATAATTTACTGCCATTAATATTATAGTATGCTGTATCCATCCCCTCTGGATCCACCAACTTCACCGGATTCCAAGCGCAATAAGCATAAGGACTGATAGTCGGATACTTATCACTCATCGGGTCCACGCTCATAAAGCCCAAGTCCACATTGTCAAATCTTGCACCAAAATAATAATATCCCGTTTCAATATCCTTTTCTTTTCCTGTAAACGTAAACCTTTCGTCGTAACTGCCGCTTAGCTGCTTTACAAACTCCTCGCCGTAGGGCAAGTGCAATAAAAACTGTGTGGGAGAAGCATTTTGTAAAGTCACCCAGTTGGCGGAGCCGAGATGGTTGCCGTGGAAGTAGAATATCTCTTCGCTCCTGTCGGTTCTTAAGCCATATTTCACGAAACAAAGGGGGTCAACA
>ERZ842401.2087-NODE-2087-length-27266-cov-8.931498_pt1 | contig 27266 bp, 13 predicted proteins | sample MGYA00521270_ERZ842401 | MGnify/ENA primary metagenome ERZ842401 (study PRJEB31892, sample SAMEA3878208) | bioreactor metagenome | biome: Moose rumen | place: Sweden | collected 2011-10 | study: EMG produced TPA metagenomics assembly of the PRJEB12797 data set... | reverse complement strand
GCATACGAGATGTAGCCGTGACTGGAGTTCAGACGTGTGCTCTTCCGATCTGGTTGGTGGTGTATTCTGCTGCGGCGCGGTCTTTCCAACGTGCGAAGGCGGCACTGTCGGAGGCTGTGAGAAAGAAGAAGCGGCAATCTGCTATTTCTTGGCTTCGGCGATAGATTTCGTTGATGCGGTCGCTTACGCTGTAGTCGGCTTGGTCGAGGTTGGCAGAGAGTACGAGGAAGGTGTAGCCTTGGGCTTGTATCACGTCGGGAGTGATGTCGTTGGAGGCGGTGTCGAGCACGGCAAAGTTGAATGCGTCTTCTATGCCTTTCTCGCCGTATTGTCCTTCCATCGCGGCGGTAAAGGCATAGCCGGGTACGTAGGAGGTGAAATCAACGAGGGGTATGCGGTTACTGCTATATATGCCGCACGCCAGAACGAAGGCTACGGCGTAGAGCGAGGGGAGCCAATAACTCTTGCGGCGTAGGAGCGGAATGATTTTCAGCGGCCAAACGACAAGAGGGATACACAATGCCAGAAGTACGATGTTTTTGAGCAGTGTCTCGCCGTGTGAGAGTTTTATAGCATCGCCAAAACAGCCGCAGTCGGGGACGGGCGACACAATATATATATATATGGTGAGCAGTGTGAAGAGCAGTGTGGCGAGTGCAGTGCATATTGTCGTAAATCTGCGGCGCATACCTATGAGCAGCCATATACCGAGCAGGAATTCTATGGTGGCCAGTGTGAGAACCATTGCTGTAAGCCAGCTGGTGTCTTCTGTCCAGGTAAACACGTTCCAGCTGCGCAGGTAGGCCAGGAGTTTATGCTCCATACCTGCGGGGTCTAAGGTTTTTGCCATTCCGCTGGCCACGAAGGTGATACCGACGAAGAGACGGCACACGTTTACCAGTATTATCTGCAAGCGGAACTTCATTGTTGCTCCGAGAGTTTGATAAGTGCAAAAACGCTGTAGTTGAGCATATCTTGGTAGTTTGCCCCGATGCCTTCCGAGATGAGTGTTTTTCCTTGCAAGTCTTCTATTTGTTTGGTTCTAAACACTTTCATTAAAATCAGGTCGGTGTATGATGATATGCGCATAGCGCGCCATGCCTCGTCGTAGTCGTGGTTTTTGCGTTTCATCAGGGCGAGTGTCTCGGCGGCATATTTGTCGTAGAGCGTGGTGGCTTGCTCGGGTGTGATGTCGCTGTCCTCGCCGTAGCCGAGTTCGAGTTGTATAAGTCCCACGATACTATAGTTTACGATGGCTCGGAAGTCGTCCGTAGTGTCTTCGTCCACTTCTGCGTGTCCTTTGATTTGTAAGCCTCGAATACGGTTGGCTTTGATATAGATTTGGTCGGTGACGCTCTCGGGGCGCATAATGCGCCAGGCGGCACCGTAGTCGTGGAGTTTCTTCACAAAGATGTCACGACAGGTGTGCATCGCCGCGTCAAACTGTTTGTTGGTTTTTTCAGCGTCCATAGTATGGGGAATAAGAATATGGTTTATCCAGTTGTGGTAGAAGCGCAGGGCATCGTCGCGCCACGAGAAACAGATCTCGTTTCCGCCATCGTTCGTATAGTAATGCTGTGGTGGTTCGATAGGTAGCCCTTTTTTCACATCGCGTTGGTACTCAAATCCGAGCCGCTCGCGGGCATATTCTAAGTGTCCGGTGATATAGATGGTATGTCCTTCGTCGCTGCTTACTATTCCTACGCCGGCTTCGTTGCTGTGGCTGATGATTGAGAGTGCTGGGTGGCTTGCTATGTCTTCGCTTCGCACCTCGGTATGTCGGCTTGTGGGCATCTGCAGGGTGGGAGCGAAGTGGCGGAGCAGGGGGTGGGCTGTCTGTGCAGAGAAGGTGAAGATGCCAAACTTCTTTTCAGCAAGAGGGTGTTTTGCAACGTGGTAATGGTGGTAGAGGGCGGCTTGTGCTGCCCAGCAGATATAGAGTGTGGCGGCTACATTCGTTTTTGCCCAGTCCATAATATGGCACAGTTGCTGCCAGTAGCGCACTTTCTCAAACGGCAGGTGTTCTACGGGCGCACCGGTCACGATGAGTCCGTCCCACGTTTCACTCTCGAGCAGTTCGAAATCGGTGTAGAACGCTTGCATATGCTCCTGCGGTGTCGTTTTGTAGGTCTGCCCACTAATTTTCATCGGCACGAGTACAATGTCCGTCTCCGCGCCGCGTAGCATACGCACGATGTCGCGCTCGGTGACTTGTTTCTCTGGCATCAGGTTTAGTAGCACTATGCGCTTGCCAGGCACATCGTGCCACCGTCGGCACGTATATTCTGCCACACAGCCCTCTTCGGGCATCTCGGTGCGAATGTCGGACGCGGCGGCAAGGCCTGTGGGTAGGAAGAGCATTTTATGTGAGGGGGTCTTGTAATAGAATGATTGTGCTAAAAAGTGTGACGAATGATGCAGCGGGACGTTTGTCTCTTCGTGGTTATGCGCTTTTTAGCGAAGCAAAAGTAACGAAAAAGTAAGAACCAAGTGCCTCCTATGCTTTACAAATGCGTTATAGCGTTGTCGGGACGATGTTTTTGCGTGTATGGGCGTTATAAATCAGTCGGATTGTCAGCGGCACGGGGTATGTTTTCTTTCCGCTTCATATTATAGCGTTATGCCATATATTAAAGTAGGCGCAACACCATTTATTGTGCGTTGCGCCTACATAGAAATAGAAAGGAACTGACGTGTGGAAAGCGATTAGATTACCTCGCTCCAGTCTTCTTGTGTCTTACGTACATACGACTGGTAGCGGCGCTTGGCAGCGCGTTCTGTCTCTTGGAAGAGTTCGGCTGCTTCTTCGGGGAATGCCTTTGTGAGGCTGGAGAAGCGCACCTCGTGTGCGAGATAGTCTTGGAACTGGCTCCAATCGGGCTCTTTGCTGTCGAGGGTGAAGGGGTTCTTGCCTTCGTTGGCCAGTGCGGGATTGTAACGCCAGAGGTGCCAGTAGCCACACTTCACGGCGCGTTCTTCTTCGGCCTGCGAGCGTCCCATACCGCCTTTTATCTTCAGTCCGTGGTTGATACACGGTGCGTAGGCAATGATGAGTGAGGGGCCGGGATAGGCTTCTGCCTCGCGTATGGCTTTGAGGCACTGTGCGTTGTCGGCACCCATTGCTACTTGAGCAACATATACGTAGCCGTAGGTGGCTTGCATCAGTCCGAGGTCTTTCTTCGTGACGCGCTTTCCGCTTGCGGCGAATTGTGCTATGGCTCCCACGGGGGTGGCTTTGGAGGCCTGGCCGCCGGTGTTGGAGTAGACCTCTGTGTCGAGTACGAGTATGTTTACGTCCTCGCCGCTTGCCAGTACGTGGTCGAGGCCGCCGTAGCCGATGTCGTAACTGGCACCGTCGCCACCAATAATCCACTGGCTGCGCTTGGTCATAAAGTGTTGCAGTTCGAGCAGTTGTTGCGCCAATTCGTGACCTTGTGCTGCGCCGCCCTCGAGGAAGGGTTTCATCTTGTCGGCGAGTTCGCGGCTCTTCTTGGCATCGTTTTGATTTTCTATCCACTCGGCGGCATATTGTTTCATCTCGTCGCACGAGCAGTCGCACATCTGAACTTTCTTTAGTAGGCTCTCGATGCGTTGACGCATCTTCTTGTTGGCAAGAACCATACCGAGGCCAAACTCACAGAAGTCTTCAAAGAGGCTGTTTGCCCAGGCGGGGCCGCGTCCGTTTTCGTCGGTGGTGTAGGGTGTGCTGGGGATTGAGCCGCTGTAGATTGACGAGCAACCCGTTGCGTTGGCAATCATTTGTCGGTCGCCGAAGAGTTGGCTGACGAGTTTCACGTAGGGTGTCTCGCCGCAGCCGGCGCAGGCACCGCTGAACTCGAAGAGTGGTGTGGCAAATTGCGAGTTCTTGGGGTTGAGCATAATATCAACGAGCGTTTGCTTGCTCTTGACTTGCTTAACGAGGTAGTCCCAGTTCTTGTCTTCGTCTTCCTGTCCGGCGAGAGGTACCATTGTGAGGGCTTTGTTGCCGCGCATGCCGGGGCATACATCTACACAGTTGCCGCAGCCGGTGCAGTCCATCACGCTGGTTTGTATGCGGAAGTGCATACCTTTCATCTGCGCCGGGGCTTTCATCTCGAGCGTCGGGGCGTTGAGGCCGGCGAGTTCTTCGTCGTTGAGTACGAAGGGGCGTATGCAGGCGTGCGGACATACGTAGGCGCACTTGTTACACTGTATGCAGTTTTCGCTGTTCCACTCGGGTACGAAGGGTGCTACGCCGCGTTTCTCGTAGGCGGCGGTGCCTTGTGGCCACGTGCCGTCGATGCTCTCGGCATAGGCACTCACGGGGAGCAGGTCGCCGTTTTGCGCGTTGATGGGGCGCATCACGTTGGTGATAAATTCGGGCTCCTCGCGTTTCACTTGTTCGTCGGCGGGGAGGCTGGCCCAAGCGGGCTCTACGGGTAGCTGTTTGTACTCGCCGCCGCGGTCAACGGCTTGATAGTTCTTGTTCACCACGTCCTCACCTTTGCGTCCGTAGCTCTTCACAATGAATTTCTTCATTTGTTCTATGGCGAGCTCTACGGGTATTACCTCGGTGATACGGAAGAATGCGCTCTGGAGAATGGTGTTCGTGCGGTTGCCGAGGCCTATTTCTTGTGCTATCTTTGTTGCGTTGATGTAGTAAACGGTGATGTTGTGCTCGGCAAAGTAGCGTTTGGCATCGTTAGGCAGGTTTTTGGCCAGTTCGTCGCCCTCCCAAATGGTGTTGAGCAGGAAAGTGCCGCCGTCGCGCAGGCCGCGCAGCACGTCGTACATGTGGAGGTAGGCCTGTACGTGGCAAGCCACGAAGTTGGGTGTCTTAATCTGATAGGTAGAGCGTATGGGTGTATCGCCGAAGCGCAGGTGGGAGCAGGTGAAACCGCCGCTCTTCTTGGAGTCGTAACTAAAGTAGGCCTGGCAGTACTTATCGGTGTTGTCGCCGATTATCTTGATGCTGTTTTTGTTTGCACCCACTGTGCCGTCGGCTCCGAGGCCGTAGAATTTTGCTTCGAAGATGCCTTCGCCGCCGAGAGCCATTTCTTTTTCAAGAGGTAGGGAGGTGAACGTCACGTCGTCCACAATGCCGAGTGTGAAATGGTTCTTGGGCTCTTCTTGTTTGAGGTTGTCAAACACTGAGATAATCATTGTGGGCGTGGTGTCGCACGAGCCGAGGCCGTAGCGGCCACCGACGATGAGGGGACGCTCCGACGCATCGTAGAAGGCACTCTTCACATCAAGATAGAGCGGCTCGCCCTCGGCTCCGGGTTCTTTGGTACGGTCGAGTACGGCGATGCGCTTCACCGTCTTGGGTATGGCCTCGAGGAAGCGTGCTACGCTGAAGGGGCGATAGAGGTGTACGCTGACCATTCCGACTTTCTCGCCTTTGGAGAGCATATAGTCAATGGCTTCGCGTGCTGCCTCGGTGACGCTACCCATAGCTATGATGATGCGCTCGGCATCGTCGGCACCATAGTAGCTGAAGAGTTTGTACTCTCGTCCGGTGATTTTGCTCACGGCGGCCATATACTTCTCCACGATGGCGGGTACAGCGTCGTAGTGGCTGTTGCATGCCTCGCGGTGTGCGAAGAATGTCTCGGGGTTTTCGGCCATACCGCGTGCCACGGGGTGCTCGGGTGTGAGGGCGCGCTGGCGGAACTCGCTGAGTGCCTTTTGGTCAACGAGCGGGCGGAGTTCTTCCTGGTCTATTTCCTCAATTTTCTGATACTCGTGGCTGGTGCGGAAGCCGTCGAAGAAATTGATGAAGGGTACGCGGCTCTCTATGGTGGCGAGGTGTGCCACGGCTGCGAGGTCCATTACTTCCTGCACGCTGCCCTCGGCGAGCATAGCAAAACCTGTTTGCCGACACGCCATTACGTCGCTGTGGTCGCCGAAGATACAAAGGCTGTGTGTGGCCAGGGTGCGTGCACTCACGTGGAAGACGCAGGGCAGCAGTTCGCCGGCGATTTTGTACATATTGGGTATCATCAGCAGCAATCCCTGCGAGGCGGTAAAGGTGGTGGTGAGCGCACCGGCTTGCAGGGAGCCGTGCACAGCACCTGCCGCGCCGCCTTCGGATTGCATCTCTTGCACTTTCACGGTGTCGCCGAAAAGGTTTTTGCGGCCTTGGGCTGACCACTCGTCAACGTGTTCGGCCATTGGCGAGGAGGGCGTGATGGGGTAGATAGCCGCTACCTCGCTGAACATGTAGGCTACGTGGGCGGCGGCTTGGTTGCCGTCGCACGTAATCATTTTCTTTTGTGTTGCCATATAAAGGTTATGAGTTGAAGAATTTGTTTGTGACTTTACGTTAGGAAATGGATAAGAGAATGAAAAGACCGCTTGGGTTTCTGCTGTGAGCAGGCCTTTTCAATCTCTTAATTTTTTGCCGTGTGGTTGGCTCTGATGCTTTCTTAGTAGAGGAAGCCGAAGAACCAAAGGGGTATGTCCTGTGCGCGTCCTATTTCTAAGTTATAGCGTGCAAAGATAGCACCCTCGGGGGCTTTCACTCGTTTGAGTTTGTCGCACACGCAGATGTCGTATTTGTCGTTCACTCGGAACTGGCCGGGGCGCTTGGCGCGTTTCACGTCGTGGTGTCGCCACAGGCAGTTTACGAAGTAGGTTTCGTAGCGGTTTTGCTCGTCCATGTTTCGCACATTCAGGGCGTACATCAGGTTGGTGTTGTGGAGTTTTATGGCGGCGGGCTTCTTGGGGAAATTCTCGCCGATATGATAAATCATATTGATGAAACGCCCTTCTTCGAGGTACTTCAGATAGTTCATCACCGTGGCTCTCGACGTGCCGATTTCCTCGGCCAGGCGGCTGATGTTGGGCGACACGTCCTCGGAGATGGCAAGCAGGTAGAGCAGTTTCTTGATGCGTGAGAGGTATTTGAGCTCTATTTGTTTGGAGAGCAGTATGTCGGTCTCTATCATTGAGTTCATCGACTTGAGCAGGCTCTCGGTGAAGTTGCGGTTTTCGATGTAGAACGGATAGTGTCCGTGGCGGAGGAAGCGTTCAAAGTGCTCCCACGGCTCTACTTTGTTTACCACGTTTTTTATTAGGAGCTCGTGGTCTTTGATAATCTCTCCGAGTGTGTAGGCCCTGAAGTCGTTTCCCGTTTGTTGGTTGAGGTACTCGCGGAAGGAGAAGCCGTGGAGATGATAGAAGCGGCAGATTTGTGCTAATTCGCTCTCTTCCTCTTCGCTGTCGGGTACCGATGTGGTGGTAAAGATAATGCGCAGGAGCGGATAGCGGTTGTAGCACTCTACGAGTTGTTCTTTCCAGCCTTGAAGTTTGAACATCTGGTCAATCAGCAACACCTGTCCGCCATCTTCCATAAAGCGTCCGGCAAACTCCACAATGCCGCACCCCTGAAAGTAGAAATTGTTCATTGACACAAACAGGCATTTGTGTGTGCCCCGCTCAAAGTGTTCGCGAGCATACTGTAGCAGAAACGAGGTGCGCCCTACGCCGCGTGGCCCTCGGATACCGATAAGGCGATAGCTCCAGTCGATGTTGTCCATCAGGGAGCGGTGTACGGGAAATTTGGCATGCTCCATCCAGAAGTCATGCGTCTGATAGAATTTGTCCATGCTCAATAGTTTTTCATTGGTATTAGGTAGCGCAAAAGTACTGAAAAAAATTGTTAATAGGTATTTTTTTTGTTTTTTTCTTGTCGGAGGTGTTGTTTTGCCGCGCTTTGGCAAATGTTAGTGGTTTTGAATTTCTGCCGGTTTGCTCTGTCGCCAGACGCGGCGGCAAGTACCTTCTGATTGTGGCGGGGAATATCATTTTTGAATACCCGTGCCGAACATTTGTTCTGGGCATCAGATGTTCTATCAGCCTTGATTTTTTTTCGTAGCCGTCCGGAAAATTTTTTCAGGCCGTCCGGAAAATTTTTTCAGGCCGCCCGGAAAATTTTTTCAAGCCGCCCGGAAAAAAATTTCAAAGCACTCGAAAAAAATTTCAAAGCACTCGAAAAAAATTTCAAGTGCTTTGAAGAAAAATTTCAAGCCGCCTGTAAAATTTTTTCAAGCTGCCTGTAAAATTTTTTCAAGCCGCCCGGAAAAAATTTCAAGCCGCCCGGAAAATTTTTTTAGGCTACGCGAAGATAGGCGGAGAGAGGCGGTAATGATATAGACGCATCATCTCTCTTCTCGATGTATCAGATTGTAAATCAACGCCCAATGTGTTTCTAATGAAGTGGGACTTTATGTGATGGAATATAGATTACTCTACGCCGTTTGTGGTTTGCTTCGTTTCTTTAAGCATTTCGTTGTTTGAGGATAAGCCACAAGACGATGGGTACTCCGATAATAGGTGTGACGGCATTGGCCGGCAGTGCGGTGGTGGCTGTGGCGTTGGGGAAGAGGTGGGCGGGTAGTCGGCAGAGCAGGTTGGTGAGCAGGCATAGCGTGCTACCGCTGACGGCAGCGGCGGGGATGAGTGTGGCGTGGTCGCTTCGCTTCAGTATGAGGCGTGCTACGTGTGGGGCGGCTAAGCCAATAAATGCTATAGGTCCGCAGGCTGCGGTGACTACGGCGGTGAGCCATCCACATACCACCAACAACAGCGTGCGCAGGCGGCGCACCGGCAGCCCGAGTGTGGTGGCGTAGTCGCTGCCGAGCATCAAGCCGTCGAGTTGTTTTGCCCACAGAGGCAACGGGGCAATACCTGCAATAACGGCCACTGCCAGCCATGCGAGGCGCGCCGATGTCAGTGCGCCGAAATCGCCCATACCCCAAAACACATAGGACTGCACGCCGTAGTCGGTGGCATAGAAGGCGAGTAGGGCGGTGGCACTTCCCACGAGGTACGACACCATTACGCCGGCTATCAACACCATAACGTTGCTACGCAGTGCGGCGGAGCAGGCTGCGAGGATGGCTATCACGCCGAGGCTGCCGGTGAGGGCCAGGGCAATGGTGAGTAGTGTGCCGCTGGCTGTGAGTGCACCGCCGAGTGCCGCGCCGGGGAGCAACAAGGCTATGGCTGCCCCGAGGGAGGCTCCGGCACTCACACCGAGTATGCCCGGCTCGGCCAGGGGGTTTTCTAATACGGTTTGCATCAGCAACCCGCCGACGCCGAGTGCCGCCCCGGCGAGCAGTGCCGTGACGGCGGCGGGTAGGCGGCTCTCAAGGATAATAAACCGCACGGTGGGGGAGGTGCCGCTGCCCACAAGGGCTTGCCACACTTGCTCTGCGCTGAATGCCACAGTGCCTACGAGCAGACCTGCTACCATCAGTAGCACGACTATAACCAACGACAACAAAAAGAAATAGCGGCGGCGCATGATGTAGTTTATAGGTGGTTGGAAGACGAAGAACTTGTGTGTGTGATTGTCTGATTGTTTTCAGCGTGTCTGCTGCTCTTGTAGTGGGAAGATATAGCGCGGCTGAAATGCGGTGGGGCGCAGTTCGGGGTGGAAGGTATAAATGAGTTCGGATAGCAGACGCTCGGGGTGGAACGGTGTTTCTTCGTAATAGGGTGTTCGCAACGTGTTGCAACAGGCAATATGGCGTTCGCGCCAGGGACGGAAGTGTCGGTAGCGGGGTTCGTCAAGAAGTAGCGAGGCATAGGTCTTGTCGGTGGCTTCTCCGTATTTAATAAGCCAATACTCGCTCTGGGCGCAACGGGAAAATACCTGTTCAAAATCAAGAGCCACTGAGCCACGCTCGGCGTTGTCGGCAAATTGATAGGTCAGCCCGGCATCGTGATAGAGTGTACCCATCGTGCTTCGTCCGCCTGCAACGTACCACACGGGGCCTGTCTTCAAATCTATCATCAGCGTGGGGCGTTGCTTGACGTGTGCTGCCGTGGCTTTGAGGTCGTTGTAGGTTTTCTCCACACGGGCAAAGATACTATCTGCCGTTGATTCGCAGTTGAGCAGTAGGCCAAAAAACTTCACCCACTCGGCTCTGGCCAGCGGCGAGGCCTCCATATAGTCGGCACAGGCAATTACCGGGATGCCGAGCCGCTCTGCGGGTCCTGGCACGCGGTCTCTGAAGGGGGAGATTAACAACGCGTCGGCACCGGCTTGTATAATCTGTTCGGTGGAAGGCTGCATCGCGCTGCCGAAGTTGCGTAGCGTGCCATTGTGCAATGCTTTTTTCAACGCCGCCGACCCGACATACTCGGCATCGCATACGCCGCTGACGTGCGATAGTCGCCCTAATTCATTGCAAAGGGAGGCATGCACAGCACTGAATGCCACGAGGCGTTGCAGTGGTGTGCGTACCAGGGTGCCGTGGGGCAGGGCTGTCGGCACGTTGTGGCTTCTCGGCACGAGTACATACGTCATCGCCACTTGCGACGTGTCCCAGGGGTCGAGCACGTCAATACGCACGAAACTGTCGGTGCGTTCACCACGTAGCAGCGTGGCATAGCGAAAATCTATCCCTTTTCTGTTGCACACCTCCACACGCTCGCCTACGCACGACGCCAACACGACGGCGGCCACCAACAAACAAGCGGCGGAATGTTTAAGGAAGCGGCGGAGCGTGAGGGGAAACATAGAAAGAGGGAGGGGGTGGGGGATGGGATATGCTGTTGCAATGTTACCGCTTTCCAACGCAAGACGGAAAGAAAGCGATAAACGTAAAAATTAACACGGATTGCAGCAAACAGGACTCGGGTGGTGAGTGGCTGCAATCCGTGTAGAATGATTAGGCTCGGGAAGCATTATCTACTGCTTAAGTCAAGTTTCGGAGGTGGTGTGAAAACCCTAAGCGGGCAAAGCAGGACGTTATGCTGTTGGCCTTACAGGGCGCAATATAGTAGTGTGTTGGCTTACGCAGGGTGTCACTCTGCCTGATTGCTCGCCGCGCTTACAGGGCAAGGTAGCACTTTGTTTGCTTTACGCGCGGCACTGATTGGTATTATTACCTTCCATATTATGCTGTTCAGCTTCGTTAGCGCGGCGACGCTTGTTGCCGAGGAATGTAATATAGGCGTGGAACGCCACCCAAACCACAATGTCGATCAGCAATATCCACGTGATGTTGAGCGAGAGCGTCAAGGCGGTGTTTAGGAAGATGAAGAACGAGGAGAAACAGAGTATCGTCACCATTACGCCGCGTGAGCGCAGCCCGGTACGCAGGAGCTTGTGGTGGAAATGGTTTTTGTCGGGCAGGAAAGGGTTCTTGCCGCTTGAGAGGCGGCGACACACCACGCGCACCACGTCGAAGAGCGGCACGAGCAGGGTGGCGAACGCGATAGCCATCGTGTGGTTCGTGTCGCCCTGAATGCCCGTTTCGTTGCGGCTCATATTGATAACGATGAAACTAAGAATAAGTCCCAGTGTAAGGCTTCCCGTATCGCCCATAAAGATTTTGTGGCCGCGCTTGGCGTTGCCAAACACGTTGTAGAGCCAGAAGGGGATGAGTACACCCATTGTGGCGACACCGAGCAGGGCGAGATAGTATTGGCGATGGTAGAGATTGATTACCGTGAGTGCGACAAGGGCAATGATACATAGGCCGCTCGCCAGCCCGTCAACGCCGTCGATGAGGTTGATGGCGTTGGTGATATAAATGACTAAGAAAATGGTGATGGGCATACCGAGCCAAGCTGGTAACTCGTTGATGCCTAAAAAACCATTGAGCGTGTTGAGCCACGTGCCACTGATGGCTATCAGCGTGGCAGCAACTAACTGCGCCAGAAATTTGGGCTTGTACGACACGCCCGTCAGGTCGTCGGCAATACCTATGAGATAGAGAATTGTCATACCCACAACGAGCATCAGGTATTTGCAGAGCATATCCAGCGGGGCTATGCTTGTGGAGATAGAAAGGCCGAGTAGATAGCGCACGCCGATGCTCAACCCACAAACAATGATTATGGTAGGAAAGAACGAAAGGCCGCCGAGACGCGGTATGGGCTTGTCGTGCACACTGCGCTCGTTAGGAATGTCGAAGAGTTTCTTCTTGTGGCTCACATACAAGATACGCGGCAAGATGCTTGCACCAATCGCTATGGCAAGCAACAGAGAGCAGAGAATATACAGTTCGTTCCAAACTGCAGTCAAGGGGTGGGGAATGGCGTGCATAACTGATTATGGATAAATCGTTGGAGAATTGTTACGTATGTATTATCGGGCAAAAAGTAGCACTACAGAAATACTTTTGTCAAACGTGTGGCGGCAAAAGTAAGCTTTTTGTCACGAAATAAGTCGTATAGCTGCATTTTTTTACCGTTGCCCCCCTTTCTGCGGCGGTTTCTATGGTTTTAACAAACCATAATATAACGCGGCAGCGGCACTGTGGCACGCATGAGACGCGCGCGGCGCAAACAAAATAGGACGTCAAAAGACACAAGAAACCACGGCCTCTTTAGATAAACTTACAAAAAAGTTCAACATTTCAACTAAAACCTTTCGCTTATGTCGGCAGATTAACGTACTTTTGCGGCAAATCAAAGAAAACAAACAAAAACTATTCAACTAACCATGGAAAGTAACAAGAGAGTGTACACCTTCGGCAAAGGCCAAGCCGAAGGGCGCGCAGATATGCGCGAGTTGCTCGGCGGTAAGGGTGCTAACCTAGCCGAGATGAACCACATCGGAGTGCCCGTCCCACCCGGCTTTACGATTACCACCGACGTGTGCAACGAGTACTACCAGGTGGGAAAAGACAAAGTCGTGGAACTCCTCCGGCAGGAGGTGGAGGCCGGTATGCGACACATTGAGGCACTGATGGACAGCAAGTTCGGCGATGCACAAAACCCCCTGCTTCTTAGTGTACGTAGCGGTGCGCGCGCTTCGATGCCCGGTATGATGGACACCATCCTCAACCTCGGTCTGAACGACGAGGTGGTAGAAGGCCTTGCACGCAAAACAGGAAATGCGCGTTTTGCCTACGATGCTTACCGCCGCTTCGTACAAATGTATGGCGATGTAGTGATGGGGCTTAAGCCTGCCAATAAAGCCGACATCGACCCCTTTGAGGAAATCATTGAAAAGGTGAAGGCAGAACGCGGTGTGAAACTTGATAACGAACTCGACACCGACGATTTGAAACGCCTCGTAGTGCTTTTCAAAGCCGCCATAAAAGAGCGCACCGGCGAGGAATTCCCCACCGACCCCGTGGAACAACTATGGGGTGCCATCTGCGCCGTGTTTGACTCGTGGATGAACGAGCGCGCCATTCTCTATCGCAAGATGGAAGGCATCCCCGCCGAGTGGGGTACTGCCGTAACGTGTATGGCAATGGTCTTCGGAAATATGGGAAATACCAGTGCCACGGGCGTTTGCTTCAGCCGCAACGCGGCCACGGGCGAAAACGTGTTCAACGGAGAGTGGCTCGTCAATGCACAAGGCGAAGACGTGGTGGCTGGCATTCGCACACCGCAACAAATCACCAAACTCGGCTCACTGCGCTGGGCGGAGATGCAAGGCATTAGCGAAGAAGAGCGCGTGAGCAAGTATCCCTCAATGGAAGAGGCGATGCCCGCTATCTACGCAGAACTCAACGCCATACAAGAGAAGCTCGAGAAGCACTATCAAGATATGCAGGACATGGAGTTCACCGTGCAGGAAGGCAAGCTATGGTTCCTACAAACGCGCAACGGTAAACGTACCGGTGCTGCGATGGTGAAAATTGCTATTGACCTGCTACACGAAGGAATGATAGACGAAAAGACAGCCCTCCTACGCTGTGAGCCTCAGAAGCTCGACGAACTGCTACACCCCGTCTTCGACAAGCAAGCCCTGGCAAAAGCCAAAGCTCTGACACGCGGCCTGCCTGCCAGCCCCGGTGCTGCCAGCGGACAAATCGTCTTCTTTGCCGACGATGCTGCAAAATGGGCCGATGACGGACACAAGGTGGTACTCGTACGCATTGAAACATCTCCCGAAGACCTTGCCGGTATGGCTAAGGCCGAAGGCATCCTCACCGCTCGCGGCGGTATGACGAGCCATGCTGCCGTGGTGGCACGCGGTATGGGCAAGTGCTGCGTCAGCGGAGCAGGAGCCATCAACGTGGACTATCGCAAACGCACCGTAGAAATCGACGGCAAAGTGTTGAAAGAAGGCGACTATATTAGCCTAAATGGCAGCACCGGCGATGTCTATGAAGGAGAACTCAAAACGCAGGCCGCAGAACTAAGCGGTAGTTTTGCAGAACTTATGACGCTCTGCGACAAATATACCCACCTGAACGTTCGTACCAATGCCGACACACCACACGATGCCAGCGTAGCACGCAAGTTTGGAGCCACCGGTATCGGACTTTGCCGCACTGAACACATGTTCTTCGATGCCGAGAAGATTATCGCTATGCGAGAGATGATACTCTCTGAAACTCTCGAGGGACGAAAGAAAGCTCTTGAGAAACTCCTTCCGTTCCAAAAGAACGACTTTATCGGTATCTTCAAGGCAATGGACGGCTGCCCCGTCAACATACGTTTGCTCGACCCACCCCTCCACGAGTTTGTGCCACAAGACAAGAAAGGACAGGAAGAGATGGCAGAGGATATGGGCGTTACGGTAGAGTATATCAAGCAGCGCGTTGACAGCCTCAGCGAACACAATCCTATGCTCGGCCACCGTGGTTGCCGACTTGGAAATACCTATCCCGAAATCACACAGACACAGACACGCGCCATACTCAGTGCTGCTTGCGAACTCAAGAAACAAGGGCTTGATCCCAAACCCGAAATTATGGTACCCCTCACCGGTAGCGTCTATGAGTTCGAGGCACAGGAAAAGGTGATTCGCGCTGAAGCAGCTAAAGTGTTTGAGGAAGAAGGCGTAGAAATCGTATACAAAGTCGGCACAATGATAGAAATACCACGCGCCGCACTTACCGCCGACTGCATAGCACGCAGCGCCGAGTACTTCAGCTTCGGCACAAACGACCTCACACAGATGACGTTCGGCTATTCGCGCGACGACATTGCTTCTTTCCTGCCAGTTTATCTTGACAAGAAAATCCTCAGCGTAGATCCTTTCCAAGTGCTTGACCAGCGCGGTGTAGGCCAACTCATTCAAATGGCTGTTGACAAAGGACGCAGCGCACGCCCAGACCTCAAGTGTGGTATCTGCGGCGAACACGGCGGAGAACCCAGCAGCGTGAAGTTCTGCCATAAGATAGGATTGAACTACGTCAGCTGCTCTCCTTTCCGCGTACCTATAGCACGTCTCGCAGCGGCACAGGCAGCGGTGGAGGAATAAGAGACGAGCCTTGAAAATAAGCGAGTTAGGCGGTAAGCCCCGAAAACAAAGGGACTTCCGCCTAACTTCGTAAATGGAGGTTCGTTCATTCTGACACGGAAAATGAGCAGAATGAACGGAAATGTTTAGAGAAAGTTGCGAGTTTTCAGACCCCATGTTTAGAGCGTGTTTAGAGTTCAGAATGACCGAGATAACAACGACTTGCAGAAGATTAACAACAAAACGATAGGAACACGAATGAAGTCGAGAGCAGAAACGATGCCCGGCATCGGATATGCCGAGACGAATGAGTGAAGAATAAAATTCAATACTGAATTATGGCAACACTGAAAGCATGCGTACAGAAGATGCGCAATGACGGGTTCTTTCCTGTCTATATCAGAGTGACGCACAACCGCACCACGCAGTACATCAAGACTGACAAGATGGTGACGAAGCGCGAGTTATCAAGAAGCAAGGACATCACCGACCCGCTGGTGCTGCAGTTCTGCACGGCACTCATCCTTGACTATAATGCGAAGTTGAACAAGACGGACACTCGCAACTGGACGGCGCGTATGGTTGTGGACTACCTGCAAAAGGGTGATGAGGACTTGTGCTTCTCTGACTATGCACGTAAGCACATTGACAGTCTCATCGACAGCGGACACGCGAGGAACGCGCGGAACTACGAGTTGGCACTCCAGCATATGGAGCGTTACTTCGGGACTACCAAGGTGAAGTTCTCCGGGCTGACCTCAACTAACGTGGCGAAGTGGATAAAGAGTTTGGAGCAGACGAACAGGGCAAAGGAGATGTACCCTGTGTGTATGAGGCAGGTGTTTCGCGCAGCCATCGAGGAACTGAACGACTATGACACCGGGCTTATCAGAGTGAAGACCAATCCGTGGATAAAGGTCAAGATACCACATGCAGACCGTCCCGAGAAGCGTGCCATCAGTGCGGAGGACTGCCGCAGGTTCTTTTCTTCTCCCCTGCCCGAAAGCAAGATGAAGTCGCCATTGCCCGAACTTGGGCGCGACGTGGCGATGATGGTGTTGTGTCTCGCTGGCATCAACACGGTAGATTTGTATCAGATGAAGAAGACGGACTATCACGGTGGCATCATTCACTACCGCAGGGCGAAGACTATGCGGAGTCGTGCGGATGGAGCGTACTTTGAAATGCGTGTGCCGGACATCATCAAGCCACTCTTTGAGAAGTACGCATCAGGACACGATGATGAATACCTGTTTGACTTCCATTCGCGGCATACGACGAGCGACAGTTTCAGTGCGAACGTGAACATCGGCATCAGAAAGATTTGTGAGAGTATGGGAATGGCAAAGGAGAACTGGTATTGTGTCTATACGTTCCGTCACACTTGGGGAACGGTGGCGCAGAATGATTGTGGCGCGTCTATATCTGAGGTCGCTTTCGGTATGAACCACAGCGCAGGACACCGCATCACTCGCGGATACATCAAACTGGACTTCACACCGGCATGGGAACTGAACGAGCGTGTTGTTGATTTCATTTTCTTCTCTGACCAAGCCAGCAAACAGGCAACGCAGGAGGAGGAAAGCAGCGTGTTCCGTCTGTCACCGAAGATGCTCATCAAGGCAGCAGCTTTCTTTCAAGGCAAGTGCTTGGCAAGTTTCGACGACATCGGCTGCTCCAACATCGACGAGGTGATTGCGCGACTGGTGAAAGAATTGCCGTCGGACATTCCACCTCGCTCAATGGTTCAATTCAAGATTGTCAACTGCGACAACGGCAAGAGCGCAGTGTATGAGCGTCAGAAAGGCAAAGGTTTTTAGTCTCGGCTAAGGTCAAGGCGAAGAAACTCTTTGCCGACACTTACAAGTTTCTTTACCTCATCGGTGTTGAGGCTGTCACCAACGACAAGTGTCAACTCTGTCTCTTTGTTTGCAGACAAGCGCACGAAATCTTCTAACTCAGAATAGCGGAAATCTTCTGTACTCAGGATTATCTTTGCTCCAATGCGGAGCAGTGACTTAATGTTTTCTTCTGACTTTTTCATGTGATGTAATTATTTGTTCGGCGCAAAGATAAATCAAAAATCCCTGTGGATGGTTTTATCTTTTGTGAGGCTTCCCCATCAAGGCGAAGCCTTTTTTCGCTTCGCGCAAAAGACGATGCGCCTCAGCATAAGAACAAGTTCTTCTGCATTCGGCTTTCAGTCTTTTTTGAAATTTTCTCTCTCGCGCGTGTGTACGTGCGCGCGTTTCGTCGTCGTCGCGACTTTCTTTCTTTTATTTATTTTCTTTCTTTACTTTGTTTACTTTGTTGCATTGCATTTTCGATGCATTTGCATTGCATTTGCATTGCGTATGCATTTTTGCTCTTGTTTTTTTTACTACATACAGAAAAAAGTAGTAAAGGGTTACTTGTCGTTTGGTGCTGTGATGTCCTTCCCTGCTGCGAGGCGTGCGAGACGTTCGGAAAGTGTGCGGTTGTCATCCACGATGGTCATGTCAACGCTTGTTGACTGCATCTGTGGTGTGTGGAACTTCAGCAGTTTGATTTCGGCATCGACACGGCTTTCCGGGTCAAGGCTTTTGCAGTCGATGTCAAACTGTGAGACTAATTGCCCTGTCTTCTTTCCTTTCTCGTCTTTTTCCTCGATGCTTGGTGTGAAGTAGTTCACGGAGTGTTGTCGGAGGAATGTCTTTAATGGCTTGTCTTTGTTTGGTGTTCCTGCGGCACGCCCTCCGAGTCGTCCGCGCCCGTCTCCTGCTTTACGTGGCATAGTAATTAGTTTTATGTGTGTTCTATTACTTTTATGATTTAGTCTGAATGCTGAGAGTTGTAGTGTTTGTATGGTAAAACAAAACATAACAAGATGTTGCAAAGTTGTTGCCTTAATTTCGCACGTGACTTATAAGTTTTGTTTAATCAATTAAAAAGCATACAGTATGTTAGGCGGAATAATCGGAGGCGCAGCCGGTGCGCTTGGTGGCATCTTCGGCGGCATCAGTAAGAACAAGATGCTGAAGAAGCAGATGCGTATGATTAACGAGCAGAAGCGTGAGAATCAAAACTGGTACGACCGTCGGTATAACGAGGATGCAACGCAGCGTGCCGATGCTCAGGCCATTCTTACTCAGACGTCAGATTTGGTACGGCAGCGCAATCAGCAGGTGGCAGGAACGCAAGCGGTGATGGGCGGCACAGATGAGAGTGTGGCAGCCGCGAAAGCTGCTAATGCTAAAGCACTGTCAGACGCTACCAGTCAGATTGCAGTGGCTGGCGCACAGCGCAAAGACCAGATTGAGGGTCAGTACCGCGAGAGACAGCAGCAACTTGATGATGCTCTTCGTGAGTTGCAGGGACAGAAGAAAGATGGCTTCCAAATTGCCAGTGATGCTCTTGGCGGCGGTGTAATCGGTTTCGGGAGCGGGATGAATAATTCTTAAAAATCTTCGTCATTATGATAGCAAATCTATATGGTACAACAAGGCCGGGCGTCGTACGGTCGTTATACGACTTTTCGCAGGATGATGGAAGAGGCGGCGCGGGAGGCACACAATCGTCTCCTGCTGCTACTCCTCCTGCTGCTACTACACCGTCTGTCGTTAGCAAAGGGTCGTCATCATCATCAACGCCCGTTACCACGTCGTCAACAAGCCCATACGCTCAGTTTAGGGGTAACAATTATGAGAAGTTGGAGAAGTTTCTCCTCGAGCAGATGCAGGCTATTAAGCCTGAGACGGCAGAGGAGCGTGAGGAGCGTGAGAGGCGCGAGAAACGTACTGGTTTTCTTGCACGTCTTGCAGATGGTTTGGGTTCATTCCACACCGCGTTTTCTCATGCTCGCGGCGAGAAAGCGATGGATATGCCGAATGTGTCGGAAAGAGTGAGGGCTTTATATGAGAAAGCCAAGTCACAGCGCGACAAGGAAAATGACAGGCTTGTGAATTACGCCCTTGCTCTGGCTAACATTAAGGACAAAGACCGCGAATTCAACTTCCACGTTACCCAAGCCGAGCAGCAGCAGAGCAACTGGCAGCAGCAGTATGATGCAGGTCGTCAAGACCGTGCCGACGATGTGGCGTTCCGCGACAAGGAGTTTGACACCAAGAAAAGTCAATGGCGTGAGGAGTTTGACACCAGAAATGAGCAATGGCAGAAGAAGTTTGATTCCGACAATGACCACTGGCAGCAAGGTTTTGATGAGAATCAGCGTCAGTTTAATGAGACACATGAAGAGAATGTGCGTCACAACAAGAGAAGTGAGAATTTGCAGGGTCAGCAAATCGCTGAAACGCGGAGGCATAATCAAGCCAGTGAGCGATTGGAGGGTCAGCGCATCGCGGCATCGCAGGACGGCAGGTACATGGATTTCTCTTTAGGTGATGGTTCCTTTATTCGCGTTGATTCAAGTAAGTTAAATCCGTCGAATATCTCGTACGTGTTCAGCAAGACGCCGTCCGCAGGTCGCCCGTCAGGTGGTTACAACGCGAACGGACAGTACACGTCGGTTTCCTCCGACCAGATGTTGCAATGGATAGGGCAGAACCTTGACAATCAGCAGGTGCAGTCGGCGTTGCGTAGAATAGTCGGCTTTAAACAGAATAATAAGGGTCCTGCCTACTGATAATAGAAAATACAGATATGAACAATTTAAGAAATTCATACGATACGTTTCGCGCATACTATAATCGCTTAGAAGAAAACACCAACGAGCCTTTATTAAGCTTGCGCGAGACGCTGTTAGGCTTAGGCTATACTGTACCTGAGTATGACGTTTTCAAGCGAGATATGCAGGATGAGAATAACCTACGCGGTGTTTATTCGACATTGCAAAGAGAGGGTTACGCTCCCCCTGCGTTTGATGATTTCAAGCGAGATATGGGGTATGTTGCACCATCGCAGCCAGTAGTTCAGTCGGAGGCGCAGCCACAGGAGCGCGGTGTTTGGCAACCGAGTTGGCATCAGCAGAAGGGTATGCAGATGCAGCTGGACGATATGAACAAGCGTATGGAGCAGTCTCAGCAGGACTTCGCTACACGTATGGAGAACATCCGCAAGGGCAACACGTTTGGTAAGACGAGCGAGCGGAAGTACAACCCTGAGACAGGCACGTTTGAGCAGCGTTATTACACGACTACAGGCGAGGAGGTCGGCAGTGGGTGGGAGCAGTCGCGCCTCAACCTTGCCGAGCGTGACCGATGGGAAAGTACGACAGACGAGGGACGCAGACACCGTGAGAGGCGCATGGAGAATGACTTTGAGCGTCGCGTGGGTTCGTCACTTGACAAGTACGACCCGGAGAATGCTGCCGCGGCCGTATGGCAGCAGGCCGAGGAGAGGTCCAAAGAGGAGTTCGGTAGATACTTATCCGAGCGTAGCCAATCGTCGTGGCGCAACCTTGCCCGTGATGCGGCAGATGGTATGAGTGTAACAGGCGGATTGGGTGGAGACAATGTAGATACAGGCATACAAGGCTTTGCTACTCATTTGAAGCACCACGACCTGCGACGTATGGCTGATGATGCTTGGAATATGCTTGGCAAAGAGAAGCAGCAGTCCGTCATCGAAGATATGTATGGCGCACTGAAGAACCGCTACCCACAAGCCACAGAGGAACAGTTGCAGCAAGCGGCATCGGAAATGGCGCGTGAGCAGAGCGACCGCCGTATTTATGAACTGGCAGTATCCAACAATGCGCCTCACGATGCCGCCGAATACTTCTTACGTAAGGTAGCCGCAGGCAACGCGATGGGAACATTGATGCAAGCAGCGGCACGAGCGCAAGCCGGAACGACAGGCGACTGGGCAGCGCGCGAGGATGCCGAACGCCGCTTTGAGAAGCAGGGACACAAGGTCGCAGGTATCGCAGGAGCGGTTACAGGCTTTGCCTTAGACCCTCTGGTATGGGTTACTGCCGGTGGGGGTGGTGCAGCCGTAAAAGGCACCACTTGGCTCGGTGGTGAGATGATTGGTGAAGCTGCCATGCGTAAGTTCGGCACCACGCTCGGCGGTCGTATGCTTGGCGGTGTCATCGGTGGTGCTGCTAACTTAGGCGCATACGAGGCAGGAAGTGAAGTCCTCGACCAGATGAAATGGGGAGGTTACATTGACGAGGAAACAGGCGAGCGCAAAGACGGTTTCTCGTTTGGCAATGTGGCAGGACGTGCAGGACACGGCTTGATGATGGGTACGGCGACAGGTGTAATTGCTCCCTACCTCGGCAATGTGAGCGACAAACTTGTCAGAGCCACCGAAAGCACCGTTGGCAAGATGGGCATTCGTCTCGGCGAGCTCGGTGTTGGTACAGTGGCAGAGGGAACAATCTTTTCTGTGCCGCAGGTTATCGACACCTACGGACGATATGGCGACCTCATCAACTCACTGTCTGATGAGACCAGCCCCAACTATATTGCAGACGAGCAGGAACGCGCAGCCAAGATTGAGGAGCTTCGCAACCGCCGTGGTGACGCGCTGATGGACGTTTGGACGGACAATATGGCAATGATGGCAGGTTTCAAGGGGCAGCATCTGTTGAAGTCAGCCCCGCGCGTTATCGGTGAACTGGCAGCGTCCAAGAACGGCAAGGCAGGTTTTGAGACACGTTTACGCTCCATACTTGACGGACGCGATGACCTTGCACTTACCGAAGACGAGAAGAAAGAACTGGATAGCAGAGGTTACGGCGATTTGAAAGAACTCACGGAGGAGTACAGCCGTTATGCCGAAGCCAAAGAAGAATACGACAAGGCTCGTCCTACCACCACCGATGCAAGCAGAATGATTGAGGGAGGCGACGGACAGGCTGAACTACCTTATAACCGCTTTGTCGATTTGATGACCGACAACAGCGTGAGCGAGGCGGCACGTGCGAAGATGTACTACTACCTCACAGGTCGCACCTTGCCTATGTCAACCGTTATGGGTTCAAGAGTGTTTGAAGACAAGGACGGAGAGGGCAACGTGACCGGTTACACGGTGCAGTCGCTCGGTGCAAATGGAGTGATTACCAGTCGTAGTTTTGGCGACAAGAAGCGTGCCGACGTTGAGGTGAACCGCATTGACCGGCAAGCCGAGTTGAACGGCTTTGACGTGGGTGAGCGTTATTTTGACTGGCGAGGCGACAACAAGCGTATGTATGAGGCTTGTGAAGCCGTTGCGGAGGAAACAGGCGCACCTGCCAACCTTTTGTTCGACCTCATGAAGCGCAAGACCGAAGCAATGAACGAAGTTGAACGGGAGTGGGCAGAGAAAATCCTTAATGCCTATAACGGTCTTGGTGACAAATACGGTTCATCAGAAGTACGCGCAGCAATCAATGAAGAATTTGGTATTGATGTTGACAAGGCTATCCGCAAGGAGCGCAATCGCCGAAGCGAGCAGGAGCAGAAAGCCGTTGAGGAATATGCCAACAGACTTTTTGCCGATGTGAAACGCAAGCAGGAGGAAGCCTCAGAGCGTGGCGAAGCCCCCATCAATCCCGATGCACCGACAACTGACAGTCAGATTGCAGGATTACTTGGTATTGATGATGGTGTGCAGGGCGACCCTGCAAGTGCAGCTTTCACCAGAGGTTACGAAGCCGACGCGCAGGAGCGTCAGGACATTGCCATAGAACTTGCCGACCCAAACAATGCGGAAGCACAGGAGGCGTGGAACGGTGTTGTTCAGCGCATCAACGAGGATGCTGCCTATATGGTAGCGCAGCAGCGCGAGCAGACCAAGCGGATGCAGCACACCGACGGTTCTTTGCGCCCTGCCATCCTCAAAGAGAAAGACAGCGAGGGACACGACCAACCGGTGTATATCGTTGACGGCAATGTGCAGATGATGCCCGACGGTTCAATGGTTGACAAGGCATCGAGTGACAACATTGTCGTAGTGCATAACCCTGCCACTGGTGAGCGCAAGCAGATAGACCCCACGGCAGACACTGGCATATCTTCGCTTGGTGAGGTGACCAGTGCCGAGCAGCGTGAAGCCGACATCGAGCGCAGCCGACAGGAGTACGTTCAAGCACAGATAGACGAGGCGCAGGGTACCGTTCGCTTTGTACCGGGTCAGCAGTTGGTATTGCCTACTGGCGAGGAAGCCATTGTTGTCGCTACCGATGCCGACGGCGAGGATGTCACCGTAGCACTTGGCGACGGCACACAGACTACCGTTCAGCGTTCAGCGTTGCAGCGCATCCGCGACGAGAAAGCGTTGGCAGGCTACCGTCAGCGTCATGGTATTGGCGAAGAACCCGCAGCGCAGCAGCCCGAAGCCTCAACGCCAGCACAGCCACAGGCAGACGTACGTGTGGCAGGTGCGCCAGCCTACTATACCGCCGACATGGAGTTGACTATCCGCGACGAGGACGGAACGGAGAAATCAGCAATTGTGATGGGTATGTTCCGTATGACACCTACAGGCCCTGTTTTTGACCCTAATGGTAAGATTGTAGGTTACCTTATGGATGGTGAGCCTCATTTCAAGCATGAGACGAAACTTGCAGCTGATGTGGTGAGCCATATTGTGCCACAACAGGTGGAAGCAGCAGCGGTACAAGGAGTCTCCGCTGAAACACCTGCAAGTGTAGAGCTTTCTCCCCAGCCTGTCGGTAAGGGTGTATTTGGCAACATCTATGACCAGTTCAAGGGCAAGGCTAAGGCGGCTATAGATTTTTTGTTGAGTAGAAAGGAGGGCAATGCTGTAGGCGCATTGCATCATAAGGATGTCGGTGATATAGATTTGTGGTATGGTGATGACAATGCTGGGTTGAAGAAGATTGCCAAGAAACATCCTGAAGTGCTTGAAGATTTGCAGGGTATCATTGAGAAGATGCGGGTTGTTTATGCTTCAGAAAATCGTGTCATTCTTGAAAGCGATACTCACAGAGCCGTAGTAAGCAAGGATTGGTATGGAAAAAAGGCAGACAACTGGTTGTTGACTGCCTATGAAAAGAAAGGAACCTCTGGCGGTAGTATTGACATCGTTCCAGAACCCGAAACGGGCAGGCAGAATGGCACGGCTCCTCTGCAAGATTCTCTTTCCGACGGCAAAGTTGGTGAAAATCCTGCGCCTGTGCAAGGAAATGGTGGAAAAGTAGCGTTGGCATCGCAACAGACGGTACAAGCAGCCGAAGCCCCAGTACAAGCGTCCGCGCAGCCGATGTTGCAGGGCGAGCCGGAGTTGAAGAGTGAGGCGCGGAAGAGTTATGAGAGTGCGGTGGAGAAGTACGGTGAGAAAGCATCGGCGAAGATAGGCATCACGGTCAAAGACCGCGAGAAAGCGGTGGAGAAAGCGAAGAAAGCTCTTGACAAGGCACAGGCGGCATACGACGAAGCCCCCATAGGTAAAGAAGAGAAAGCGGAGAAAGCTCTGGACAAGGCACAGGCGGTATACGATGAAGCGCAAGCGGAGTTGGAGCATTGGAAAGCCGTGCGTGAGATACAGAGCGGCATTCAGCGTGAGGAGAACGCGCGCAGAGCGGCAGCGGATGCCGTGCGTTATGATGAAGCCGTGGCAGAGGCACAAGCCGCATATGAGGCACGCAAGAGTGCCGAGGCAGAGCGCAAGGCCGTTGGCAACGAGAACCCGATGCCAGCCATTACCGAGAAGTGGAACAATGCCACCAAGGTTGACGGACACCGCGACGAGATTGTCTTGCCAAATGGTGAGAGCGTGAAAGGTCATTACGTATTGCATGAGAGTGGTGCATCATCGCCGAGCCACGACCCTGTAACGTGGCAGAAGACAGACGGTTTCCCGATGGATGCCAATGACAACAGCGTGAACGACCGCGACTATGAGCGTGACAGAGACGCACAGGAGCATACACAGCGCATTGCACGCCAGTATGACCAGCGAGCCTTGCAGAGTGTTCCCGTTGTCAGCAATGATGGTGTTGTGTTATCGGGCAACGGCAGGACGATGGCCGGAGAACTGGCAGCGCGTGACAATACCGATGGTGCATACGTGAACTATCTGAAAGAGTATGCGCCCAAGTTTGGCTTCACTGCAGAACAGGTGGGAGCGATGGAGCATCCGCGTGTGTCGTTCGTTCCCGATGAGGCTATGCCATACACGGCAGAGACCTTTGCGAAGTTCAACCAGCAGGAAATGAAGTCTCAGAACAAGACGGAGCAAGCCGTTAAACTGGGCAAGACCGTGAGCGACAACAGTTTCAAGAGTATTATCAGAACCATCAACGGCTATGACACCCTTGGCGACTTCTACAATGATGCACAGGCGAGCCTTGGCGCGGTCTATGACCTGCACAATGCAGGTGTTGTACCACAGGCACAGTTGGCAGAAATGGTTGACGGTGTTCGCGGACAGGAGAAACTGAGTGCCATCGGTCGTGAGTTCTTGGAGAACATGCTCATAGGCAAAGCCTTTGAGGGCGACCCCGAAGTAGTGCGTATGCTCACGGCAGAGCCAGCCATGCGTCAGACTGTTATCACAGCCCTTGGAGAGATTGTCGATAACATTGCCCTTGGTAAAGGCTGGTCTTTGCAGGGAGAGTTGGCAGATGCCGTGAAGTTGTGCTTTGATGCACGACAAGGCGGTGCGAAGCACGGCGAGATAGTCAGCACCTACGCACGTCAAGGCGTGTTGTTCGCTGACCCCGACGAGTTGCAGACGGTGGCAGACTTCAATAATGCTACCATGCTGATGCTTGCCGACGTGCTGAACGACAAGCGCGTTACCTTGCTGAAGATTACACTTCAATTATACAATAACGAAGCAAGACAAAGCGCAACGGGTGAGCAAGACCTGTTTGCAGGTGGTGTGAAGAGCCGCGAGGACATCTTGCGTAAAGTAATAAACTTTATCAACGAGAATTATGGCAAACGAAAAGAAATCGAAGCAGCCCGGGCAGCAGCTGTGGAGCGCAGAAAAGCAGAGAGCGTTCAACAAGATGGCACTCCTCCAGCAGTCGGCGGAGGAAGCGAGGACGCAGGAGGAGGTGAACGAAGCACGACACAGGATGAGTTACGAAAAACCGACTTGGTAGGCATACGGTTTACTCTTAACGAGAAAACAGCAGGAAACGGAGAACGTTTCTACCAAAACGAGGATGGTGACATAGACCTTGTGGATATACCACAAGAAGTGTTCGATGCAATAGATTATCCCAAAGCACCTCTGCGTCTAACTCCATCTATGATTTCTCACATGATTGGTCAACATGGCAAGGAGACAGGCGCGAAAGATGTTGACAAGGCTATTGAGTTTATCTTGGATGTGATGAACAACTTTGACCATGTTCGTCTTGGGCGAGGTGGGGCATTGATATTTTCTGTAGAAAATGGTCGTGCTAAGACAGGCAAACGTGCAATATCCATCTTACTCAGCAGCAAGACGGGCGACTTCTACGGAATTGTTTCTTCGGGTTATGAAGGCGTGGAGAGATTAAGTAAAAGACCTCAACTTTGGGCAGGGAGCGCGATTATTACCCCTGCTTCAGACTCCGCAACTGAACCTGTTACCACCCTTGATGCCCGACAAGGCGGAGGGCAACTTGGCAGCGCTTCAGGCCAAAACGGTCTTTCCGAAGAATGGTCTGCCTCCGAAGAGCAGAATGAGCAGTCGGCTACTGACAACACTTTGCGGGCAGCGGACAAGTCCGACAATCCAACAACCCCAAACGGTAACGTGTCCAACTCTTCTGCTGGCAAAGGTAGTGAAAATTCTGCAACGCTGCAAGAAAAAGGCGAAAAAAGTGCTGAAAATCAGATTTCGAGTGCTGTAGAAGATGCTTTTAATGCGTACAAGGAGCGTGTTGAACGTCAGCAAGCGGCGTATGAGCGGCGTTCCATGCTGACGACGGTAGGCGACCCACGTATTGATGCCGAGCGTGAGAGGCTTGAAGCCGAACGGGAAAAGTTGGTCAAGGAAGCATACGCGGCAGAAAAGAAGTTGAGAGATGCGTTATCCGTCTTTACGGACGAGGAGTTGCGGTCAATGGCAGACAAGGCATACGACGAGGGTGATATGTTTAGGAGCAACGCATCTCGCGATGTCCTTTCGTTCCGTCAGAGAGTCCGGATAACAGCGGCAGAAGCCGATACCAACACCGAGCCTACCGAAGCACAGAAAGAGGCTGGTAACTACAAGAAAGGACACGTCAAGATTGATG
>ERZ842401.2086-NODE-2086-length-27286-cov-15.286255_pt1 | contig 27286 bp, 28 predicted proteins | sample MGYA00521270_ERZ842401 | MGnify/ENA primary metagenome ERZ842401 (study PRJEB31892, sample SAMEA3878208) | bioreactor metagenome | biome: Moose rumen | place: Sweden | collected 2011-10 | study: EMG produced TPA metagenomics assembly of the PRJEB12797 data set... | reverse complement strand
ACGGCAACAACTACGATTTGCTTATTGCAGGTTCGTGCTTTTCGGTTGTGCCGCTTTTAATCGTGTTCTTTGCGTTTCAGCGATACTTTATCAGCGGTTTGCAGGCCGGAGCGGTCAAAGGATAAATATTTTTTAAGTATTTTATGAGCCTTGAGTAGAGCCGAAAAAATAGATACAATGACGATATTAAGGAGTTTTTATGACTAAGAAAAAAGCTATCTTTATCGACATTGACGGCACGCTGTTGCCTTTCGGCTCTCTCTGTGTTCCTCCGTTAGCTGTAAAAGCTGTTCAAGAAGCGCGTAGAAAGGGGAATCTTGTTTTTATAAATACAGGGCGATGCCGTTTTGAAATCGACTCTTCTATTACCGATATTGGCTTTGACGGTATCATTTGTTCTAACTCTATGTATATAGAAGAAAATGGAAAGGCTCTGTGCGATGTTTCGCTTTCTGCTCATTTAGTCAAACGCATTGCGGATTGGTGTTTAGAGAATAATCTTGGCTTTTTCTTTGAGGGGCAAAAGATTGTTTGTGCGCACCCGACTTTTTTCACTCAGCTTACAGAACTTGCGGGGCAGGATAAAGTTGACACAATGCAAAAGCAATTCCCTGTGATTAAGAGTGCAGAGCTTTCGTATGAGGGAATATCTAAAGTGAACTTCATTCCTAAAATGCAAAGTATGGTTGATAAGGCGAAAGAAGTCTTTGGAAATGAGTTGCAGATAAATGCGTGGTCTTTGCTTGGTAGCGATATGTGTATGGGTGAAATGACTATGCCTGACGCTGATAAAAAGACGGGCGTGAAGTTTATGCTGGAGCGGTACGGAATTGAGATAAAAGATTCTTATACGTTCGGCGACACTATGGGCGATTACGGTATGATAGCGTATGCAGGGTGTGGCGTTGCAATGGGGAATGCGGTAGAGGAGCTAAAAGCTGTTGCTGATTATGTAACGGACGATGTCGATAAAGACGGGCTATATAATGCTTTTAATAAATTGGGGCTTATATGAAAATTGTAAAAGTGTTGAACAATAATGCTGTTGTTTGTGCAAAAGACACAGGAGAAGAGCTTATTGCAATGGGGCGAGGTCTTGCCTTTGGTCAAAAAGCAGGCAGCGAACTAGATGAAGCAAAGATAGAAAAGCTCTTTGTTTTGCAGTCAGAAGAAAAGCGAAATATGTTTTTGCAGTTCATCAACGAGATACCCTCTGAAGAGTTTTTGATTGCGCAAAAGATTATTTTAGGCGCGCAGGAATCTTCTAAAAAGCTCTTTGATGACAGCATTTATATCACGTTGACCGACCATTTGCACGGCGCAATAGAGCGGGCAAAGAGCAATGTAAGTGTAACAAATCCGCTCACGAGTGCGATAAAGAGCTTTTATCCGAAAGAGTTTGAGCTTGGTTTATTGGCGGTAAACATCATAAAAGAGGAATTAGGCATTGCGCTCCCTGTAGATGAGGCGGCGTTTTTTACGATGCACTTTGTTACGGCGGAACTCGGTGAGTCTACGCCGAAATTCAATACCGTGCTGACCTTTGTACAGGATATTGGCGATATTGCTCGGCAAAGCCTCGAAAGCGAAGTTGACGAAACTTCTACATCGTGGCAGCGTTTTTTGACGCATTTGTCATTCTTTGCACAGCGCATTATGACGGGCAAACAGCAAAGCGATAAAGAAGCTCTTTTGTATGATTCTGTTTCTGCGTCTTATCCAAAGGCTTTTGAATGTGTAGAAAAAATCGTAAAATATGTCAAAGACAATTATTCGTATGAAGTTGGGCTTGATGAGAAGACATATTTGATGATTCACGTTAATCGATTGCAGCTTGAGTTCGGAATAAAGGCGGAGTAAAAAGAGTGTGGGCTTCTAGTGATTGTATGAAAATGGCTTTATATGCAGGCGGAAGTGGCAATATAGAAAAAGTGTATAACTGCTTTACACGGCTGCATATTGTTTTAAAAGATACTGCAAAGATAAATGACGAGATTATAAAGAAGTTTGCGACGTTAAAAGACGTGAAAAAAGTGCTTTTGCGCGGAAACGAAGTGCAGCTCGTCGTAGGAATTGACGCAGTGCGTATTTCCGCGCTCTGCAATAAAGAGTTTTTTCAAAAAACTAGCGTTTAGACATCATTGTGCGGCTGATTTTCGTTCCGATAAACTGAATTGCTACAACAAGAATTATTATAACGATGATTGCAGCCGTGAGTATCTCTGGTCTAAATCGCTGATAGCCGTAGCGAATAGCCAAATCTCCCAAGCCGCCGCCGCCAATCGCTCCTGCCATAGCAGAATATCCGATTAAATTGATTATCGTAAGCGTTATTCCCGAAACGATAGAAGGGAGAGCTTCTGGAATGAGAACCTTTTGAATAATCTGGCTGTTTGTAGACCCCATAGCCCTTGCTGCTTGAATTACTCCTGTATCGACTTCTGTTAATGCGCCTTCTATTACTTTTGCAACAAAAGGAGTTGCGGCGATTGAAAGCGGAATAATGGTTGCTTCTGTTCCGATTGCAGTTCCTAAAATTAAGCGAGAGAGCGGAAAAAGAACTATCATCAATATGATAAACGGAAAGGAGCGCAATATATTGACGATGAACGAAAGCACTTTGTTAAAAAGAGGCTTTGGAGTAATGCCTGAGGGGGCAGTTGTGCATAAAAGAGTGCCAATGGGAAATCCTAAAATCACAGAAAAGATAGTGCTGAATAAAACCATTTCTAAAGTCTGCACTGTTGATTCAAAAATCAAGTCGAACATTTAGTTTTCCTCCACGATAATATTTTTTTCTCTTAAATAAGCGATAGCGTTCTGTATCTTTAGCGTATCTCCGATAAAATCGACAATCATCGTTCCTACACTCTGACTTGTAAGGTGTTGAATACCGCCTGCGCGGATATTTATATCGATACCGAACTCGCGAATAATCTCGCTTAACACGGGGCGACCGATAGCATCATCGATAAATCTGATTGTGTATTTTCCGCCGCTCATCGACCAGCGAACAAAGTTCTTTTTATTCCCATCGCTTTCTTCAAAGCTCTGTATATGAGAAAGAAAATCGCGTGTTATTGCTGTTTTCGGATTTGCGAATAATTCTGTAACGCTTCCTTGCTCTGCAATTCTGCCGTTATCGATGACTGCTACACGGTCGCACGCGTCGCGAACTACTTCCATTTGATGAGTTATCATTACAACCGTAAGCTGCATTTTCTTTTGTATTTCGCGAATTAAAGCGAGAATAGAGCGTGTTGTTTGGGGGTCAAGCGCGCTTGTGGCTTCGTCGCAAAACAAAATATGCGGATTGGTAGAAAGGGCGCGAGCGATAGCGATTCTTTGCTTTTGTCCGCCCGAAAGTGTTGAAATGGGTGCGTTTGCTCTGTCTGAAAGCCCGACAAGCGAAAGCATTTTTTGCACAGTTGCGTCAATTTCGCTTTTTGGTCTTCCGCAGATTTCAAGAGGATAGGCGACGTTTTTCGCAGCTGTGCGAGATGAAAAAAGATTGAAGTTCTGGAAAATCATTCCTATTGTACGCCGCTCTTTTATAAGCTCTGCTTTAGATAAATTGTCTACGCGCCTGTTTCCGTAATATACCGCGCCATTATCTGGAGTTTCCAAAAGACTCATAAGACGTACAAGGCTCGATTTTCCTGCGCCGCTTTTTCCGATAATCCCGAATACTGTATTTTCGGGTATGGTAAGAGATACATCGTCAACGGCTTTTACTGTTTTATCCGCTGTTGTGTATGTTTTTTCAAGGTTTTCAAGTTTAATTTGCATAACGGGGAGTATAGCATAAATCATTTTTCAAACTCAACAGAGGCAAGGCGTGTTTTTTATTTTTTTCATAGTTTCTCAATAATAAACAGCCTTTGGCTCTTACAAAACAGCCTTTGTCTGTGTCGGGAAGAGAAAGATAGGTTTCTCGTTATGGAAGTGTCTTTCTCATCGCGGTGGGAAAGACACTTCCATCGGCGGTGAGAAAGCCTTTCTCATTTTGAGGAGTGGGAAAGCCTTTCCCAAAACGAAAATGGGAATGTCTTTCCTATTGACATTTTAAGAAGAGTGATTATAATTATAAATAGATTTACCTATTAGGTAAAAATAAAATTAGTAATTTTAGTTATTCGATTATCTTTTATCTAAAAAGTAGAAAATAATTATTGATTAAATAAGATAATTGAGTTATACTAGATTACAGGAGAGGTTAAATTGAGTATTATAGAATTTGAAGATGATGAGTTGCATAGTTTAGCTGAAAAAGGATATGCAGAAAAGTTTGCGAATGTACCAAAAGAAATAGTAGAAGATTTGTGCTTTGCGATTACTGATTTATACTATGCGACGTGTGTCGAGGACTTAGCGAATACCCCTTTTAATGCAGTGCTGATAAAAGACAATGTGTACCAGTTGTTCTTGAAAAAAGGGTGGTTGCTGTATGTCTATTTAGTGATAAAAAAAGAAGAAAATAACTATGTAAAGGTTATGTCGCTTCTTAAAGATGAGGTATATTATGGAAAACCTGCTTAATTTATCTGTTGCGGTAACGCCTGGTAAAATGTTAAGTCGTATTTTGGAAGCTCGTGGGTGGAATCAGAGCGACCTTGCGGAAATAACAGGGCTTTCTGATAAAACGATAAGTCAGCTTATCAAAGATAAACAGGCTATCACTCCTGAAACTGCAAGCCTGTTAGCCGATGCAACGGGCAAGAGCATGAAATACTGGGTCAATATGTACGCAGATTATCACCGTGCAAAGAAAAACTCAGAAATTGACAAGTCTGTGAAGGCGAGAGCTTTAATGCGTAAATATATGCCTGTTGCAGAGATGAAAAAACTCGGTTGGTTTGTAAACGATGTTACGACTGAACTTGAAATTGAAAACGAGTATGAGCGTATTTTTGGTACTCGGTCTTTGCCTGTGGAATTGTTTGAAAACTCTACGATTGTTATGGCGGCGCGTCAAACAAAAGATGATGTTGAGCTATCAAAGTTTTACAGAACAACATGGTTTAAGTTTGCTTGTTTTCACGCTTCTGTGATGCTTTCGCTAAAGGAGGCAAAGCCGTATGACAAAAGCCGTTTGGAGCTGATTGCAAAAAATCTGTATATGTACACGACAAAAAAAGACGGTGTAGAGAGGGTGCTTTTTGATTTATATGAATCGGGCGTGAACTTCTTTGTTTTGTCGCATTTGTCAAAAACGTATCTTGATGGGGCGGCGTTTCTTTTTGAAAAAGGCGGTGTGAAAAATCCTTTTATCGTGTATACGGCTCGTTATGATAGAGAAGATAATTTTTGGTTCGTTATGGCTCATGAAATTGCACATATTTTGTTGCATTTTGAGTTTTTGGATAAGCCGCAACTCGATGATATGGACGAATTCGGAAGCGAGAAACGCAACGAAAGAGAAAAGCAAGCAGATGCTGCGGCTCTTTGCTATTTGAGAAACGAGGTTGTTTTAGCGTGTGGCAAAATGCTAAAGAGAAAATATGTTACAGCTTCAATGGCTAAACTGTTGGAAGAAAGTACAGGGGTTGCTTCTTGTGTTGCACTTGGTATGCTGCAGCACGAGAAAATTATACCATGGAATATAGATTCTGCACTAAAGCCGAAAATCAAGGCAAAACTGCCAGAAATATATATGAGGGGGTAAAGGGTGAAAAGAAAAAGAGAGTGCAGATACTGGGAATATCGGCACTCTCTAAAGGCGATAAGCCTATAGACAAAACTTTGGCGAGCTATGTCTATAGGTATTATCGGATAAAACAAAGAACTCAATAAGATTTTGCAGATTGCAAACGCTTGAGAAATATTGTTTATAGGAGAATAATGCCTATGGGACAAGGTGTCTCTGGATACCATTTGAATACTAGTGGTGGTAATGGTGGTAAATCTTCTCAAAAAGATTTATTTTCTGTTGATACTTCGAGCAAAAAGAATAAGTTTTCTGATACAGAAACTTATCCGCCTGATTTGGAGGAAAGCAAACAGGGAAAACATATTGAAGGACACCCGAATTTTATAGAGGGAAAAAGCAAACTGACAATTACAATGAAGCAAGCAGAAAATCTTGCAGAGCAGTTTTCTGGAACTGGAATTGTTTTGGGAAATTCTGAAACAAGTAATAAAGAATGGGTAGATTTCGGAATTATAATCGGAATCTATATTGATAAAGAGGGAAATGAATTACCAACTACAAAAGGTCTTATTCATCACTCGAAAAATGGAACTCATATAGTTCCTTCTAACCCATATGGAGAATACTAAATATGATGTTAAATCCTAATGAAGCAGGTGCGTTTTGGAATCTTTTAGGTTTTGCAGAGAAACATACAAAAGGGGATTATACTCTGAAGCTGAAAGACGGCTCTATTTTGGAATGTAAGTATTTTACTTCCGCAGAGAGTGAGAATTGTCTTGACCTTGACGACCCGAACTATGAAGAATATTGGATTGTTTGTTTTAAGGATAAACACTCGGATTATATTCATGAAGTGAATTATCACAATATGCCATTAGAAGTATGGTGCGATGGCGAAAAGATTGAACTTGAGGATAAAAATGGCAAAAAAACGTGTTAAAGATGTTTTTAGGCTGTGGCAGATTGAGAAAGCTGAATTTACAGGAAACTACGGCTTTCCTGTAATTCACGGTACTTCAAAAATCCCAGAGAGCATTGTTCTTTTCAGTAAATGCAAGAAAGAAAAAGACGTAAAAAACAAAGCAGTGCATTTTTATGAGTTTGATGAAACGTTTGAAAGTTGTCTTTCTAGCAAAAATAAGTTATCAAAGATGATAAAAATCTTTAGAAACTATCAAAGCGTAATTTTGCCAGATTACAGCGTATATAGAGATTTTCCGCTTACAATGCAGATTTTTCAAATGTACAAAAGTCGTGCTGTCGGCAATTTTCTTATGCAAAACGGTATAAATGTTATTCCGAATGTTCGTTGGGGAGATGAAAAAACATACGACTTTGCGTTTGACGGCATAGAAAAATATGGAGTTGTTGCAGTCGGTGTTCTTGGCGGATATAGGGATAATGAAACAAAGCTGTGGTTTGAAAAAGGATTTTTGAAAATGCTTGAAGTGCTTGAGCCAGAAACTATACTTTGTTATGGAAAACTATCTGAAGATATGTTTTTGGAAGCAAAAAGGCGTGGTGTGAAAGTTGTGGAGTATCCGACAGAAGTTTCAAAACGAAAGGCAAAAGTTGATTCACTGCAGCTTTCGATAGATTTTATGTAACATAAGTGCGGATACTGGTAATCTTGGCGCGAATTAAAGGGGGTAAAAGGTGAAAAGAAATGGGGTGGCTCTTGTTGCTTGTGGTGGCGGCAATGAGAGCTAATGAAAAAAATAAAAAAGCCTAAAACTGCACGGCAATGCAAAATTAGGCTTATGGATAAAATGAGGTGTTTTTCTCATCGATTACTAGAAAGATACCTTATAAAAAGCCGCCTGACAAGCAGGAAAGTCTGCAATATCACTTTTTTATCATAGTTTGTATGTGAGGTATCGAAATGGTCGATAAGACAAACGAGTTTTCAGAGAATGTGAATGTAACTATGCACAGAACTGTGCTGAACGAAAAAGATGTTGTGTACGCAAAGGTGCATAGAGAAACTGCTTTTATCGGTAATATCATCGATAAGGCTAGAGTGGACAATAAAGTTCTCGACAGAGATACTCTGCTTTTTGCGTCAGGCTTGCTCAAAAAGGGCATTTTGGCTTTGTTGAGCGAGGGAAAGGCTGTTGATGTTCTCAATCTTGGTGTGCTTTATTTAAAGCCGAGCGGAACGGTAGAGGGCGGAATAATCGGCAATGTTCCCGAAATGACTCTTAGTTTCACTCCGTCTGAAGAAGCGATTGGAATTGTCAAAGGGGTTACGGTGGCAGGCGATGTTACAAAGAGTTCTGAACCTGTGGTTTTGTATCTTTTTGATATGCACAAAGAAGAGCAAACGGACTCTATTTCCAAAGGCTATACTTTGAAAATAAAGGGAGATAATCTCAAGATTGGTGGAGATGAGGCTTCTTCAGGTTTGTTCTTTGCTCCCTGTGATGCAACGGGAAAGAAAGATGAGGATAGAACGAATTGGGTGCATATTCGTCCTTCTCCGTCCATGGAAAACACTGCAAAAACGGTGTGCGTCAATGTGCCTTCGGATATGAAAGACGGAACGTATCGCTTGATTGTCCGTACCGCTTTTGGCTCTGGAAAAAGAGTGGCTAAAAACATTCGAGAGGGTGAATACAAAAATATCGTTACGGTAGGTTAAAAAAACTATTGTTCTAAAAATACAAGGAATAGGGGAAACACTCTATTTCTTGTATTTTGGTTGAAAAACATAAAAAAATGTGAGATAATACTAAATATGCTGTTTTTTATTAAAAAACAAGTGAATGCTTTTGTCGAAAAACACCTTGAAAGTGAAAAAAAAGAGCTGCACCTGTAAATAATGAAAAATGTATCTAAACACTTATTTTGTGAGTGCCGATAGTAAAAGACGAGAGTGTGATATTCTAACGAGAGGCTTCGGACTATATGATTAAAGTAACACGTCTCGATGGAAAAGTTTATTGGATAAACCCGCACCAAATTGAAAGTATGGAGGAAAATCCTGATTTAACTCTGTGTATGCTTTCTGGTAAAAAGGTTCTTGTAAAAGAAAAACCTGAAGATGTGGTTGAGAAGATAATCGAGTATCGGAGACAAATAGGGATTTATAAAAACGAAACTTGACTATAGATATAGATTGAGCTTTTGAGTATAAAGGGTAAGGGAGATATATAGAAAATGGATATAGCTACAATAATCGGTCTTATTGGTGGTACGGTTGCTATCGGTCTTGGTGTTGTTACTTCTGGCGGTTCTGTTATGGGAATTATCGATATTCCGTCTGTATTGGTTACCGTCGGTGGTTCGTATGCAGCTTTGTTTATTGTTGCGGATTTAAAGCACGCACTTGGGTTGTTTCCTGTTATGGGACGTGCGTTGAAGACGTTTGATTATAATGAGCGTGATTTGATTCAAAAAATGGTAACCCTTAGCGAAAAGGCTCGTCGTGAAGGTATTTTGGCACTTGAAGAAGGTCTGGAAGAGCTTGATAGCCAATTCTTAAAGAACGGACTTCGTTTAATAGTTGATGGTACTGATGGAGCTGTTGTACGCGCTATTATGGAAAGTGAAATGAATGCTGTTGAAGCACGCCACATGGAATGGATTGGTACTGTTAACGCGTGGGCTGGTTATGGACCTGGTTTCGGTATGTTGGGTACTGTTATCGGTTTGATTGGTATGTTGAACAACTTGGAAGATAAAAGCTCCTTGGGTCCTAACATGGCTGTTGCTTTGATTACAACATTGTACGGTTCTATGCTTGCTAACTGGCTTGTTGCACCTTTTGCTAATAAACTTTCTAATCAGAATGCTAAAGAAATGGCTATTATGGAAATGTCGATAGAGGGTGTTCTTTCTATTCAGGCTGGTGATAACCCGCGTATTCTTGCAATGAAGCTCTTGACATATCTTGATCCAAAATTGAGAAAGACTGTTGAAGGCGATGTTCTTAAAGACTAATAAAGGTTGATTAAGGGATAAAGAGAATGGGAAAGAAATCAAAAGAACCTGAAAAACCGTCAACCGCGTGGCAAGGTACTTATGGTGATATGATTACATTGATGCTTTGCTTCTTCGTTATGTTGTACGACCCGTCGGAAACAGATTCGGCGCAGATGGCGGCATTGCAAGCATCGCTTTCTAATGATAATCCTGGCGGAGGTATTTCTCTGAGCGCAGGAAGTCTTGCAGATTTGGGTAATACAATTAGTTCATTGCCTTCTATAGAGAAAGGAAAGAGTATGGGACTTGCAAAGAAAAAAGCTGTTTCTTTGTTTGTTCCTGATGTAAAGAGTAATAAAATAACGATAACGAGTGATGAGCGCGGGCTTATTATAACTTTGGCAGCGGATAGCTTTTTTGAAAGGGGCAGCGCGGAGCTAAATATAGAAGAAACAAGAGAGACTCTTTTGCGTCTTTCACAGTTCTTTAAAAGCGAAGAAGTTGCTGGCAGAAAGTTTAGAATAGAGGGACACACCGATAATTCTCCTGTGGAATTCGATTCTAAGTTTGCTAGTAACTGGGAACTTTCGGCAACACGTTCTGCGAATGTTTTGCATTATATGTCTGATTTTGGAGTTGATGAGAATCAATTTTCGATTGCAGGCTATGCAGACACTCAGCCTAAATTCTCTAATGATACAGAAGAGGGTAGGGCATATAACAGACGTGTTGATATTGTAATTTTGGATGAAGGTCATTTTTAGTAGTAACTTTACTAATTGACATAAATCGTATATAACGAAATTGATGTATTGATTTTCGGAGGAAAGAATATGGCGGATAAAGATGATGCAGTGATGCCAGAAGATGACGGTGGAGAGTCTAGCGGACCAGCTAAGAAATCTGGAGGACTCGGAGCTTTGCTTCCAGGTCTTTTGAAATGGGTGGCGATTGGTTTAGGTGCAATTATCCTTATTGTTACGGTTGTTGTTGTAACGGTGAATATCATGGGTAATAATAAGCCTCCAGCACAAGCTATTCCGACAGGTCAAGAATATACGAAAAAGAAAGAAATTCTTGATTGGTATTCAAGCCTTGACCAAGTAAGAGCAAAGACAAGCGATGCTGTTCCTGCAAGTGTTGTTGTACAGGTTGCCTTAGGATATAAGAAAGATGATAAGCAGGCATCTACGGAAATTTCTCAGCGATTGATTGAAATAAAGTCATTCCTTCGCCAGTATTTCTCTGAAAGAACAATCGAGGAATTAAAGCCGCAGAATGAAGATATTTTGATGCAGCAGATTCGCGACCGTATTAACGACGATATTTTGAGTGATAGTAAGATTCGCAGTGTCAAATTTACGACATTGGATGTAGTTGAGCAATAAAAATTGAGGAAGGTTTGGCATGACCGAGGTTCTGTCACAAGATGAAATTGACCAGCTGCTCCAAGCTATAAATTCTGGAGACCAGGATACAAACGCCTCATTTAAGCCTGTGAGCGATACGCGAAAAATCAAGATATATGATTTTAAGCGTCCTGATAAATTTTCAAAGGAACAGATAAGAACAGTTTCTGTTATGCATGAAACATTTGCACGTCTGACTACGACGACGCTTTCTGCGCAGTTGCGTTCATTGGTTCATGTCCATGTGGCTTCTGTTGACCAGTTGACTTACGAAGAGTTTATTCGTTCTATTCCGACTCCAACAACACTTGCTGTTGTAAATATGGACCCTTTGAAAGGTAATGCTGTTTTGGAAATTGACCCGTCTATTACATTTAGTATTATAGACCGTCTATTTGGTGGTAGTGGAACAGGTCCTAAAGTTATCCGAGAACTTACAGATATTGAAAGCTCTGTAATGGACGGCATAATTGTTCGTATTTTGGCAAATATGCGTGAAGCGTGGACACAAGTTATTGATTTGCGTCCGCGTTTGGGACAAATTGAAACAAACCCTCAGTTTGCGCAGATTGTTCCGCCGTCGGAAATGGTTGTGTTGGTAACTTTGGAAACAAAGGTTGGTGATGAAGAAGGAATGATGAATTTCTGTATTCCTTATCTTACTATTGAGCCAATCATTTCAAAATTATCCTCTCAGTTCTGGTTCTCTTCTGTAAGGCGAAGTTCTACTACACAATACTTAGGTACTCTAAAAGAAAAGCTATCAGATGTCGATATGGATATTGTGGCTGAAATTGGTTCAACTAATTTGCCTATCCGTGATGTATTAGCTCTTCAAGTAGGAGATATAGTTCGCTTGCCGAATGTAAAAGTGGGAGACCCTCTTACTTTAAGCGTTGGCAGTAAGAAGAAGTTTTATTGTCAGCCTGGTGTTGTCGGCAAAAAAATGGCAGTACAGGTTATCGGTAAGATAGAACAAGCCGAAGATGAAGATATAGAAGATTTGGCTGATGAAGACGATGAGTCAATATAATGTATAAGGAGACTGTATAAAAATGAGTGATGGAGTAATTTCTCAAGACGAAATAGATGCTCTCTTGTCTAGTGTAGACGGTGGATTAGGCGGTCTCGGCGGTGGTTCTTCAAGTGGAGGCTCGTCAAACATCGATACTGCTACACTTCAGAAATTCGCAGATAAGATGAAAGATAAATTGGTTGCAACTTTTAATGGCACAACTGGTAAAGATGCTTTTACAGTGGGAACTCCTACTGTTGAAGCAGTTTCTCGCGACCAGCTTTTGTCAAAAGTTCCAGAAGATGTAGTTGCTGTTATGGCTGATTATAAAACAGCTTTGACTGGCGACCATCTTTTTGTATTTGCACCAGAGTTCGTTCAGAAAGTAGGAAGTCTTGTAGACCCATCAATGGAAGAAGCGATGGTTTTCGAGGTAATTAAAGAGATTGTGGGAGGTCATAGCGGCTCTGAAATCTCTGACCTTTGTGCAGGCGGCAAACTTGCAGGACTCGAAACTATTCCGCCAGAAATCTCTAAACAGCCAAAAGCAGCTGTGAGAATGCCAGAAGGCAACTTTGCATTATTTTCTTATCCATTGACAGTTGAGGGAACAGAGTTTACTATGTGGGAAGCAATATCCTCTAGTGTTGCAGAGGGTATGACAAAATCCATAAATGGAGGCTCTTCTCCATCTACTGCAGCTATGCAAGGCGGTTTTGCACAGCCTCAAGCAGCAGCTCCGCAGATGATGGGGGGAATGAATATGGGAATGGGAATGCAGTCTGTTCCAATGGGGGGAATGAATATGGGAATGGGACAAATGGCGGCTCCTATGCCTGGAATTGGCTATCCAAATGTTCAATCTGTACAATTTCAGAATTTGAACGGCGGTGCGGTTGGAGCAGAACAGGGAAATATCAGTCTTATCATGGACGTTTCCATGGAGATGACTGTAGAGCTTGGTCGCACAAAGAAACAAATTAAAGATATTCTTGGAATGGGTGAAGGTACGATTATCGAACTAGACAAACTTGCTGGAGAACCTGTCGATATTCTTGTAAATCACAAGCCGATTGCAAAAGGCGAAGTTGTTGTTATTGATGAAAACTTTGGTGTTCGTGTTACAGAGATTCTTTCTCCTGCGGAACGAGTTAACAATCTTCGATAGACACTTCTAAATTATTCTCATACAAGAGCCAGCAGAAATATTTTTCTAGCTGGCTTTGTGTGTTATTTTATTGGGTGGGGAAATGTTTATCTTAAAAAGATTTTTTTCTATACTTCTCTTTTCTACGCTCGTATTATCTTCATTTGTTTATGCTCAAGATAATACGAGTTCTGCACAAGAGAGTGAAACATCTATTTTTCTTGAAGAAGAAAGCGGAAACGATGCTGTTGTAACAGATGTAATACAAAATGCGTCAGGTTTAGGCATATTTGTTAGAATGATTGTGGTTTTAGCACTTGTTATAGTGATAATTTGTGCAATCTTTGCTTTTATGCGAAAAACTATGACTACAAGCAATGACGATGACCCGTTTTTGAGGAAGGTGTCGTCGGTGTCCCTTTCTCCTGGTCGTTCTGTGCAAGTCGTAACTCTTTTAGATAAGGCTTATCTTGTTGGTGTGTCAGAAAATGCTGTAAACCTAATAGGAGAAGTTACAGATAAAGAGTTAGTTGACGCAATGAATGTCTATGCTGATAAAACGTCTAAAATGCGCAAACCGCGGAACTTTAATGAAGTATTGTCGCTTTTTATGCCGAACGGCTTTAGAATGAAATCGACAGCTAAAGAAGAAAGTTCTGTGTATGGTGATTTGGGCAGTGAAACTCAAGATATGCTCAAAAGACGCTATGAAAAATTAAGAGGCGAAGACGGAGGAGATGTGCAAAAATGAAAAAGAGTTGCATCTTTATATTACTTTTTGCTGTGTTTTTTGGTCTTTGCTCTGCTACTTTTGCGCAATCATCGTTTCCAGAAGGCTCTACTAGCGGCAGAACGGAGTTTTCAAGCGGTGTACAGAGCTTAAATGTACCTAATATCGATATAAATATTACACAGCCACAAACAGGAAAGGAAGTTGCTTTTTCTGTGCAAGTGTTGTTGTTGCTTACGGTATTGACTCTTGCACCGAGTATTTTACTTCTGGTAACGTGCTTTTTGCGCTTTTCTATCGTATTAGATTTTATAAAGCGTGCTCTTTCCTTGCAGCAAGTGCCTCCTACTGCTGTTCTTAACGGAATTGCATTTTTTATGACAATCTTTGTTATGTGGCCGACTTTTAGGCAAGTATATGATAATGCATATAAGCCTCTTTCTGATGGGCAAATAGGAATAGAAGAAGCGTACACAAAAGCTGAAGCTCCTATACGACTTTTTATGTATAAGCAAATGGATAAAGACCCTAGCTATATTCGTCTTTGCATGGCTATGGCGCAGTTAGATAAGCCTCAAACGCTTTCTGATGTGCCTACTTATTGTCTTGTTCCTGCCTTTATCTTGCACGAATTGACGGTAGCTTTTAAGATAGGTGTATTGCTGTATATACCGTTTATCATAATTGATATGGTTGTAGCAAGTATATTGATGAGTATGGGTATGATGATGTTGCCTCCTGTACAGATTTCTATGCCGTTTAAGTTAATGCTGTTTGTTCTTGTTGACGGCTGGGGGCTTTTGACAAGAGAATTATTCTTATCGATAGCGCGATAAAGCAAACCTGAGAAAACGGGGAATTGGGAGAAAAAGAATGACAATAGAGATGATTGTGTTTTTAATGAGAAGCGGAATAAAAGAGGTTTTAACTCTTGTAGCTCCCGTTTTAGGCTCGGCTCTTATAGTGGGGCTTATTGTTGCTATTTTCCAAGCTACAACATCTATTCAAGAGGCTACTTTAACATTTTTGCCGAAACTTTTAACGATATTGCTTGTATTAGCTCTTTTAGGTGGTTTGATGTTCTCTTCTGTGAAAGTTTATACAATACAGCTTTTTAGTATGATTCCAAATCTTGCTCGATAGGTTAGAGAATGCTGGATTCCATTGTAAAACAAGCACCTTTTTTTCTGCTCATTGCAGTGCGGTGTTTTGCGCTTATAATGACACTTCCTCTTTTTGCAATGCGTTCGACTGTTCCGCGCGTGGTGAAAGTTGCGCTTGCAGGATACTTTGCATATCTTGTATTTCCTCAATTATCAGCTTCTACTTCTTTTTTCTATAAAGCATACAATTCATATTTTGATTATGACGGTTCTTTTACCCTCGAATATATTTTATTGCTAGTGGGAGAAGCTCTTATAGGCATAATAATGGGGCTGTATGTATCGATAATATTTGCGGCGTTTAGTACGGCAGGTCAATTCTTTGCGTTTCAAATGGGGTTTAGTGCTTCAGAAGTATATGATGCGCTTTCTCAAGTAGAAAATCCTTTAATGGGACAATATTTTAACCTTATAGGAATGCTTGTTTTTTTGCAAAATCATTGGTTTCAACTGCTGTTTAAAGATGCTCTTCTTGCAAGTTTCAATACGCTTTCTGCATTTTCTATTGTCAGCGAAAACGAAGGCTTTATGGTCTTTTTCTTAAAGTCGTTGACGTTCCTTTTTGCTAATGCATTTACTCTTGCATTCCCTATTATAGGTGTTTTAACGTTGATTATGGTTGCTATGGGTATGCTTTCAAAAGCTGCTCCGCAAATGAACTTATTTTCAGAAGGCTTTTCTATTACAATGCTTGTATCGTTCTTTTTGATAACGGAGCTTATGCCTGGAATGTGTGAATTTTTCTCTCATTCGTTTACAATAGGCTTTAGAACATTGGAAAAGTTTTTTATTCAAGTTTCGGGCGGTATTTTATAGATATGAGTTTTGAAGATATAGACCTGCAATGGTTTGCTAAAGCTGAAGATGAGGGCAGAACAGAAGACCCAACCGATTTACGCATAAAAAAAGCTCGTGATGAAGGTCGTGTAGCGAAGAGTCAAGAACTTAATAGTGCTATTGTTTTGCTTTGTTCTGTGCTTTTAATCATTGTTATGGCTCCGTGGATTTTGCAAAGATTGAGGTATGCTTTTATCTTTTTCTTTACGCATGCAACAGATAATTCTGTGTCGTATAAAACGTATGCACTTGTTTTTGCAATGTTTTTCTTGCAAATAGTTATGCCTGTTGTCTTAGTTGCGGCGACCGCAGGGGTAATAACAAATATTGTGCAAAATAAGGGATTTATATTTTCATTAAAGCCGATAACTCCTCAATTTTCAAAAGTGCTACCGCATATAAGCCAATATCTTCAAAAGACACTGTTTTCTGTAGAGGGCGGATTTAATGTATTGAAATCGCTCATGAAAGTCGGTGTTATTTCTCTTATTGCGTATGTTTTAATAAAAAAGGATATACCAGTCGTTTTATTGATGCTAAAAAGCGGCACATTAGAGGGGTGCATAAAAGTTGTATGTTCATTTGCAGTTCAAATATTGCTTTGGACAGTTTTAGTTTTTATTGTAATCTCTATTCCTGATTATGTAGTGCAAAAAAAGCAATTTATGGAATCTTTAAAGATGAGTAAGCAGGAAGTAAAACAAGAATATAAGGAAATGGAGGGCGACCCTGAAGTAAAAGGTAAGCTAGAACAAGCACAGCGGCAAATGGTTAGTAAAAATCTGCCTCAAGCTGTAAAGAAAAGTGATGTTGTCATTGCAAACCCGACGCATTTCGCTGTTGCGTTGCAATATGACCAAGCAGTATCATATGCGCCTAAGGTGATGGCAAAGGGAGAGGATTCATTAGCATTGAGAATTAGGCGTTTAGCAGAAGAAAACGATGTTCCGATTGTTGAAAATAAAGCATTAGCTCGTGGTCTATATACAGAAACAAAGATAGGTGATATAATACCCGAGAGCTATATGCAAATAATTGCAACAATTTATGCAAAAGTCGTGTATCTGAATAAAAAAATGTGATATAGTATTAAAGGTGGGGAAAAATGGCTAACAAATTAGGAAAATTGAATGGTTTGCTAAAAGATGGGCAAATGAGTAGCACTTTTGTTGCTATTGCGTCTGTTGTGGTTGTGCTTATGCTTGTCATAGGACTTCCTAAGCCTATGATAGATGCTTTTATGATTTTAAACTTAGCGATTTCTGTTGCAATTTTGCTTACGGTTATTTATACGCCTAAGGCTTCAACTTTTACATCTTTTCCAAGAGTTATACTTCTTGTAACGCTTTTTGGATTGGGAATAAATATTTCTTCTACGCGCCTTATTTTGACAGCGAAAGATATGAGCGCGCAAAGTAATATGGTGAAGGCTTTTGCAAGTATCGTTACAGGCGGAAACAATATTATAATTGGTATTGTTATCTTTATAATTCTTATAGTTGTTCAAGTTGTAGTTATTACAAAAGGTGCTACGCGTATTTCTGAAGTTGCAGCTCGATTTTCGCTTGATTCGATGAACACAAAGATGTTTGCTGTTGATTCAGAGCTTAATAGCGGTTCTATTACCGAAGAAGAGGCACGGCAGAGAAAAAAAGAAATACAAAGAGATAGCGACTTTTACTCTGCAATGGACGGTTCGTCTAAGTTTGTATCAGGTAACGTAAAAGCAGGTATTTTCATCACGCTTATAAATCTGATAGGTGGATTTGCTGTTGGAATGTTAATGAATGGAATGGATTTTCAGCAAGCTCTGAATAATTATTCTATTCTGACAATCGGAGATGGATTGCTTTCGCAAATGCCTTCTCTTATGCTTTCTTTTGCAACAGGTCTTATTGTTACAGGAAGTTCTAGCGATGAGCCTGTGGGTGACCAGCTAAAAAAGCAGTTTTCAGCATCTGGAAATGTATATATTATTGTTGGTGTTGCTCTTGTTGTTATGGGAGTGGTATTTAGAGGCGGCACTCAATTCTTGCTTATTCCTATCGGTTTGCTTTCTAGTTATTTTGGGTTCAAAATGCTCGATAGGCAGAAAGCGCAGGTTGTGCAGAAAAAGCAAGCAGAAGAAAAAGCTGCTGCTGCGAAGAATGCACAACCTCAAAATCCTGATGATGTAAGTCCTGTTGTTCCTCTTTACACGCTTTCTCTTGAGCTTGGTTTAGGTCTTATTCCTTTGGTTGATAAGGAAAAAGGTGCAGAATTGCTTGACCGTGTTATTCATATTAGGCGAGAGGCGGCTATTGATTTAGGTCTTGTTGTGCCTGGTATTCATATTGTTGATAATATGATGCTAGACCCGAATGAATACAGTTTCAAAATCCGCGGTATAGAAGCGGGACGCAGCATTGTTCGTATGGGATACTATATGTGTATGAATACTGGTGCTGTTACAAAAGAAATGGTAGGAGAAAAGACTCAAGACCCTGCTTTTGGTATGCCTGCAATTTGGCTTCCTGAAGATAAGCGTGCAGAAGCAGAAAAGAATGGCTATGCGGTAGTTGACCCTCCTACTATCATTGCAACGCATATTACAGAAATAATTCGTGCACATGCTGCAGAAATACTTGGACGACAGGAAGTTTCTTCTATAATCAACAAGATAAAAGAAACAAAATCTGTTGTTGTTGACGAAGTGTTGAATACAGAAAAATTCTCTTATGGAGAGATTGAGAATGTATTGAAAAACCTTTTGAGAGAGCAAGTGTCTATAAGAAATATGGAAGTTATTTTGGAAACCCTTGCAAATTATGGCAAGATAACCCATAATACATGGATTCTTACAGAAAAGGTGAGAGAAGCTCTTGGTGCTCAGATTTGTTTGCAATATGCAGACCAGGATAGAAAACTTCGAGTTGTGCAACTTTCTCAGCAATGGGCAGAAAAAATCTTAGAGAATAAAGTTGACCCACAGGACGGCTCTGAACCGTATGTTGCATTTAGTTCTCAAGATGGTCGAAGGTGGATAAAATCTGTAAGTGATACGATTGCAGCTGTACAATCTCATAATTTTCAGCCTATAATTCTTTGTCCTGCAGAAGTGCGTCAACTTGTGTATTCTTCAACTGCAAGAGAAATGAAACTCGTGGTAATTTCTATACAAGAAGTTTTGGCGGCTGGTAGTAATGTTATCTTAGAACCTGTAGGAGAAATAAATGCTTAATGATGCAATGGAGCAAACGATTATAAAACCTACATATGAAGACTGTATGGAGGCTTTATATAATGAGTATGGAGATAATTTTGTACCGATTCGTAAAGATACCGTGTTTGTGAGAGGCGGCTTTTTGGGGCTATCTCAGAAATCTGCAATAAAAGTGTCTTATTATGTTAAGAACTCTGAAATATATCAAAAGCCTGAACCTGTGGCAAGGCAAGCAACTCCTATTGTATCTAACCCGAATGCAGAAGTTACGAATGAAAAGATAGACGAGATGAAGAAGCAGATAGAAGATTTAACTCATAAAGTGTCTTTATTTGCTACAACCATGATTCAACCAGATAAACATGAGTCTATAAAGAGAATTGAATCGATTTTACAAGAAAATGAGTTTACGCCGTCATTTATTGAAGATATTTCAAATAGAATGAGGTCTGACTTTACGAGCAAGGAACTTGATGATTTTGATTTAGTTGAGCATCGTGTTATTGATTGGATAGGGCAGAGAATTCATATAGCGCAAGAAGGGTATTTTAAAGCTCCTCATATCATTGTTATTGTTGGACCTACAGGAGTTGGAAAAACGACAACAGTTGCAAAAATGGGAGCAGGAGTTATCCTAGAGGCAAGAAAGAACGGAAAGGAAGACCCTCTTGTTCGTATGGTTACGACAGATATAACTCGCGTCGGTGCTGAAGAGCAGTTAAAGACGTATGGCGATTTGATGAATGTGGGAGTTGATAAGGCTGAAAACCCTGAGGCTTTGCAAAAGATATTTGAAGAGTATAAAGATACGGTAGATACGCTTCTTGTTGATACAAGTGGATACAGCCCGAATGATTATTCTTCGATTGCAAAAATGAGGGAACTTCTCAATGTGCAGGGAATGAAGCCTGATGTATATTTAGCAGTTTCAGCTTCAACAAAAGCAAGAGACCTTGAGAATATTATTCGTAGTTATGAAATGTTTGAGTTTCGGTCTGTTATAATAACAAAGTTTGATGAAACTACTCGTTATGGCAATTTTTTGAGTGTTCTTGCCGAGAAAAACAAATCGATTTCTTATATAACAGATGGTCAACAAGTGCCTCGTTATATAAGAAAAGCAACAGTTGTAGATTTTTTGAAGAATCTTGCCGATTTTAAAGTAGACCGCGCTCATATTGATGATTTATTCAGGAGTTAAAGAATATGGACGAACAAGCATCTGAATTAAGAGAGCTTATGCATAATGATAAGCAAGAGCAATCTAATAAAATGCATCACACTCGTGTTATCGCTATTACAAGTGGGAAAGGTGGTGTAGGAAAAACTAGTGTTGCTATAAATATGGCTATTGCTTATGCTCAGACTGGCAAGAAAGTTATTTTAATTGATTGCGATATGGGTATGGCAAATGTCAATGTCATGATGAATATTGTGCCGCAGTATAACCTTATGCAAGTGATAAACGGACAGAAAAAAATGTCTGATATTATTTTGAATACCGAATATGGAATTCAGTTTATTGCAGGTGCAAATGGATTTTCAAAAGTTGCAAACTTGTCGGCTGATGAGCTTGAGATTTTTGCAATGCAGTTCAGTTCTTTAGGTAATGCTGATATAATTATTATTGATACTGGTGCTGGAGTGGCAGATAATGTTATGAAATTCCTTGCAGCAGCTGATGAAGTCTATGTTGTTACAACTCCTGAGCCTACTGCGATTACAGATGCCTATGGAATTATAAAGATTATTACAACTGAATTGAATAGCAAAGATATTCAGTTGAATCTTCTAGTGAACAGAGTTCATTCTGCAGATGAAGGTAAAAAGATTTCTGACAGAATTATAACTATTGTTGGGCAATTTTTGAATTTTAAGGTTAATTATATAGGTTTCGTGTATGATGACCCAGTTGTTCAAAATTCTATTGCGCGGCAAAAGCCTTTTATTATCGTTAGCCCAGCATCAAAGCCTGCAATTTGCATTAAGCATATTGTAAGCAGAATTGAGAAAGTTGCTGTTCCTGAAACAAATGGTGTTAGTGGCTTCTTGAAGAAATTTATTGGAAAAAAATAGATTTTTTACTATTTGATTTTACCTATTGTGCTATTTGCTATAATCTAGTTAAGCGAAAAGGAGAATTGTGATGAACCCTAAGATTATTGGAATTGCAGCAGGTGTAGGGTTTGTTTTATCAATCCTTATAGGTCTGATTGCGCAGAATTCTATTATTGCGATTTTTTTGAGAGGTTTTATCTGTGCTGTTGTTTGTGCAGGTATGAGTGCAGGTATAATGTTTATATTTGGCAAATACTTAGCAGAGGGAAGTGAGTTAGATTCTAATTTTGCTTCTCCTAAGACAACAGGGAATGTGATTGATATAACTCTTGATGATGAGAAGTTAGCCGAAGAGAAAGATGCTCCTAAGTTTAAAGTAAGTGAAAACTTAAAGAACATGTTAGACGAAAAGAGTGAAACAAAGTCTGAAGCGAAAGCTGCATCTTCAGAGAACCTAGCAACTGCTGCAGAGGAAAAACAAGCTACGAGCGAAAATAATACTGGTTCTTCTGAAAATGTTGAAACTAATTCATTTAAGCCGATGAATGTTGCTTCTGTTACGCAATCTTCAGAGCAGGTGAGTGAGAAAAAAAATAAAGTTGGTGATGAAGAGTTAGATGCACTTCCTGATATAGGGGATATTGAGAAGAATTCAAATAATGATGATACTGTCGTGGATTCTTTCTCAAGTTCAGGAAATGTGGGTGATGTTAGTCAAAGTGTTGCACCTTCTATGCCTTCATCAAAATCTGCGTCTTTTTCAGACGGTTCTAATCCATCTGAAAAAGATGCGGCGACTATAGCTCAGGCTATAAGAAGTGTTTTAGCAAGAGAAGGTTCTTGATTTTGACGCGAAAAAATGTAGTGGGTGGGGAAGATGACAAAATCAATATTTGATGAGAGACCCGAAGAAGAAATTTGGTTGGAATATAAGAAAACAAAAAATCCTGCATTACGAGACGGTCTAATTCGTCAGTATATGCCTTTGGTAAAGTATGTGGCTGGCAAAGTTTCAACGGGTATGCCTAGCACAGTCGAATTTGATGATTTGGTAAGTTTTGGACAATTCGGACTTTTGGACGCAATAAATAAATATGACCCAGATAAGAATGTTAAGTTCAAGACGTATGCTGTAACTCGTATTCGTGGTGCGATATTTGATGAACTTCGCCAATTAGACTGGGTGCCTCGTTCTGTACGCCAAAAATCGAGAGAGATTGAAGATACGATAGGAAATCTTGAAGCTCGACTTGGACGTACTGCAACAGATTCTGAAGTGGCTCAAGAGATGGGAATAAGTGAATCTGAATTTCAGCAGACCATTATGAAAGTGTCGGGAACGAGTGTGTTATCTTTAAATGATGTGTGGTATTCTGGAGATGATAGCGACCATATGTCGATTGGGGATAGCATAGAAGCTCCGTCTAGCCTAAATCCTGATGTAATTGTGGAGCGTGATGAAGTTCGTCGTGTCATAATCGAGGCTATAAATGAGCTTCCTGATAAGGAAAAAATGGTAATAGTGTTGTATTATCATGAGGATTTGACTTTCAAAGAGATTGGGCAAGTTCTTGAAGTTAGTGAATCTCGTATTTCACAGCTTCACACTAAAGCTAATCTTCGCCTTAGAGCCAAATTAACCAATATTCGTAAAGGAATTATCTAATGGTTACGATTGAAAAAATTCGCGAAGATATGAAAAAGGAATTAGAAAAAGATTCCGATTTACATTCCGTAGAAGTCAGAGCAGATACTCTTGAAGAGGCTTTAGCAGATGCTGGTGTGCAGCTTGATTCAAATGTAAAGAACCTTGAATATGAAGTGCAAGAAAAAGGTTCTGCAGGTATGTTTGGACTTGCAAAGAAGCCGTGGAAGATAAAAGTCTATATGACTGCGGAAGCTATAGAGAAACAGCATAAACAGCAAGTTGCTGCAGGAACTGCTACGTCTGCTGACGGTACAGTGGCTGAAGAAGAAAAGATTATCGACAAAGACGGCGTATTCTTTGTGCATTATTTCGGTTCAGATATTTATCTAAAGGTTTTGTTGCCTGTGGGAAATGGGCAACCTGTTGCACTGGAAGAGGTTATGGCTGCGGCTAGAAGAGCCGATACGCTTTCTATTGAGGAAAACGATATAAAGAAGTTTGTAGCATCTGGCACAGATGGTGAATATAAATCAATTGGTATGTTTAACCATGTGCAGAGTGCAGATGCTGTTGCTGTTGTAGATATTTCTTCTGATGATATGCTTGCAACGGTAACGGTAACGCCGCCTGCTGTAAGTGGTGCGGAGATTTCTATAGAACAGTTTAAGAAATTGCTTATTGATTACAATGTTTCAGAGCCATGTATTTCAATAGAAAAGATAACGGAGTTCGTTGATAATCCTATTTATAATGTACCATTTGAAATGGCTACTGCTCGCAAGGCAATCGATGGTGCAGATGCGTATATGGATTACAAGTTTGAGACCGATAACAAGAAGCACCGAATGAAAGAGGACGAGAAAACTGGACAAATCAACTTCAAGGAACTCAACCTCATTCATAACGTTGTTGCAGGCGAGCTTTTGGCTGTCAAAATCGACGCACAGCGCGGACAGGGCGGCAAAACGATTTCTGGTCGTTATCTTGAAGCTAGAAACGGTAAAGATATACAAATCCCACTTGGTAAGAATGTTAAACTTGATGCAGATGGACACTCTGTTTTGGCAGCTGTGGACGGTCAAGTATCGCTTGATAATGGAAAGATTTGTGTTGAACCTGTTATTACTTATGAAAAGGGTATCAATGCAAAGACGGGAAATGTGTCTTTTGTTGGAAATGTTATTGTCAATGGCAATGTCGAAGATGGATACGACATCAAGGCAGACGGCAATATCGAAATCAACGGCGGTGTTGGTAACTGCAAGATTACAGCAGGCGGCTTCATCTTTATCACGCAGGGCGTTATGGGACGAGATGAAGGCGTGTTGACTGCGGGAAAATCAATTTGGGCGAAGTTTATCAATTCTGCTAAGGTTGATGCAGGTGAGCATGTTCTTGTTACCGACAGCATAATGACAAGTGAAGTTACTGCAATGAAGCGCATTATTTTGCGAGGAAAGAGAGCGCAGATTACGGGCGGTCATCTCTTTGCAACTGAGGAAATTGCAGCGAAGAACCTTGGTAATGAAAGCGGAACGGAAACGATACTTGAAGTAGGTATCGACCCGAAAGCAAAGCAAAGGCAGGCTGTATTGCAGGCTCAGCAAAATGCGCTTATAAAAGAGCTTGAAGATGTTGACCTTAATATCAACACACTTGAGATGAACAAGAAGAATATGCGCAAGTTGCCGATTGAGAAAGAAGAAAAGCTCAATGAACTTGTCGAGCGCAAAAATCAGATTATAGAGGAATCTGACAAGATAAATGCAGAGCTTGAGTCTATCAATGAACACTTGAGAGAGCTAAAGGCAATCGGTAAGGTAAAAATTGAGGGAACTGCTCACCCCGGTTCAATTGTGTATGTGCGTGATGTAAAAGACGATGTTCGCACGGAGGTTAAAGCGGTTACGTTCTACTATGAGGGCGGCTTTGTTAAGCGCGGTAAGTATGAAAAGCCGACGGTTGACGACATTGAAGCACCAGAGGGATATTCTGGAATGTAGCTTTTGCGAAAAAGGCTGATAAGAAGCGGGGAGAAATCCCCGTTTTTTAGTTACAAGAGAGGTGTGCACAGTATGAATTACACAGGGCTTATTGAAGAAGCGTTGAAGAGCGCGATTTATCAAGACTTTTTTAGCGAGTACAAATATACGCAGTTGGGCAGAATCGATTTTGTTATTGCGGCGCGTAATGCCGAAGATAAAAATGCAATGCTCTTTTCTGATGGGGAAGTGCTCAAGTCGATTTTGTGGGCGGAGGCGAAGCAAGGAACGAGCCACGATATTTACGAAAGTTTTGTACAGCTGATTTTGACAATCGGCAAAGAGCGCACGTTTGAAAAATATCTGCCGCCCAAATACATCGGAGCGTTTGACGCGGAAAAGTTTGCATTTATTGAGTATCACGACATTCAGCACATCTTTTATCAAAACGATTTTAACTGGAATGTAACGCCGAGCAATCACGGAACAAAAGAGTTCAAGTTGCTTGTCGCTCTAACAAAAGAGCTGCTTGAAAAAAGCGCGATGTGTTTTTTCTACGAAAAGCAGGCGAAAGAACTCAAGGATTTTGTGAAAACGAACTTTTTGAACTTTTCGGACATCACAGAGAAAATCGCAGTTACGAAGAACAATTTTATTCACGTTTTCAATCAGTGGCTTTCTGCGGTAAAACCGACGATTGACGTGGATTGGAGCAGGGTGAACAAAAAAGGGATTATCTCGGCGGATTTCTTTTTAGCCGATTTGTTGAGCGAGAACAACGAGAGCTTAAAAGAAAATCTATTTGTTGTGCTGCAAAAGACAAAATACGAGTTGGCGCGCAAAATAGACGAAGAAACAGGGCTGTTTGATTCTAAAAAAGTAGGGTTTTCGGACGGACAGAAAGCACACCGCGCATTTTGGGCGATTTATGAGCGACCGCCAAAAGAAGAATATTGGTCGTACATCATTGAACGCAGAGATTTGCTCGTGCCGCAGGACATCAGAGAGCGCAAAGGCTCGTTTTTCACGCCGAAAAAGTGGGTGGAGCTGTCGCAAAAGTACCTCGCGGACGTGTTGGGCGAAAACTGGCAGGACGAATATTACATCTGGGATTGCTGCGCAGGAACGGGCAATTTGCTCAACGGGCTTGTGAATCCGCGCAATGTGTGGGCGAGCACGCTCGATAAAGCCGATGTGGACGTGATGAAAGACCGCATAGCGAACGGCTGGACGATGTTTGAAAACCACGTTTTTCAGTTCGATTTTTTGAATGATGAGTTTGCGCCTCAAGACCTCACCCCCAGACCCCCTCTCCAAAGTGGCGAGGGGGTGGCTCAGTCGGCGCAAAAACTCCCCTCTCCTGCTAGGAGAGGGGCAGGGGGAGAGGTTAAAGGCAAGTTGCCGAATGAACTGTATGAAATCATTTCGGACGAGGAAAAGCGCAAAAAACTCGTGATTTATATCAATCCGCCCTATGCGGAGGGAGATTCTCGTATTGGAAAGGGGAGAAGTGGCGTTGCTGTTTCAAAAGTACAAGAAAAATATAGCACTGCTATGGGATATTCAAAGCGAGAATTATATATTCAGTTTATGGCTCGTATTTATGCAGAACTTTTTGGCTGTAAACTTGGGGTTTTCTCTACATTGACACATTTGCAAGGCTCAAAGTTTTTTGCAATCAGAGATAGCTTTTTAGCGAAACTCGAAAAGATATTTCTTGTTCCTGCAAATACGTTTGATAATGTAAAGGGTGAATTCCCGATTGGCTTTCAAGTTTGGAATAGTGAAAAAGTTGAAAAGTTCCAAAACACAGAAGCAGACTTATATGACACAGAGGGAAGTTTTATCGGGGCAAAAACTTTGTTTTCATACGAGAATTGCAAGTATATAAACGATTGGACTTTAGACTTTATTGAAACTGACAAAAAGAAAGAAAAAGAAAATTCTATTGCAAATATAATAGGTGTTAGCAATGATTTTCAACATCAATCGACAGTGTGTATTGAAAATCCAAATAAACCTTGGAATCATCAATATCAATGGCAGATTACAAAAGATAATTTGATACAAAGTTGTATTTATTATGCTGTGAGAAAAGTTATTGAACATTCTTGGATAAATCACAATGACCAGTTTCTTTATCCGTCTGATGATTGGGCAAATGATAAAGAGTTTCAGCTTGATTGTTTGGTTTATACTCTTTTCGGCGATAAAAACAGGATTACATCTGTTGGCAGTATTGTGAAAAACAGCCTGTGGCTGCCGTTCACGGAAAATGAAGTCGGCTCGAAGAAAGCGTTTGCGTCGGACTTTATGGCGAAGTTCCTGCGGGATTTTATGGCGGGGAAAATTTCGGCAGATAAACCTCAACCCCCCGTCCCCCTTCTCCTAGAAGGCGAAGGGGGAGAGTTGGCAACTATCTCGAATGACGCGCAGAATCTCCCCTCTCCTGCTAGGAGAGGGGCAGGGGTGAGGTGCTCCGTACAAGCCGCCGCTGTGTATTCTGCGGGGTTGGAGC
>ERZ842401.2084-NODE-2084-length-27309-cov-5.347692_pt1 | contig 27309 bp, 25 predicted proteins | sample MGYA00521270_ERZ842401 | MGnify/ENA primary metagenome ERZ842401 (study PRJEB31892, sample SAMEA3878208) | bioreactor metagenome | biome: Moose rumen | place: Sweden | collected 2011-10 | study: EMG produced TPA metagenomics assembly of the PRJEB12797 data set... | reverse complement strand
CCAATCCCCAATCCCCATTTAAATATTTAATTAATTAATAATTTTTTATTATATTTATTTATTAATAATTTTAATTTAAAAATATTATAATAAATTAAAATAGTTATATATTTTTATTAATTATCTTTTTTGAAAAATATTATAATTTATTAAAAATAGTTAATGATTAAAATTAACTAATTATTTTATTAATTATTTTTTAATCTTAACTAAATTTTAATGAAAATTTTGTATTTACATAAAAATAAACTATATGTTGACTATATACAAATTATACCTAAAATACATTTAGAAAGTACAAAAATGTTAATTAGAACTATTTTTACAATAAAAAGAAATAATAGATTGTCTTTTTGTTTTTCAATTTTTTTAAATGACATTTGGATTTATTTTATCTACTTTTCATCCCTTTTTTTGTTCTCCAAAACATGGCGTATCCATATCTCAATCTTTAATACTTTGGATTTACACATTGAATAAAGAGGCATTGCCACATCTAAAAATCCAGTTTGTAAAAGCCAATCTTTTTTCTGTTGACTTAATTAATGTGAAATATATTCTTCAAAGGACCTAAAATGGTTGGTAATAAGATATGATAAAAAACTATTTGCATTATAAACATTTTCTTTTTCATTTAGTAATATTTGTGCACCTTGGACCCAATAATGGTTCAAGCATTCTCTTATATTTAATCTTTTATTAATATCGTTTTCCAAAAGTCCATTCAAAAAGTTTATAAAATGATTAGAAAAATTATTATCTTCATCTGTAACTTTCCAACCACTATTAATTTTGTTAAAAATTTCTTCATCGTCATCTCCTTTTGTAAATTCAAAAGGATAATGACCAAAAGCGAGTACATAAATTGTTACACCTAGAGAAAACAAATCTACCTTTTGCAAATCTTTAATTTTTATTTTTTTTCTCATTATTATTTCAGGGCTCATCATATAAGTTGTACCCGCGTAGTGTAAATTTATTTCTTGGCCCTTTATTTGACTATAATCTAGCGATACAGAAAAGTCTATTAGCTTTGTATCGAGATAATCTGTTATTATTAAATTTTGAGGCTTAATGTCTAAATGGGCAATTTTGCATTTATGCAAATAAGCCAATCCTTGTAAAACATGGTATGTGGCCATGCATAGAAATGTCTCACTTAAAGTTGCTCTTTTCAACACTTTTCTTGAAAAATTAATCAAATTTGAATTCCCTAATTCCATTATAATATAATCGAATTTTTTTTTTGAATCGACATAATAGCATAAAGTATTAGCTATATTTTTATGCTTAATTTTTCTAGAAATTAGTAGTTCAGAATAATTGCTTTTATTTTTGTGTTTTTTCATTACTTTCAGAACATAATGATTATTTGTACCATTCAATTTTATTTTAAAAACTATTGATTCACTTCCTCTTCCTATATAGTCAACTATAGTAAATTTTTGTAATTCTTCTTGTCCTTCTTTTTTAAGAACTTCATTCATTTTTTCTATGTTAGTATACTCTTCCAATTTTATTTCATTTCTTTCAGTAAAATCGTTATAATCTTCTTTTTCTATATCCATTTTGTTCTTTTTATCTGCTTCATCTTGATCATCGTTATCATCTTCTAATTCCAAATTAGGCATTTCCCTTGGTATTTCAATTTTAATTAATAAACAATATAATGAACTTAAATAAAATTAAACCAAAAATATGGTGGGAAAGAAATATAACAAGAGAAAAACGTCGAGAAATATATAATCTATTTAATGAAAGATTAGGATTAAATGTTGAAGAGTTATATCGATATGGTCATTTAGAATGTTTAGGAAACAATTATTTTCTAATTAATTATAAAAACCATGAGCATTATGAAATAAAAAAATAAAGGGATAACCCTTTATTTTTTTTCATCATCAAATTCATCAAAAATAATTGCACCTTGTCTAAGTATTTTCTTTTCCCCAACTAAAGAAAGGACTGTGGAAGGGGTGGAAGAGAATAATTGATAATCGGTTATTAAATAATCTATTTTATCTTGAAAAAGTTTCTCGATTTCATCACAAGTGTTGATTTCTTTTTCACCACTATAATTAACTGATGTAACTTCCATTGGTCCAAAATGATTTAATAATTTAAGTGCAACTTTAGAATCTGGTATCCTTATAGCAACAGTATCATGAATATAATGTGGATCAATTGTTTTAAAAATAATCGTTAATGCTCCTGGCCATTTACTCGTATACTTCATCATTTCATCATCAATTTGGGCAATAGTTTTAGCCATATTAACATCACTAACTAAAATTGGTAATGGTTTACCATAATCCCTTTTTTTCATATCATAAATCTTGTTTCTTGCTTCAATGTCTAAATAAAGACAACCTACTCCATAAACAGTATCAGTAGGAAACGCAATTATTTTATTTTTTAAAATGTTTTTATCAAACTTTATGATTTCACTTGTTGTTATTTTTTCCATAATTCTTTTGTTTCTTTATAATAATCATCACTTGTAATTAAACCTTTGTCTTTTAAATACATTAATTTAATCATAATTTGATTCTTTTCATCTTCACTTAATACACGATAATCAGTTATAAAGCCTTCGTTTTGTAAAAACTCTTTAATATTTACTCTTGATTGATTATCATCATCATAATTTTCTTTTGTTTCTTTTTTTATTTTTTCGATTTCTTCTAAACCATCAAAATAATCTTCTTCTTTAAAAACAACTTCACTTTCTTGTTCATATAGATCTTTCATATCTATATCACCAATTTGCTTTTTCTCGTTACTTGCTTTGTTTTTTCTTATTACAAAAACAATAATTATACCAATTGATGCGATAGCAAGAGTTATTAAAGAAGTATAAATTGATTGAACAATAATTTTATTTCGAACTTTCATCATTGTGAATGTATTAAATTCACAACCCTTACCTTCACCCGTAAAACTTTCATTAATATCAAAGTGATTTAAAAAGAAAACTTTTAAAGTGAATAACTCACTTTCGTTTCCTATTTTATCAGTTATATATCCTATTATTGGTTCTTCACTTTTAATTGCAATACAATATGAATTATTATTACTATCATAATTATTAAATTTATATCTAACACCACCATATGAGATATTAAATGTGTAATCGTCATTATCATTATTCAAATAACAAATGCCATAACAAGGTGTTTTATTGATAAGTCCTTGCACCACAATATAAGTATATGTAGAATTGCTTTCTTCTTGATATATTGTGTAATTAGTATATGCTTGTTCACATTTATTATAAAATTCTTCAATGAAATCATCACTTTTATCTACTGGTTTAAGCATTGCAAGTGAAAGCATAATTAAAAACGTTAAAATTAGTTTCATTTTTATTCCTCAATTTTTATAACTAAAATACGATTATGTCCTTGGTAATCTTTATAAATATTAACTTTACTATTTGGATAAAGTTTTATTGTGTAATCTTTTAATACTTCACCTTGATCATAACCTATTTCAAAGATTAAGTATTTACTATTTTTTAAATAATTTATTGCTTCATTAATTATTCTTTTATAATAATATAAACCATTATCAGGCGCAAATAAGGCAATACTTGGTTCGTTATCTAAAACTATTTTTTCTACCTCTTTACTATCATTAGGTATATAAGGTGGATTACAAATAATAATATCAAACTTATTATTAATATTAGTAAATAAATCACTTTCAATAAAATTAATATTTACATTATTCATTATAGCATTTTCTTTCGCAATTGCTAGAGCATTATTGCTTATATCACTAGCAAATACTATAGAATTTGTCATATTTTTATTATTTAAATAATTTTTTAAGGCAATAGCAATACATCCACTTCCTGTACATAAATCTAAAATGGTTAAATTATCACCTAATTCATTTATAACTTCAATTCCTTTATCTAATAAAACCTCAGTTTCTGGTCTTGGAATTAATGTATAATTAGTTACTTTTATTTTTAAACCATAAAAATAAGTATAGCCAACAATATATTGAGGAGAAATATTAGAAATTAAATATTTGTCTAATAATAAATTATATTCGTTTATTTCTTCATCAGTTAAAATAGAATTATAATTTGTAATAAAATTATTATAATTAGAATAATATTTATTGGCAATTATAAATTTTATTGCATGAGAATCTAATTGTAATTTTTCTGCTTCTTGCTCTTTTTGTTTTAAATAATTAATTAATATCATAATTTAATATAGTTAAAGTTAGCAGATAATACTGCTAACTTTTATTTAATCTTCTTGATTTGATAATTTACGCTTTTGATCTTCGGTAATTAATGCTTCAATAATCGGATCTAATTTACCTTCCATAACACGATCGAGTTGTTGGATAGTGAAACCAATACGATGATCAGTAACACGATTTTGAGGATAATTGTATGTTCTAATCTTTTCAGATCGGTCTCCACGTCCAGCTTTTGATAATCTATCAGCTTCATCCATTGCGGCTTTTTCTTGCATCATTTTATCATATAAACGAGCCTTTAATACTTTTAAAGCGTTAGCCTTATTTTCGTGTTGACTTCTACCATCTTGACATTGAACAATCATTCCCGTTGGCATATGAGTTACACGAATTGCGGACTTTGTTGTATTAACGCCTTGTCCACCAGGACCTGATGCGCAGAATATATCTATTCTTACTTCATCCATGTTTAATTCAAAATCAACTTCATCTGCTTCTGGCATAACTAAAACTGTAGCAGTAGAGGTATGAATACGCCCCATTGATTCAGTTTCTGGAACTCTTTGAACACGGTGAGCACCACTTTCATATTTTAAAAATGAATAAGCATTTTCACCATTAACCATAAATTCTATAGTACTAAATCCACCTAAATCAGCTTCAAGGGCATTAGTTATTTCTATTTTCCAACCTTTGCTTTCAGCGTATTTTGAATACATTCTGAATAAATCACCAGCAAAAATATTTCCTTCATCTCCACCAGCAGCTCCCCTAATTTCCATAATAACATTCTTTTCATCATTAGGATCTTTAGGAATTAAAAGAATCTTTAATTCTTCTTCAATTTCTTGTTTTTTAATATTGCTATCTTCAAGATCACTTGTGGCTAAGTCGCGAATCTCTTGATCTTCGTCTTTTACAAGTTCTTTTAATTCTTCAATATTATCAAGTAATTTTATATATTCACGATATAAAGTAACAACTTTTTCTAATTGACGCATTTCTTTCATCAAAGAAGTCATTTTCTTTACATCTTTTACAACGTCAGGATCTTGAAGCAATTTTTCAATTTCCATATAACGTTGTTCCATTAATTTTAATCTTTCTAACATGTTTCTTCCTTCAAAAATTTTATAAATTATTGTTTTTTATCTACTTCTTCAAATGATGTCTTATCACCACGGAAGATTAATTCAAATGAACCAGTTGTACCTTGACGGTTTTTAGCTACGATACATTCAACTTTAAAACTAGATGCTCTCTTACTTGCATCTTCACTATCTTTATCACGATGTAAGAATAATACAATATCGGCATCTTGCTCAATACTACCAGATTCACGTAAGTCTGATAATTGAGGTTTTGGTAAAGAAGATGTATTATCTTTATTTGTTTCTCGTTTTCTTTGTTCAATTTGACGAGAAAGTTGAGACAAAGCTAAAATAGGAACATCTAATTCACGAGCTAAAGTTTTTAAACTACGAGATATGCTTGTAACTTCTTCATATCTTGACATTTTACTTCGTCCAGTTCCCGCTTGTAATAATTGCAAGTAGTCTACAATAATAAAATCTAATTGTCCGTTTCGATGCAATTTACGGCATTTGATTTTAATATCTTCCATGTTATTAGAAGTAGTTTCATCGATATAAATATTTAAGTCTTCAGTTTCAGTACGAGCATTAAGTAATTTGTTTACTTCATCTGGGCTCATTTTACCACTACGAATATTACTTAATTTAACGTTAGATGCTTCACTTAATAAACGCATGATTAATTGTTCAATACCCATTTCTAGTGAGAAAAAGGCAATGTGTTTATTATATAATTTAGACATACGATAAGCAATATTCAAGGCTAGAGCTGATTTACCAACACCTGGTCTTGCGGCCAAGATGATTAGTTCACCAGGTTGGAAACCAAATGTGAAAGCATTTAAATCTCTATAACCAGTATTAAGACCAATAATGCCATCAGTATCAGAACGACGATTCTTATCAATAATATCGAATACTTTTGGTACTAACCTATTAATAAGTGTTAATTCACCAGTTCTTTGCTTATTAACAATAGACATAATATTCTTTTCTGTTCTTGCAAGTAAATCTGGTAGGTCATCAGTACCTTTAATTATATCTGAACTAATATTTTGTAATTCATAGAACAATTCTCTTTCTAATGCTCTATCTTTTAAAACATTAACATAAGATTCAGTTGTAACAGTAGTTGGAATAGATTCAGCAAGTTCAATTAAATAGTCTTCAAGTCCAACTCGATATTCATTAAATCCATCTTTTTTAGTTTGAGCTTGAACTTTTAATTCTTCAATAACAGTGATTAATGTTACATCACGTCGAATACGATATAATTGATCTATTGCTTGATAAATAACTCTATTTCTTAAATCATAGAAATCATCATCTACAAGTCTACCACAGAATTCATTAGTCAAACTTCCATCAACTAGCAAACTTCCTAGTACATAATTTTCAGCTTCAATACTATGAGGTATAGTATTATTCATTGAATTGTTAACTTTCTTTGGCATATCACTTTTCCACTACCTTTATAGTTAATTTAGCATTAACTTCTTTATGAAGTTTGATATTAATATCATATGTACCTAAAGAATCGATTTCTTTTTCTTTAAGATCCATTTGCATTTTCTTCTTGTCATATTCAACATGTTTTTGATTCCTTAGTTCATCAATGACAGTTTTAGTACTAACGCCACCAAATAATTTACCTTCACGGCCTACAGCAACTTTAATAGTTATTGAACCATCTTCAATTATTTCTTTAAGGTTGCGCATTTGTTCTAAATAATCAGCCGCAAGTTTTTTATCAATTTCATTTTGGCGTTTTAATTCATTAATATTATCGGGAGATGCAATAATTGCCGCGTCAGTACGAATCAAATGGTTAGCATAACCATTGTTTATTTCCACAACATCTCCACGTTTACCTTTTCCTTTAACATCTTGAGTTAATATTACTTTCACAATCTCTTTATCCTTTCCTTCATCTATATCATCTAATATACTTTTAAGTTCTCTTACAGTTTCTTCGATAGTAGTATCTTTTAATTGCACAGCCGCATTATTAAAATGTCCACCACCACCCAGTATTTCCATTATAACTTGAACATTTTCTTCGCCTAAGCTACGAGCACTAATACCTATTTCATCATTTGGGATTCTACCTATACAGAAACCTGCTTTAAATGTATCTACAAGTATCAAATTGTCCGCAATCTTTGCCAAGAATTGTCTAGGTACAGGATCAATTCCATCATATACAGCAACGCCATATTTATCACGATACCTATCAACGTTTGATAAAATTTGAACTTTCTTTGAATAATTTTCAAATTTTTCTCGTAAATATTTTTGAGCATATGACATATCAGCACCAAGTCTTTGTAACTTAGCGATAACAATAAATGTTTGTTCTGATGTACGATACATTAAGTTTGTTGTATCTACAAGTATACCTAATAACATGACTATTGCTTCATAATTAGATATTTCTACTTCCACATTTTCATCAATAAAGTCTAGCATTTCAATTATTAATTCAACAGTTGATGATGCGGCAGTATTATTATAAAAATAAACATGTTCTTTAATTGCTCTATCAGTTGATCTGTGATGATCAATAATTGCAACTTTCTTAGATTTGCTTCTAACTTTATTTAAAACTCTTTCATCAATTAGTAAATCTGTATATTGTACATCTGACAAAATCAGTAATGTATCTTTAGTAATAATTGATATGGCTTTACTTGGGGAAATAAATAAATCAACTAAATTAATATGCTCAGATAGAATATCATTATATACGGCTTTAACCGTATCGTCAGCGATCTTTTCTGAAAAGACCATATATGCTTCTTTTTTATAAGCACGTGCCAGTTTTACAAAAGCTAAAGAACTTGCAAATGCATCAGCATCAGTATCTTTATGAGCCATAACAATGACTTTATCACTTTCTAAAATTTCATCACGTAATTCTTCAAATCTTAAGCGAACACCAACTGGTTCATAAGTATTAACACCGGCAACTTTACCACCATAATAAGTAGAACGCCCATCCATATATAGTACAGCTTGATTACCACCACGGTTAAATGCCATATTAAGCATTTCCTCGGCTTTTGTCATAATATCAATGATACCTTCATCCAAGCAACTAATACCAATTGAAACAGTAATACGAAGATTTTCTTTATTACAATATTCATTGACTTCATCAATAATATCAAATTCATCAATCATTACTCTTTCAAGTTGTTCACGATCCATGATAATTAAGTATTGTTTGTCTGAATAACCACGATTATAGATATCGTATTTAGCACTCCATCTTTTAATTATACCAATAATGGCACCATTTACTTCATTAGCTCTTTGGGCATCCATTCCTGATAATGCTTGGTCGTAATTATCAAGGTTAATAATACCTGCTGCCTGAGTACGATTTTCGTATTTCTTTTCTAATTCTTTAAAATCGGTTTTATCAGTAAAGAAAACAATATTATCACTTCTAATTATTTCAACGTTATATTCTTTTCCATAAATCTCAATATTAAAGTTATCTTCGGTTCTAATTAATTTTCCTAATTTTTCATCAAAGTTTTCAAATTTTCTTTCGATTAATTGCGATTGGAAAATTGTTTTAGCATAAGGATTAGCCCATTCGATATGATAATCACCACTATTAAAAATAACTATACCAAGTGGCATTTCATTAAATGATTTTTCGCCTGCGACTTTAACCCTGTATGAAATTGAATTGCTTAATTTTATTCTTTCTGTTTGCCAATCAATTTTATTTTTTAATTTATTGATGTAATGAGCTAAAAATACAACTGTAATTGATATTCCAAGAACAAATTCGACACCATAAATTATATATTTATTAATTGGTAAAAATATAGATAAAACAATTGTAATTACGCACAAAAAAGCAATAATTATGGAAATAATGTCATATACTCTTACTTTCTTCATAAATTTCACCTTTTGTCTATTTTATCATAAATGAGATTAAAATAAAAGTATTTATTTATTTTTATCCTAGAGAAATATAAAAATGTGTTTATTATTGTTTATTAATTATTTTTAATTGTTTTAAAAAAATAAGAGTCAATTGACTCTTATTATTTAAATTGTGAATAATATAATTCACTATAAAATCCACCAGCTTTTAGTAATTCATTATGTTTTCCTTTTTCAATTATATCACCATTCTTAACTACTAATATTAAATCAGCATTTTGAATCGTGGAAAGGCGATGAGCAATTATAAAAGATGTTTTACCTTTCATTAACTCTTGCATGGCATTTTGAATATTTATTTCTGTCCTCGTGTCCACATTGCTTGTGGCTTCATCAAGTATTAACATCTTGCTATCCTCAAGCATTGCTCTAGCAATGGTTAATAGTTGTTTTTGTCCTTTAGAAATATTAACTCCACCTTCAATTAACAAAGTATCATAACCATTTGGTAAGCATTCAATAAAATTATCAATTTTGGCGATTTTGCAAACCCTTTTCACATCAGCTAAAGTGACGTTTTCCATTCCATAACTAACATTTTCATAAACAGTTCCTTGGAATAACCACGTATCTTGTAAAACCATTGAATAATTCTTTCTTACTACTTCTCGCTTAATATTATAAATACTATTATCATCAATTAAAATATCGCCTGAATCAATATCATAAAACCTCATAAGAAGATTAACAATTGTTGTCTTCCCAGCTCCAGTTGGTCCAACAATTGCAATTCTTTCACCAGGTCTTGCCTCAAACGATAAATCATGAATAATTGTTTTTTCTTTATAATATCCAAATTTAATATGACTAGCACTAACAGTTTCACCTTTAGTGATTTCACTTATTGCATCTAAATTATCTAAAGTTTCTGGATCTTCATCTATTAGTTCAAATACTCTTTCACTAGCAGCTAACGCTGATTGTAAATCAGTAAAGATATTTGCAAACTCGTTTATTGGTCCACTAAATCTTCTTGAATATAAAACAAACGAGGAAATTTTCCCTAAACTAAAGCCTTGATAAATATGAAGAATTGCCCCGAATACACTGATTAATGCTAGTGATAAATTGTTTACAAAATTAACTCCAGGGCCCGTTAAAGCCGCCATATATTCAGCTTCATAACCAGCATCTGACGCATAAATGTTTTTATCACTAAAATTATCTATAACGTATTTTTCATTTCCATATGCTTTAATGGTCTTCGTTCCAGTGATCATTTCTTCAACGTATCCGTTCAATCCCCAAGCGATTGGCTTCTTTTTTTGAATAATTTTTGGGTCTTTTTAACCATAATTTTTGTGAACATAACGGATATTGGAATCGTAAAAACAAATACTAAAACCATTATTGGTTTAATTGTTAACATCATTACTAATGATCCAATAACAGTAATAATACTTGTACTTATGGAAATTAAATCACTAGAAAGTGATGTATTTATAGTATCAATATCATATGTCATTTTACTAATAATATCACCGATTAAATTATGATCAATATAAGCAACAGGTAAATTAAGTATTTTATTAAAAGCATCTTCTCGCATTTTATAAACACTTTTCTTGCTTATATGAATCATCAAAATTGATAATACATAAGAGAATATTGCACTAATTAAATAGAATATTACCATTAATGTAGCATACATATAAACATCATGGAAATTAACTTCTTCGCCAGGTTTACCTATGGCATCAATTGCTAAACCTGATAACTTTGGTCCAATTAACGCAAAGAAATTAGAAAGTATTGTTAGCATAAAAGCAATTAACAATAACCATTTGAATTTATACAAATAATCCCATAATCTTCTAATAACTTTCTTTGAGTTCTTTGGCTTTTGGAATGTTCTTGTGTAATTATTTCTTCCGTTCATGATATACTACCTCCCATTTGAGAAGTATATATCTCTTGGTAAATTGGAGATGAGGAAAGTAAATCATCATGAGTACCATATCCATTTATCTTACCATCCTCAAGAACTAATATTTTATCACAATGCATTATTGAACTAATCCTTTGGGCTACAACTATCATTGTAATACCTTGATAATGTTCTTTTATACCAGCACGAAGCAAAGAATCTATTTTATAATCTAATGCACTTGATGCATCATCTAATATTAAAATATTAGGTTTATTTGCCAAGGCACGAGCAATATAAACTCTTTGTTTTTGGCCACCAGATAAATTATTACCTTTAGGCAATAAAAAGTAATCATAACCATCTTTATTACTTTCTATATAATTAGAAAGCATTGCAACATTACTTGCTAGATCAATATCTTCATCACTAATATTACGACCAAATTTGATATTTTCTTTGATTGTATCACTAAAAATATTATCATTTTGGAAAACTACACCAAATTCTTTTTTCAATTCATTTGCTTCATACTCACGAATATCTCGGCCATTAATTCTAATGATGCCACTATTAGGATCATAGAATCTCATTAATAATTGGATAAGTGTTGTCTTACCAGCACCAGTTGACCCAATTATTCCTAACGACTCACCTTTCTTTAACGCAAAATTAATATTTGATAAATTATCTTTCTTACCATTATAACTAAATGATACATCTTGAAATTCGATATGATTATTTGGATTAACAAGTTCAGTTTGATTTTGCTTTTCTAAATCTTTTGGAAGATTAAATACATAATCAATTCTTAAAGCTGATGCATATGCTCGAGAATAAACATTGAATATTCTTGTGATTGTTAATACAGCATTAAGAATAATTGTGAAATAAGATGTAAATGATATTATTTTACCAACTTGAGTTTCCCCAGCACTAACGCGCATCGCTCCATATACAATAACTAAAACTAACCCAGCATTAAGTAAAAAACTGATCATTGGATTTAAAGTAGCCATAGTTTTGCCACTTTTTAATTCATAATCCATGACATTTTTATTAACTTTTTGGAACCTACCTCTTTCATAATTTTCTTTTGTGAGAGCTTTTATAACACGTATACCGGTAATGTTTTCTCTTAATGTTCTAGTCATATCATCCATTGCTAATTGGACCTTAGAAAATAGAGGAATACCTATTTTAGAAATTATTACAGTAATTATAACAATTATTGGTAATAAGCCTAATAATATTAAAGTTAATTTACTATCAAGTGTAAGCGTCACCACAATGCCACCAATTAATAATATTGGTGCACGAATACCAATTCGTTGCATCATACCAACCATGCGATATATATTATAAGTATCAGTACTCATTCTTGATATTAATGATGGCATTGTTACTTCATCAATTTGGGCACTAGATAAATCTTCAATTTTATTAAATAAATCATATCTAAGGTCTTGAGTTGTAACTTTTGCAATATATGCGGCCATGCGATTAGCAATAACGTTAAAAGTAAAACCAATAATCGCACAAACAATCATTACAAGACCATAGATAATAATACTTTTAAGATCTTCTTCTGGAATCAAGTCGTCAACAATCATACTCATTATATAAGGGATTGCTAAATCCATTACCGTCCCCACAACCTTAATAACAAGACCAAGCATTAGTCGCCATTTATATTTGAAAACATACTTAAAAATTCGCTTCATAATGTTACGTTTCCTTTGAAATTAACTAAATTATAATATATTATTAAAAAGCATGTCAAGTATAATAAGCAATAAAAAAATCATGCTTTACGCATGATTTAATTATCTAGTATATTATTCTTTAACGAATGGTAATAGTGCCATATGACGAGCACGTTTAATTGCTACAGCTAATTCTCTTTGATAAATAGCTTTTGTTCCTGTAACTCTACGAGGAAGGATTTTGCCACGATCAGAAATGAATTTCTTTAAAAGTTCAGCATTAGTCCAATCTATTTTATCAATTTTATTATCAGTAAAGTAGCAAGTCTTTTTTCTTTTAGCACGAAAAGTTGCCATCTTTATTCCTCCTTAATTAAAATGGTAAGTCATCTTCTGATACACCACTTGATGTTTTTAAATTAGCGAATGGATCAGTAGATTCCTCTTCTTGATTATCAATGCCTTGCATATTTGCAAAAGCATCAATATTTTTTTGTTCATGGTTGCCACGTGGAATATCATAACTATTAATATCAGAGAATGAACTATTTTCACGTGCACCTTTTGTTTCTAAGAATTCAATATTATCACATATTACTTCAGTAATATAACGACGTTGTCCATTAGGGTCATCATATGTTCTTGTTTGGATTTGTCCTTCAAGACCTATTAGGCTTCCTTTACGCATGTATTTTGCAAGATTTTCGGCTTGTTGGCGCCAAACAACACAATTAATAAAATCGGCTTGTCTTTGACCATCAGCACCGACATATCTTCTGTTAACAGCAATTGTAAATTGAACAACAGCTATATCAGTATTAGTCCTTCTTAATTCAGGATCTTTTACTAATCTACCAGTTAAAATAACTTTATTCATAAAATCCCTCGCAATTAATCTCTAACTAAAATATGTCTGATAATATCTTCATTGATATTACAAATACGATCGTATTCGCTAACTGCATCATTATCTGCTTCTACAGAAAATTTAACGTAAAAACCTTTTTTGAAATCATCGATTTCATAAGCTAATTCACGTATACCCCATTCATCAACTTCAGTAATTCTACCACCATGGTTTTCAAATAAAGCATTAATAGTCTTAATAACTTCTTGGTAACCTTCATCAGTTAATGTAGGACGGATAATGTACATACCAGTATAATTTCTCATTATCACTTGCACCTCCTTTTGGTCTATGGCTTTTAAAAAAGCAAGGATGAATATTACTATTCATACTTGCTTATTATATCACTTTCTTTATAAAAAGTAAAGTATTTTTTAATTTTCTAATCTATCGATATCGATTTTATCATAATCTTTCTTCTCAAGAATTTTCTTAATAAATAATCTAATCGGAAATACAGCTTCAATGAGAACAATTAATAATAGTGTTTCTTCTGTTCCAAAATTACTAAAATTAAGTTTTATAAATTCTCTTGTAGGGGTGAGCAAAACCATGCCTAAGATTATAATTGATGCACTAATAAAGATGAATCTTCGATATCTATTAAAAGGCTGACAAGCATCAAGTAAACTCATTAACATTACAAATGTTGCAATTATTGATGAAATAGTCCGATATACATCTGGTGTATCAGGATTAAATAAGTTTGGAAAAGCATAATTTCCTTTTGCTTTAATAAATTGCATTGAGAATAAAATTATTTGGAATACTAATACAGTAAGTGCACCAGGAATTATATTCTTAATAATGTTCGAGAAAAAACGACCTTTTACTATATCTCTGTTTGGTTGAATAGATAATAAAGTACAAGAGAAACCAAGAACAATCCATTCAATTAAAGCAAGATTTTCACTTCTAAACGGAAATTCTGTATTAACTAAAACGTATTTAGTTTTAGAAAACATTGTTACGAATCCAATAACAATATACATACAAGCAATTAAAAATGCAAAAAGATTCTTTGTTAGATAAAGCGAGCTTGTTCTTTGAACATTATTAATTACACGTCTGCCTTCCATTACCACATTAGGCATTGAAGAAAAGTTTGAATCCATTAATACTAAATGTGATACATATCTAACCGCATCACTTCCTGATGCCATAGCAATTGAACAATCTGCTTCTTTTAATGCCGGGATGTCATTAACTCCATCTCCCGTCATGGCAACAGTTCTTCCACTTGCTTTAAGTGTTTCAATAATTAACTTCTTTTGATTTGGTGTTACACGACCAAATACTGTATAATCAAATACTTTTTCTTTAATTTCTTCATCTGTTAATCCATTAAGGTTAATATATCTATTAGCATGTTCAATGCCAACTCTTTGAGCTATCTTAGCTACAGCTTCTGGATTATCACCTGATATAACTTTAATATTAACACCGTTTTGTTTAAAAAACGCAATCGTACTTTCTGCGTCTTCTCGTATATGATCTTGTAAAACAATTAAAGCAACAGGGGTCATATTATTAGGAAGTGTATCGCCCTTGAATTTAGTTTTTGTATATCCTAAAACTAAAACTCTACTTCCATTAGAAACGAGTTTACTTACTTTTTCTTCTACATTACTGTAATTATCTTTTAAAACAAAATCAGGGGCACCAATTGCATAAGTACCAATTTTATCAAAAGTGACAGCTGAAAACTTTCTTTTAGAAGAAAATGGAATAATAACTGTTGGTGATAAAACATTATTAACACCAAAATATTTAACCATTGCTTCACTTGTTTGGTTCTTTTCTTCAAAAGTTTTAAGCATAGAACCAACAATTTCTCTAATTGTATAATCGCTTTTGTTATCTATTTCTATACAATCAGTAACTTTCATTGTCCCATCAGTAATAGTACCTGTTTTATCTAAACATAAAGTATCAACTCTAGCCAACATTTCTATACAATATAGTTCTTGAACTAAAGTGTTTTGTTTGGCAAGATTTCTTACCCCAACAAATAGCGCTAACGATGTTAACAAGAATAAACCAGCTGGAATCATCGCAAGAACTATATAACAAATAGTACTTAAAATAGAATTAGATCCGCCAACATTAATAGCATTCCAAAAGGTATTAAACCAATTTGGTGTATTATGCAATACCGAAAAATCAATATGCGATAATAAATATAAAACTACTATCGGAATAATAACAATAGTAATTGTAACAATTACTTTATGTAGTGTTGATAAAAGCTCTGATTTAGGTTTGTTATATTCTTTAGCATCTTTACTCATCTTGGAAATATATGTATCATCACCAACTTTATCAACTCGAGCAACACATGTTCCACTAGTAATAAAACTACCAGATAATAAATAATCCCCTTTAGCTTTAATAATTGAATCAGATTCACCGGTTAATAATGATTCATTAACTTCAAATAAACCATCAAGAACAACACTATCAGCGGTTATTTGCTTTCCTGCTTGATAAATAATAATATCATCTAAGACAACATCTTCCGAATTAATTTCTAGTTTCTTGCCATTTCTAATAACAATTGCTTTTGGGTTTGATAAAAGTTTTAATTTATCAACTTGAACTTTTGTTTTAATTTCTTGGAACATACCTATTGCCGTATTCACAATCACAAGCAATAAGAAAACAAGATTAGAAAAAGATTCTTTATTTTTAATATCAATCAATATCAATATTACCGCGATTACCATGTATAAAATGTTAAACCATGTGAAAACATTTCTGATAATAATTTCTAATATTGATTTACCACGTGTGTTTTTAGTTTTATTCGTTAAATTCTCTTTTATCCGCGCATCGACTTGGCTTGAGGTTAATCCAATTGTAATGTCAGTATCAAGATACCTCTCGACAGTCGAATTTGCTTGAGAATTATTTACTTTTTCTTGTTTTTTTCTATTTTCAATTTGTTTTTCTTTTAATCGTTCTAAAACACTCGATGAGTCATCAATTACTTTTGCTTCTTGATTGGTTTCTTCTTTGGAAATCTCAATCACTTCTGCGTTACTTGATTCATCAATAAATAAATCTTTATCAATTCTGACTCTATGAGTTAGTTCGACTTCTTTTTCTTTTTTTCTTGACACTTTTTTTAACCTTTTCTATATATAATATAAATTAATCAATAAATATAATTATTTTTAATACGTTGCGTAAACGCTTTGTTTAACTTTGTTATAAGTTTCTTTACCTAAAAGGTATTTTACAATCTCTAAACCAAAATCAATTGAATAAGCCATTGATTTACCAGTGATATAATTGTCACTTACTTGCACACCCTCTTTTGTATATTTACCAAGAATTCCTTCTTCACAACCAGGATAACATGTGAATTTGCGATTTTCAAATAAACCTAATTTCCCAACTAACATTGGTGCTGCACATATCGTGCAAATTAGTCTTCCATTTTTTGCAAATTCTCTAATAGTGTTGTAAACATATTCCGAATTTACAAGACTATTTTTTACAGCACCACCACCAGGAATAAACAAAAAATCATAATTACTTAAGTCACATTCCCTTAATGTTTTACTAAGTTTTAAAACATTTTTGTATTGGGTTGTAATTTCAAGTTCACTTGTTACTGATACAATATCGAGTTCCAAACCAGCACGCTTAAGGATATCAATTGTTCCAATACCCTCAGTGTCTTCAAAACCATTTGTTAATAAGACTAAACCTTTCTTCATAATTCCTCCTACTTTTATTTATGTAATTCTTTTAATCTTTTACTATCAAAATCTTGTACTAATCTTAATATAAATTGTTTAGCTGCTTCAATATCATCTAATGAAACCATTGTGGCTGGAGAATGAATATATCTACCAGGCACACCAACGGTTGTGGCTAGGATTCCGTCCCCCGCATATTGAGCAGCCCCAGCATCTGTTCCACCACCAGATTTAAATAATTGGTATGGTATGTTATTTTTTTCAGATAATTCAATAAAATATTCACGTAATTTAATTGGCATTATATTTCTTGGATCATAATAACGAATCAAAAATCCTTTGCCTAATGCTCCCATTTCCGGTTTACCCAAATAATCACTTGTTGGGGAAACATCAACAGTAATAAATAAGTCAGGCTTTATCATTTGACTACTAACTTGTCCACCGCGTAAGCCAACTTCTTCTTGTACAGTTCCACCTAAATAAATATTATTTGGATGATCAATTTTTTGAATTTCTTCAACTAATTCTAAAACAAGTGCACAACCTAAACGATCATCAAATGCTTTATTAACCATTTTTGTTTTATTTTCTGTTAGATAAAAATCTGGAACTGGTGTTACATAAGTACCAATTGTAATACCTAAAGCTTCAACTTCTTCTTTTGAATCACAACCAATATCTAATACTATATCATCAAATGTTAATTTAGTATCCTTAGAGATGTGTGGTGGAATAGAAGATATAACCCCACGAATCTTCTTTAATTTACCTTTTTTAATAACATTAACGTTGACGTTTGCGGAAACCATTACTTCCACATTAATGCCACCAATTGGCATTATCTTCATAAAACCATCTTTTCTAATTTCCGTAATCATACAACTTATTTCATCCATGTGTGCACAAATCATAATGTTTGTATCACCACTTCCTGGATATTTACCAAAAACACCACCAAAGCCATCACGAAGGATTTCACTGGCTCCAGTTAAGTGTTTCTCCATGAATTCTCTTACTTCAAATTCTGAACCACTTCCACCAGACATTGATGTTAATATTTCATATAATTTTGTATCCATTTTATATCCTCACCTTTACATAATAAATCAATTGGTTTAATCCCATAAATTTTTCTTCATATTCTGTAGTAATAGTAATTTCTTCGTATTTACTTTTTTTATCTGTATTATGTAAATCTAATGAAAGTTTTTCCATTTCTAAATGTTGCTCATTAAATTTCATAATAGAATATTCAAATAATAAACGATTATCAGTTTTGAATTCTATTTCCCCATGAGGAATTAAAATATTACGATAGATTTCAATACAATTATCACTGGTTAATCTTCTTTTTTCATGCCTGTTTTTAGGCCAAGGGTCAGAAAAATTCAAAAATATCTTTGTAATCTCGTGATTAGAAATTGCATTGTTTAAATTGAAAGCATCATAATTAAGGAAAACTAAATTAGGTAGATTATAATTTTTATTTTTTAAAGATTTGGCTGCTTTATATATAACACTTGAATTTATTTCACAAGCAATATAATTAATATCAGGATTCTTTAAAGCGTGTTCTATTATAAACTTACCTTTGCCAGATCCAATTTCCATATAAATTGGATTATTATTTTTGAAATATTCATTCCAATTTCCTTTATATTTTTCTGGTTCAGTAATAATAATATCGCTGAAACTTTCAATTTTTTCTTCAATACCTTTTACATGTCTTAATCGCATAAATTATTTTCCTAAATTATAAATAGCATCGGTAATGATAACGCCGGCTTTTAAAAGCTTTTCAATAACAATATATTCATCAACTTCATGGGCAACTTCTGGATCCCCTGGAAAACATGCACCAAAGGCAACGGCGCATTTTAAGTCTCGTGCATACGTTCCGCCACCAATAGTCATTAATTTAGATTCCGTATCGCCAGTATATTTAATATATGAGTTATGCAATTTCTTAATAAAATCACTGTTTGGATCGACATAATGAACAGGACTATGACTTAATACATTTACATTTAATCCATATTTTTTAGCTTTGTTTGTAAAGCTAGCAATAAACTCATCATAATTTAATCCTTTTGGATAACGAATATTTATGCCAAGTTTTGATACTTTATCCATTTCAAGAATGCCCATATTCATAGTTAAATCGCCCATTTCATCACTATGAACATCAAGATTCATATCTTTAAGACGAGTATTAATTAAATTATCATTAATAAATCTTATTAATGGATTAGTTACTAAACCATCTAAAGCTTGACTGAATAATTTAATAGCATTAACTCCATTATCAGGTTCCATAGCATGAGCACTTTTACCATGAACAGTAAATGTACCATTATTAAATGTTATTTCTTTACTTTCTTTAATATTGTTTTTGATCTCTTTTTCTAATTCTTTATCATTAATGGTAAATTCAAGTTCAGGTGCAACTACATTATATCTAACTCCACCTTTAGCTTTAATGAACATATCTCCATGACCTTCAAGATTTAAACTAATCATCCCTTTTTCCGCGTAAATTAGTGGGAAATCAGCATCAGGGGAAATACCATAATCAGGCATTTCTTCAAGTTCAAGATATCTTTCAAGACCACGAGAGCCAGATTCTTCGTCTGTACCAAAGATCAAACGAATTCTTTTATTAAAAGTGATGCCTAAATCTTTTAAACATTTTAAAGCATAAAGTGATGCAATTGCTGGACCTTTATCATCACTTGTTCCACGACCAAAAATCTTTCCTTCACGGATAACAGGTTCAAATGGAGGATTAGTCCAATCACCTATTGCCGGAACAACATCAACGTGACATAATACCGCAAATATTTCTTTTCCTTCTCCGTATTCCACGCATCCACAAACATCTTCAATATTTTTAGTTTTAAATCCAAAAGACTCTGCTTTATCTAGCATATAATGTAATGCTTGATAATTGCCATATCCAAATCGGTAACATCTCCCATTTACAACTTCATTTTCCGATAGAACGCTTTTAATCGAAACAAGTTCTAAAATATCATGAATTATATCATCTTTATATTTCATGTATGAGGATAAAAAATTTAATTCTTCCATATATTTCTCCTTATATATCTACTTTTACAATTTATATTATATTCTAAAATATTAAAAAGGTCAATACAAATAAATAAGTTTAGAAAGTCTTTCTATAATTTATCTTAAATTAAAAAATAGAGGCATTAATCCCTCTATTGCAAATCATTTTTAATAATATTAGTTATATTAGCTATAGTAAAACCAAATTCATTTATTACTTCCCCAGCTTTACCTGATAAACCAAATGAATTAATTCCAAATACTCTACCATTTCTTATATATTTATAGAAATGGGTTGCATCACTCATTTCTAGAGCAATAATATATTTATCTTTTGGTAAAATACTATTTTGGTATTCTAAAGATTGTTTATCAAATAAATACATCGAAGGCATCGATACAACACGCATGTTAATGCCGTCTTCCAAAAGTTTTGATGAAGCGTCAATTGCTAGTCCTACTTCTGATCCAGTTGCAAGAATGATACCATCTAACTCTTTATTGTCTTTTTCTTTTTTTACAATATATGCACCATACATCGATAAATTCTCTTGAGAATTTTCTATAGTTCTAATTTCTTTTACTCCTTGCCTTGTAAGTACAACACAACATGGAGTGTCTTTACTATTATAAGCAATAACAAATGCTTCTTTTGCTTCTTCATATGAAGCAGGTCTAATAACATTTACATTAGGTGTTGAACGAAGCATTGTTAGTTGTTCGATTGGTTCATGAGTAGGACCATCTTCACCAACAGCGATTGAATCATGAGTAAAGGCATACATTACACCTAAATTCATTAATCCTGATAAACGAATAGCTGGTTTAGAATAATCACTAAATACAAAGAATCCACTTACAAAAGGTTTAGTAATCCCAAATAACATCATACCATTAGCAATACTTGCCATAGCATGTTCTCTAACTCCAAACCTTATGTTTCTTCCTTGAGGATTACTGTTTGAAAAATCACCATTAATTCCAGCAACATTTGTAGACTTTGATAAATCTGCAGAACCACCAATTAAATTAAATTTTAATTCTTGAGCTTTCTTTAGTATTTCCCCAAAACTATTTCTTGTGGCTTTGGAATAATTTGCATCAAATGGTAAACCTAAGTCTTCTTTAGTAATTTTTGAATCATTATTTAAATCATTATATAAATTAGGATACTCTTTTTGATATTCGTTAAGTAGTTTTAAATAATCTTTATATGCTCTATTACATTTTCTTATTTGCTTTTCAAATGATTTATATGTACTATCAAATACTTCAAATGGTTCTCCACCAATATTATTACGCATTTTTTCAACTTCTTCAGGTGATAATGGACTACCATGACTACTTGAACTTCCTGCTTTACTTGAGGTATCGCCAATAATTGTTTTAATTTCAATGAATGCTGGGGCTTTGCAAGAATTTGCTTTCTTAATTGCATTATATATTTTATCAGTATCATTACCGTCTGATACTTTAAAATATTTAAAATTCATTGCTTCAACTTTCTTTTTGATATCATCATGATTACACAAATTAACTTCACCATCTAGTTGTATATCGTTTGAATCAAATAATATTACTAAATTATCAAGTCCTAATGTCCCAGCAAGGCTCATTGCTTCATTTGTTACGCCTTCTTCTAAGTCCCCGTCCCCACAAACTACATATACTTTATTATTGATAATATTAAAACCAGGACGATTAAAATAACTTCCTAAGTATTTAGAGCTAATTGCCATTCCTACGGCTTCTGGAATTCCTTGACCTAATGGACCAGATGAAGCATCTACACCATCAGTGACATCGATTTCTGGGTGTCCAGGAGTATTACTATGTAATTGACGGAATTTTTTTAAATCTTCAATAGTAACATTATATTTATTTACATGAAGTAAAGCATATAATAAACTTGAACCATGTCCGGCTGCTAATATAAAGCGGTCACGATTTATCCATTTAGAATTTAAATGTGTTTGCATTAACACTTTTGAATACAAAGTATATAAAATAGGTGCAGTGCCTAAAGCGATACCAGGATGACCTGATTGAGCTTTAGTAATCATTTCCATTGTTAATACACGAATATTATTATAACTTTTTATATCTAATGAATTCATAAATAAACCTATTTAATTAAATTATATACTGATTCAGCTCGATCACTAAAAGATGCACGCACTTCATTACCTAATAATAAAACGCCAGTTGCACCAAGGTTTTTGAGTTCTTCTCCTTGAACTTTTTCAATATCTTTCACCACAACCGTAATCTTTTGTCTTTCGATTGAAACTGATTCAATATTTTCACTACCACCATAAGCATTTAAGAAAATTGCTCTTTGTTCTTCATCAACACCTTCACTATTTTCTTGTTCTTTTTGCTTTTTACGAGCTTTCATAATACTTTTTACTATCGCAAAGATAATTAAGATAGCAATTGGTACAATACAAATGGCTAATAATATTAATGCCCATCCATCATTTGATAATAAATAATTATTAATTATTAAATTATTCATAATTCCTCCCATTTATTTACGAATTCTTTTCATATAAAGCAAGTAATCCATCTAATAATAAATTATCATCATAAATTACATTATATTTCTTATCAATATATTTTGATATGATTGCCGACTCACCACCAGTAATAATAACCTTCAAATCACCAAAAGAGGAAGTGTATCTATCAATCATCCCTTCAATTAAAGATGTTGATCCATAAATCATACCACTTAAAATACAAGTCTTAGTATCTTTTCCTAATACGTTTTTGCAATCATCAAAGGCAACATCTTCAAGTTTTGATGCTTTTTGGAATAAACCAGAATAAGAAACATGAATACCTGGCATAATACTTCCACCTAAATATTCATTCTTCTCATTAACATAACTAAATGTTATAGCAGTCCCCATATCTATTATTAATACTTTACTTCCGTATTTCATAATAGCACCTACTGCACCAACTAATAAATCAGCGCCAAGTTCTTTTGGGTTTTCTATTTTAATATTAACTATTGATTTAATACCTGGGCCAACTGCTAATGCTTTTTTACCAAAGTAATTTAAACTTACTTTATCCATAATTTGGTCTAATGATGGAACAACACTTGAGTATATAATTCCTTCTAAATTATGATAATCAAGATGATTATATTTAAATAATTCTAAAAACATTATTCCATATTCATCAAAAGTTTTACTAGTATCTGTTCTTATTCTAAAAGTTTTAATTAACTTTTTATTTTCAAATAATCCTAGAACAATATTAGTATTACCAATATCAATACATAAAATCATAATTTTCACCTATTTTAATAATTCAATTGTATAAGAGCAATTATATTCTTCATTCGGATTTAAATGAACTAAATTATCTTTTGTGTCATATTTACCATTAGTTGTACATTTATCATTATATCCTTGCCAAGGCTCTAAACAAACAAATGGCGCTTCATTATGCGGAGTCCAAATAGAGAAAGTAGAAAAGTTATTAAAACTAAATTTTATTCCTTTTCCTTTTTTATTAATTAAAGAAACATATCGACTTTTTACATCTTTTATTATTATTGTATCAATATAAAACATTTCTTTTTTTAGAGTTAATTTTGATAAAGAGGGATAATGTAAAACTATCTTATCAAAATCTAAAGTTGCATCTGATAAAATTAATGGCGAATTAACCTCTTCACTTTTTTCAAAATAAATTGAATAATCACTAAATTCTTCACCTGGATAAAGCGGACAATTAATTGCCGGATGGCCACCAATATTAAAAATTATTTCTTTATCATCAATATTTTTTATAATAAATTCGGTTTTTAATTCGGTTAGATTAATTGTATAACGGATAAATGCTTGATATTTATATGGATACATTTTTAATGTTTCATCATTATATTTATTCACAAAAGTAATAGTATTATCTTTTTCCTCAAATAATTCAAATTCAAGATCACGTAAAAATCCATGTTGAGGGATATGATAAATTTTATCTTCGATTTGTGTTTGTAAACCTTTTAATTTCCCAACAACCGGAAATAATACTGGGGCACTACGATCCCAAAATTTTGGATTGCTACACCAAATATAATTTACATCACTGGAAACTAAACTTTTTAATTCAGCGCCTAAAGTATTTATTTCAATACTAATGCCATTTTTTTCAAATTTTTTAAGCATAATTTGCTACCATTCCTTTTTTAAATCTTAATATAATTATACTACATATAAAAATTTTTTCAATATTATTATTTTTTCTTTGATTTTCAAATATAAAAGTAATATAATATTTACTATGTTTTTATGGAGGCTTTTATGGAAAAATATCAACCAATTTTAGATTTAAAAGAAACCGAAATTGCCATTAAATTTGTGAAAGACAACTTTGAGCGCTTGTTAAGCAAAGAACTAAATCTTACTAGAGTATCAGCACCTCTTTTTGTATTTCCGGAAACTGGTTTAAATGATAATCTAAATGGCTATGAAAGAGCTGTAAGATTTGACATTAAGGATATTGGTAAAGAAGTAGAAATAGTCCAAAGTTTAGCTAAATGGAAACGAAATGCATTAAGTAAATATAACTTTGATATTAATACTGGTTTATATACTGATATGAATGCTATTCGTCGCGATGAAGAACTTGATGCTATTCATTCATGCTATGTGGATCAATGGGATTGGGAGAAAATCATTACAAAAGACGAAAGAAATTATCAATTTTTAAAAAGTGTTGTGAAAAAGATATATAAAGTATTTTTAAAAACCAATGATTTAGTAAATAAGAAGTATCCAAATTTACATACTAATTTACCAAAAGATATCACATTTATTAATACTAAAGATTTAGAAAAAATGTATCCTAATCTAACAAGAAAAGAGCGAGAGAATAAAATTGCAAAAGAAAAAGGAGCTTGTTTTCTTTATCAAATCGGTTGGCCTTTAAAAGATGGTAAGCCACATGATGGTAGAGCAGCCGATTATGATGATTGGAATTTAAATGGTGATATTATTTTATGGTTCGATACTTTGGAAATTGGTTTAGAGTTATCGAGTATGGGTATTAGAGTTGATAAAGATTCTTTATTAAAACAATTAAAATACAAAAACGAAGAGCAAAAAATTAATAATCCTTATTGTCAAGATATAATAAACTATCGCTTACCACTTACAATTGGTGGTGGAATTGGACAATCAAGAATATGTATGTTCTTTTTAAAGAAAAAACATATTGGTGAAGTTCAAGCCTCTGCTTGGAATGAAAAATACTTAGAAGAACTTCAAAAAGAAAATATCCAATTGTTATAAAAAAATAGACTTTAATAAGTCTATTTTTTATATTACTACTCCACAGCTACAATTATTATAAGGAATGTTCATAATTAATTCATTTGTTAGTTTATCTATTATCGAAATATTATTACTTATTTTATTAAAACTAATTATATAATTTTTTGTTTCATCAAAAATCATATGTCTTGAGTGATTTCCATAAACATTTAAACTTGAATTAAGTTTTAATTTATCTTTGTATTCAATTCGAGCAATAGTTTCTTCCCCACGATTAGATACATAAATATAATTATCATCTACTAATAATGTAGCACAATTAGATTTCACGTCTTCTTTTATTGTCTTAACCCTGCTAGCAAGCTTACAATTTTCTATTTTAAATAATTCGTTTGAATATTCTGTTACCACATATATAATATCTTTATTCCAATAAGCATGTCTTGGGCCTGTTTTTGGAGGTAGATTTATTACTTCTATTAAATTAAAGTCTAAATCATATATTGATAACATATCAAATTCAATGTTAACTACAAGAACTCTATCAAGTGTATCATTACAGATAATTTGGTGACATTTACCACCTTCTTTTTTAATGATTAAATTATTAAACTTTTCATTTATAAATTCGCACTTAACCATTGCACCATCTAAATAAGATGCTCCATATAAAGTATTATTTTTGGAATTAAATGATAAATGTGTTAATGTGTTTAAAGCTACACTTATTTTATCAACTAAAATTAATTTGTCATTATCTATTTTAAAAGCTAATAATTCCAAATCATTTTTAGTATAAGTAAATATATATTCATTATTTCTTGTTACAAAACTTGGTTCATATAATTTTACTTGATCTAATATTTTATATGATTTAGAAGACATATCAATATATAATAATGATAATGCTTCAATATTTTGATTATAACTTGATACTATTAATTTCATAATTTCCTCAAAATAAAAACTCTAAAGTAAAACAAATTTATTAATTACATTTAACTTTAGAGTTTTGTTTTTTAAATATTTGTTTTAATAATTAGCTTTACGTACTTCGAAATAGCTTTGAGGATGTTCGCATACTGGGCAAACTTTTGGTGCAGTTTTACCAATAACTAGATGTCCACAATTACGGCATTCCCACATCTTTTCTTCACTCTTTGCAAATACTGCTTGCATTTCCACATTATTTAATAATGCTAAAAATCTTTCTTCATGAGCTCTTTCAATTTTACCAACAGCTCGGAATTGATATGCTAAGCGAGTAAAGCCCTCTTCTTCAGCTGTTTTTGCAAATCCTTCATACATATCTGTCCATTCATAGTTTTCACCTTCAGCAGCCGCTTTTAAGTTATCAGCTGTAGTTCCAATTCCATCTAATGCTTTAAACCACATTTTTGCATGTTCTTTTTCATTATTTGCAGTTTCTTCAAAGATAGCAGCTATTTGTTCATAACCTTCTTTTTTCGCAACAC
>ERZ842401.2082-NODE-2082-length-27320-cov-25.283880_pt1 | contig 27320 bp, 23 predicted proteins | sample MGYA00521270_ERZ842401 | MGnify/ENA primary metagenome ERZ842401 (study PRJEB31892, sample SAMEA3878208) | bioreactor metagenome | biome: Moose rumen | place: Sweden | collected 2011-10 | study: EMG produced TPA metagenomics assembly of the PRJEB12797 data set... | reverse complement strand
CGTCTTCGACGGTTTGGGTTTGCTGAAATCTGGCTTTTGCTTTTTCTTTGCCATACATATTCCTTGTTAAAAAAAGAGACCGTTCGATAAAACACAGAGCCTGTGCTTTTTAGATATTGTATTGTATTACAAAAAAAAATGCTATGGTATATAAAAATATCAGCAGATTATCTTATCGAAAAACGGCACTGTATCATTGCGAAAGTCGTTTTTCGCTTTTCACAAAGAGAAGTTGAAACAAATTCGCCTCTCGCACACATATTTTTTCGCATTTTTCCCTTTTTTTACTGATTTTTGAGCAAAAAGACCTAAAACGAATACAATATACCCCATTATTGCACCATAAAAGCGCGACTAAGCATTTAGTTTGCGTTTTATGATGCAATAATTACAAAAAACGTGATAGTTCGGAACGTATGCTTGAAAAGTTTGTAGCACGATCCCGCATTTACAGCGATTTGAGCGTTGCAGAATCAACTTTCCATTCATCTGCGTTTTTGGACACCTCAAGTACCGCATATTTTCCGTCCGCAAGCGCGCCGGGATTCATCACAATCGTGCGCCCCACCGTGTCGATATTCGCGCTTTCGTGAATGTGCCCCGTGATAACCGCAAGCGGCTCGGCTTTGTCGATAAACGCGCGCAGTGCCGCCGAACCGACGTGCATTCCGTTCTCAATCACATCGCATTTTGTGTCTTTGGGCGGATTGTGCATAATCGCAATCAAATTATGCCATTTTTCGCCGTTATCGAGTGCGGCAAAATCACCTACCAGCTCCTCGTCAGTGCGCTCAAACGGCGTTGTCCCCGTAAACTTGGAGCCGCCCCCCGAACCGCACACCGCGAGCGAATCAAAAAACGCTACCGTTTTCTGCACACTGATGTCGCGACTTTCCAGCTCCGCAATAAAATCAGGCTCATCGCAGTTACCGAGCACCGCAAAAACTTGGTCGTGTTTTTTGCACAAAAGCTCCAGCGCAGGCTTGCCCGTCTCCGTCTTGCCGAATTGTGCAAAATCGCCGGCAAAAAGCACCGCGTCTGCGCTTTCAAACTCAGGAGTCAATCGCTCCAGATTCTCAAGATTGCCGTGAATATCTGAAATAGCAAGAAATCTCATCTTTTTCCTCCGTGTGTTTCATACATTTTCCATTGCGGCTTTCAGCGCGTTCATTTGCTGTGCCGTACCGATAGTAATGCGCAAAAAATCCTCGATGCCCGCCGTGGCAAAATGGCGCACCAGCACGCCCTGTGCTTTTATGGCGCGATACAACTCCTCGCCGCCCTTGCCGTCCTTTTTGGCAAACACAAAGTTCGTGGCAGACGGAATGACGCTCCAGCCGCGCTCCTTGAGCCAATCGCAAAAATTATTGCGCTCCAACACGATTTTCTTTGCATTCGCGGCATAATACGAAACGTCCTTGCACGCCGCCTCGCCCGCCGTTTGCGCCAACACATCAATCGGAAAGTGGTTGAACGAGTTTTTCACCGTCTCGAGCGCACCAATCAATTCAGGATTCGCCACGACATAGCCAATGCGAAGCCCTGCAAGGCTCATACTTTTGCTGAACGTGCGCACAATCACCAGATTTTTGAAATCCTTGAGCAGAGGAATTGCGCTTTCGCCGCCAAAATCCACATACGCCTCGTCCACCACAAACGCGCGGTCAGATGGGGCTTTTTCGAGCATTGCACGGATTTCGCTCCGCGTCAGTGCCCGCCCCGTCGGTGCATTCGGGTTGGCAAAAATCAGCGCGCTGTTATTTGTCTGCGCCTCAGAAAGCATTTTGTCCGTGTCGAGCGACCAATCGCTTTTGAGCGCAATTTTATCAAGCGGAATACCGTAGTAGCCCGCATAAACGGGATAAAAGCTGTATGTGTGCTCAGGGAGTACCAGCGGCGTTTCTGCGTCGAAAAACGTGTAAAACACCAACGAAAGCACCTCGTCCGAGCCGTTGCCGCAAAAAATCATATCGCGCGTCACTTCAAAATCAATCGCGTCGGCTTTTGACGGACGGCAGGCAAAATCGCCCTCGCCCTCAATCTGTGCCGTGCACAAAACGCCGCCCGTGTGATTGAGCATTTCAGCAATCGCATCTCGAAGCGTTTCGGAGGCGGGGTCAGGATACAGCGCCAGACGCTTGCTCTGCGCCTCCAGCAGCGCCGACACCGCCTTTGTCGTGCGCTCTGACGGCGGATACGGATTTTCGTTTGCATTGAGTTTTATATAATCGCGGTCTTTCGGCTGCTCCCCCGGAACATACGGGTGCAGATTTTCCAATCGTTTTGAAAGCATTTTTTCACTCCTCATATCATTATTAGATATGTTCGATAATATAGCTTTAACAAGGGGCTTAAGCCCCTTGCTACATAAAAAAACTTCAGTTTCCGAACAGGTCTATTGTCTTTTTTTTCTGCATACCATTTGCAACGACCGATACAAACATCTTGCAATGCTCGTTGCAAACATCTTGCAACGCTCGTATCGGTTGTCTTGCAACCCTCGTTGCAAACTGTTCGAATTCGGCAAATTCTAACAGTTCGTAGGCGTTATGCCGTGCGCGCCTTTTTTCGTGCAACAATCTGAAACGCAATCAGAGCCGCGATAATCACAAGCCCCGCCACATCGCTGCGGCTTTCGGGGATAATGCACAAAAGCCCGCCCGCAAGGAAGAGCACGCGCTCGACAATGCTCGCTTTTTTGAACGAATAGCCTTCAAGACCGCTGCTTATGCCGAACATTCCGATTAACGCCGTGATAACAATCCAGATGATGCTTGAAACGCTCGCGTCAATCATCAGCATTTTTGGGTTGAACACGAACATATACGGAATAATGAACGCGCCGATTGCCAATTTTGTCGCCTGAAACGCCGTGCGAATCGGCTTTGCCTTCGCGATTGCGGCACCTGCGATTGCGGCAAGCGCAACCGGCGGGGTTACGTCCGCGATAATGCCGAAATAGAACGCGAACATATGCGCCGCCAGCGGTTCGATTCCCAGCCCGATAATCGCGCTCGCCGTAATCGTTGACGTGATAAGATAATTCGCCGTTGTCGGCGCTCCCATACCAAGAATGATAGAAGAAATCATCGTCAAGAAGAGCGTCACAAACGCAATCCCGTGCGAAATCGAAATCAGTCCCGCGCCGAATTTAAGCCCAATGCCCGTCAGCGTAACAATGCCGATGATGATTCCCGCCATTGCGCACGCAATCGCCACGCTGATGATATTCCGCGCCGCCGCACACATTATGTCCACCATTGAGCGCGCCGTGAACCGCGGCTTTTTGCCGTGCGCCAAATCCACAAACGACGACACCACACCGATAAGCACCACCGACACAATGCCCATCAACGCGGCATATACGGCGGTTTTTCCCATACACAAAAACACGATGATGATAAAAAGAGGCAGAATCATATAGCCTTTTTTCATAAACAGCGGCAAAAATCGCGGCAATTCTTCGCGCGGAAGCCCCTTGAGCCCGAGTTTTTTGGCTTCAAGGTGAACGGTGATGAAAATGCCTGCAAAATACAGCAACGCAGGCACAATCGCGGCTTTGACAATCGTAATGTACGGCAATCCGAGGCTTTCCGCCATTAAAAACGCCGCCGCGCCCATAATCGGAGGCATCAGCTGTCCGCCCGTGCTTGCCGCCGCCTCAACCGCGCCCGCAAACTCGCCTTTGTAGCCCAATTTTTTCATCATCGGAATCGTAAAACTGCCCGAGCCGACCGTATTCGACACGGAACTGCCAGAGACCGTCCCCAAAAGCGCACTCGAAAGCACCGCAACTTTTGCAGGACCGCCCGACGCGCCGCCCGCAATCGCATTGCACACATCGATGAAAAACTGTCCGATGCCCGTGCTTTCCAACAGCGCTCCGAAAAGGATAAACAAAAAGATAAACGTGGAACACGCGCCAATCGGAGTACCCATAATGCCTTCGGTGTTATAGAAAAGATGGCTCACAACGCGCTGAAAGGAGTATCCGCGATGGTTGAAAAATCCCGGCAAATACGGACCGACGAACGCATACAAAATAAAACAGCACGCGATAATCAAAATCGGCAAGCCGACAATGCGCCTGCAACTTTCAATGAGAATCAGGATTCCAAGCGCACCGACCGCGATGTCAACGGGTGTATACGCGCCAGTTCGACGCACCAATTCTTGAAAATGCACCACGATATAAAGCCAGCACGCCGCGCCCAGAAGTGCCAAAACAACATCGTACCACGGCAATGTATTTCGCGGAAGCCGCTTTGTCGCCGGGAAAAGCAAAAACGCCAACGCCTGCACAAATGCGAGGTGGCTCGCACGCAAAATCTGCGCAGTAATCCGCCCTGAAAGCGTGGCATACAGCTGGAAAAACACAAACGCCACGGAAATCACCACCGTGATGTATTGCCGCCAGCATTTATGTTCACGATACGCCTGCTCTTTGTCCAAATCCTGCATCAAACGCTTCATTTCGTCTTCATTTGTGGTTGGAAGCATATCATCAACAAAATCTTTTTTCATAAAAACTCCTTTTCGATTTCGTTCAACAAACAATTTTTTGCATTTTGAGCGCAGTCGAAAAATCAAATGTGATTCGCAAAAAGATACTCAATCATCGAAACCCGCTTGATTTCAAACACAAGACTTGTTTGCGGCAAAAACAGCGATTTCAAAAACAATTCTGTATTATGTATCAAAATACTGTGTTCCGCCACAACGCCGACAGCCATCGTCATTTTTTTTAATTTCCGTTCCAGATTTTTGATTGCATATCCATCGTCCAAAACCTCAAAAAAAGCGTCCGCCGTTTCCGCAGCCTCGCTCATTCCCGCTCCGTAATTCACAAAATGCGTTTCGGTCAAAACGAGCATATTTTTGCGGCATTCATAAAAATCGTGCACCCGACCTTTGTTCACAGAATGCGTATACGAAATCACAAAACCAGAAAGCGCGTTCCGCGAAAGATACCGCTCAGACGCATTTTTTCGGTTGCTTATCGACAAGCAGCGCACAATCGGCGCAAAAAACACGGCAACTACAATCGCAATAATTGCCGTGAAAAAGATGTTTTTGCGCTTATTCAACAGAAAGCCCGATTTCCTTAAAATATCGGACAGCACCCGCGTGGAATGGCACAGAAACGCCCGTTACAGCAGCTTCTGCGCTTACCTCCTTGCCTTTCGCGTGCGCCGTTCCCAGCACATCTAAATGCTCAAACAATGCTTTTGTCATATCATACACAACCTGCTCGTCCAGTTTTGCGCTCACGGCAAGCGTTGCCTTTACCGCCAAAGCCTGCGTATCCGTATCGCAGCCGCTATACGTTCCCGCAGGAATCACCGTTTTTGTGTAAAAACCGTATTTAGAACAAATCGCATCAGATTCCGCGCCGTCCACATTCACCAAAGAAAGCCCCGTCGTGAACGCAAGCTCCTGAAGCGCAGAATTCGGAACACCGTTAGTCACAAAACAAGCATCGAGCGTACCGTTTTGGATTGCTTCCGCAGATTCCTTAAACGAAAGATTTGATTTCTGAATATCATTGAATGACAGCCCGCAGCCTTCCAAAATCTGTTTTGCATTAAATTCCACGCCGCTGCCCGCATCGCCCACAGAAACACGCTTTCCCTTCAAATCGCGAATGGACGAAATACCGCTGTTTTTGCTTACAGCAATATGCACAACCTCGGGATACAAAGTTCCGATTGTTGCAAGATTTGCAAGCGGAGTTTCAAACATATCGCTGCCATTATAGGCATAATCCATAACATCATTCTGGACAATCGCAAACTCCGCCTCACCCTTGCTGATAAGGCGCAGATTTTCTGCCGAAGCGCCAGTAGCTTGCGCCGTAACGTTCATTCCCTCCACATTGGTATTCCAGATAGTCGCGATTGCACCGCCAAAAGGATAATAAGTGCCGCTTGTGCCGCCTGTTGCTAAAATGAAATTTTTGTTTGCCTTTTTTTCACAGCCCGCAAAAGAAAAAAGCGCGAAAATTCCTAAAAAGATTGCAGAAAGTTTCTTCATAAATACTCCTTCAGAAAAATATACATAATTATACATTTTCTTATCATATTTATGCAACAAGGGAACAACAAAAAAATACGATTTTAATAAAAAAAGCCTACCGCTTTTCACGATAGGCTTTCACATCTCCTAGCAGAATTGAACTGCTGTTGTCGGGATGAAAACCCGATGTCCTAACCACTAGACGAAGGAGACATAAATCATTTGCTGATTTATGTATGTAGTATATGAAATCCGAAAAATTTTGTCAATAGCTTTTTCACATTTTCATATCAAATTTTTTTACTAATTTTTGGTGCAAATTTTTGCAATCATCATCATCAAGACCTAACTTTCGAGCTGCCGCCAAATCTTCCAACGATTTTGAATATTCTTGCACATTATAATATGCCAATGCCCGACGATAATGAACATGCGATTGAAACTCGTCCATATCAAGAGAGGCTGAAAAACATTCGATTGCCTTATGGTCATCACCTTTTACACTGTAAACGATTCCTTCATAATACAACGATTTAAAACTTTTTGGATCAAGAACAAAACTTTCCTTAAAATCCGCCAAAGCCTCGTCATATTTACTCTGTGCAAAATACGCCATACCGCGATGTTTCAAAATAACCGACAAAACAGCAGCCACAGGAGGCGGGTCAGCGTTAACAATCCGCGTATAAATCACAATAGCATAATCCAAGTTTCCTTGATTATGTGCGTGCAGAGCCTCCAAAATCATATCATCTAATGTTCCCCGCACATACGGAGACGGACGACTAATTTGGCTATTAGATTTATGCAATTCCGGTTGTTGCTCGCGCGTAAGTTCATCAGCTTTTTCATAAAAACTGCTCCGCCGCAGCGCCAATTCAGATTGCATTTTCTTTTGATAATCGCGAATTTCCTGAAAAATAATATCAGATAACGTCAAACTCGCATTTATAGAAGCCAATTTCCGGCGAAGAGGCAAATCAACTGGCGAAAAATCTGCTTTATAAACCAATTCGTGTTCAACTTCCGCCCACGCATCTTGCAGAATCGTGCGAATTTGGATTTCACACACGGTATTTGGCTCTAATGGGTAATCCTTCGCATTTTCAGGATAACAATCTTCAGGGATTTTTATCAGTACGTGCACCGATTCATATCCAAATTCCCGAAAACTTTGCTCTGCACCTTTACGTTCAACTTCCTGAACATCAAAATTTGCAATAAGTTGACGCTCAACATCAGACAAATCTTCCATAAAGGCGCAAATAACACGGATTCCCATCATATCAGTCAGTTGAACCAAATTTTTTCGAGACGCAGCATCAGGGTGTTTCCGCAATATTTTCTTATAATAAGACTCAAAAGATTTTACACGCGATTTGTAAGTCGGATTAGAAGAAAGTTTTAATACCTGTTTCAATTTAGCTTCAATAAGCTCAAGAATGCTACGGAAATATGGTTGGTAATGTAAATAGCGCTGATAAATTATTTCTTTTTCAGGAACTTTTGAAGTCAGAGCAAGATTACCAGCAGTTTCATTTATTTCAAATTCCATAAAAAAATTATAACACAAATTTTTTGCTAAAACAATAACAAAAAACAAAAAAGGTTGCTCATTTTCATAAGCAACCTTTTATCTAAAAAACTAAACTCAAGCCAATCGGGAATTACTCAGCCTGTGTTGTTGCACCATCAGAAGAGCCTTCTTCAGATCCTTCTCCAGCTTCCTCGAAAGAAGTCTCTGTAGCCATCTTCTGCTTCTCGAGGTAGCGGTTAACCTGCTTGTTTCCGAAGCGAGACATCTCAGCATTCTGGCGAGCCTTTTCCTTGTCGCCAATGATGTTCCACAAATCCTCGTCTACAATGTCACGTTCTGTTTTAAGGAGAGCCCTATCATACATAATCTGAACATTGCGGAAATAACCAATGAATGTACCGCCAACATCGCTTGCATCGCGGCTAACCTGGAAACCATCAAACTTCACAAATGGAAGACCACGTGGGTAAAGTGGGATAACGCGGATTTCGCGTGTGCGAACTTCAGAGATGTAATCTGGGTTGTTCCATGTAAGAGTTCTCCAACCGTCGAACTTGAGAGTACCCATATCATAGCGGCGCTGAACACCGTCTGTATCTGAAAGAAGAACATAAAGTCTGTGTGGGAAGTTCTCGCCAAGAGTCTCAACTGCGATTGACTTCAAAGTTCCAACGTTCTTCACGACACCATATCCATTCTCAAACTGGCTCTTGAAGTTTGCAGAGTTCTCTCCGCCTTCTTCTCCTTCACCACCCTCTTCTGAACGAACTGGCTCATAAGCAGGAATGCTGAAAGCTGGAACAACTTTAGCATTTGAGTGCACTGATGTTGTTGGGAATTCAATACGAACACCCATAATTTTCTCACCTTCGTGCTTACCTGCAGCAACAGGTGCCTCACGAACAGTAGAAATTCCTACACTCTGAACATTGCGTGCAGAAGAGTTAAGAACGATTTCCCACTCGCCAATAGCAAGAGAAGTCTTCATAAGCTCTTTCTGCTCATCTGTATACACTGTACCAGCAGACTCTGCATAGTCCATTGTTGTGTGAGCGTTAAGAGTTGGGTTACCATTGCCATCATCACCGCTATCTGCATTGAGCAATGTAAAATCGATGAGTGTTGACACCTCTGCAAATGCGAATGCGCCTGCAAGCATCATTGCCGCTGTTGTTAAAACGAAAGTCCTCTTCATTCGAAGCTCCTTTAATACACTTTGATGTAGCCTTGTATAGTTTACAGTATCTATTAACAAACGTTTTTTGTCAACGACTTTTTTCATTCCCGTTTTAATCATTGACTAGTTCATCATAGACAATCTGTTTACCACCAATAAACATCATGATAGTATTTATATTTCCGAAATTCTTTAGAACATTCATTCTAAAAAAATCCGTACCATCCTTAATTGATAATGCCCCGCCTTTTTCAAGGAGTGCATCTTCCGATAAATTAACATATAAAACGTCCCCGTCTAAGTGGCAAAACAAAACTTTAGTGCCAACTGAAAACAATGGACGAAAACGATTCGTCATAGCCCCTAAAAGCAATTCGTCAACGAAATATCTTACTTCTCGTAATCTGTCACCAGAAATCTCTGATGGCTCATAACGAATCTCATTATATATATCGGCAGAATTCAGCGCAGAAAAATAGAATATTCTACGATTTCCACTTTTCTCTGTTTTATATTCTAACACAGAAAAAAGCAAAACGACAAGAAAAAATAAAAAAAATATTAAATAAATTTTCTTGCCTATACGTTTTTCCATACAAAATCCATAATTAGTAAAAAATTACTTCACTCCTGTAAAGCCCTTTGATTTTTCAAAATGCGTTACAAAAGAAGTTAGTCCATTATATATCCCATTCGCAACTTTTTTCAAGTACGATGAATCATTTAACAGGCATGCTTCTTTATAATTTGTTAAAAATCCGATTTCAACAAGCACCGCCGGCATTTTTGAATTTTTTACAACAAACCATTCTTCTGCCTTGGTACCGCGCGAAGATGTAAACGAACCGATGCTGTTTTGCAAGCCTTCATTTATGAAATTTGCAATCAAAACGCTCTCTGTTGTGTATTCTTCCTCTGTCATTGCGTTCAAAATCGGCAAAATCGTTTTGTCAACATTTTTGGAACTGTCGATGACTTGGCGGCGATAATTCGGAGAAAGATACCACGTTTCAAATCCTGCCGCTTTTTTGTCGAGAGAGGCATTCACATGCACCGAGACATACAAAATTGCCCCGTTTTCTTTTAACGGCACCGCGTTTGCAATTTCGGTGCGCTGCGAAAGCGAAAGAAATATATCCTTATCGCGCGTCATCAGAATCTGCTTATTAGGATATTCTTTTTTCAGCATATCATATAGATATTTTCCGACGCTCAAGGTTATATCTTTTTCGCGGACGGTAACTTTTTTGCCGTCTATCGTGTGAACAGCCTGCGCTCCGGGGTCTTTGCCGCCGTGACCGGGGTCAATCAGAATCGCTTCAATTTTGTACATCTCGGAGTCAGTTTGCTTTGTCTTAAAAAACGATTCAGCATTGTTCATAAATTGCTTTGAAACAACAAGAATTCCGTTTTCCACCGACGGCGCGTCCCATAACACAAGCGTTTTGCAGTCTTTGAGGACGATATTTTGGTCAATCTGAAACGAAAGCTGCTTACCGTTTTTTTCGAGGATTCCGCTTCGGCTCATGCTGTCCCAATACACAGAGATGCCCGCTTTTTGCGCATTGTCGATGAGATTCAGCTTTTCTGCCGAAAAAAGCGATTGCGAAAAAAACACCGCGATGAGAAAAATCCAAAGTAAACAGAGCCGAAGTTTAACCAATCAAAACCTCACTTGCTTTGCGCCAAAGAATCCGAAACGTACAATGCGCCCTGAATTCCGCCGCGAAGTATGGCATTGAGCAACAATGGTGTCGGAATATTCGGGTGGTTCGGGCACAGCGAATCGAATCGTTCCAGCGTTTGCCGTATCGTACAGTGATTCCAATCCTCTTCTGCAAAATCGATTAAATCACGCAAAAACCAATCCGTCGCTTTTTTTCCTGCCTCAAGCGAAGGAGAAAATCCGCGCTCATCTATTTTTTCGCGGAGTTTCGGATACGCAATCGGCGGAAATCCAGCCTCGTCCGAGCGCGATTTCCCGCGCAAGAATGCATCGGTTGCGCCATTATTCGGCGAAAGCCGCAGCGTAATGCGTCGAATTGCCTCGTGAGCGGCATTTTGGGATTCAGCAAACGTGGGAGCAACTGCAATAACATTGCCGCATTTTTGCACGTTGTTGCGTGGGAAATCCACGGTATCACCCACTTTGTTTCTCGGCAAAACATCGCGTACACCGCTTACTGCCGCCGCCGCTTCAAAGCCCGAAATTTCTTTTATAACGCCGGGAATAGAAATCCACGCACGCTCGGCACTCGTTCTCACACACGAGAGGTCATACACGTCAAACGGGCAATCCGCACTAACGGGGATTTTTACACGCCGCTTCAAAAGCTCCGCTGGCTCTTTCCCGAGGGCAATCAAAAGCGCCTGCTCGGTCAGATTCACGTCCGACGCATACGGATACGTCCAGCCGCTCATATAGCCGCCGGAAAGACGCGCCGCAATCTCGCCAATCATCGCACCGTCGGCGGTGAATTTCACGTCGCCTTTTGCTGCACCCGCCGTCAAGCCAAGCGCCTTTACGCCACGCGCAAACGTTTCGATAATCGCCGTTTTGGTTTTCTCATCGACCACGGTCGGCATTGAATGTCCTGTCTCGATAAAATACGGCGGATAAAAAATATGTCGGTCTGCAAAACCCGTAATCGTCAGCGTCCCGTTATACACAATCGAATCAATAGAAAATTCCGCGCCGTTCATATAATCTTCAAGGATTGCTGTGCCGCTTCGAGAATTTTCCACCGCGTCTTTGACCGCAGGCAAAAACTCCTCTGGATTGCGAATCATTCGACAACCGCGCGCGCCCATATTGTCCGTGGGTTTCACCACCTTGGGAAAGGTGAGCGATGCACTTTTTGCGCCATCAAAACGGGACATATCTGCCGCCGAAATCTGCTCAAAAGACGGAGAGGCAACGCCCGATTTTTCAAAACAGGAGCGCATTCTCACCTTGTTGCTTGCATTCAGGCACGCCTCATAGCTATGCCCCGAAAGACCTAACGCACCTGCCACATAAGCCACCGAAGCCGAAAAATCAGTGCCCGCCGTAAAAACCGCCTTGAGATTCGGGATTTTTTTTGCAAAAGCAAGCAGTCCTTCTTTATCTTTGAGGTCAATCGGCGCAAACTCGTCCGCCTCTTTTACACACAAAGCACGAGGATTTGCATCAACCACAACCGCGCGGTAACCGTTCTTTTTTGCCGCCTCAATAGACGGACGCTGCATTAAGCCTGCGCCCAAAATCAGCACAGATTCTTTTGTATTTGACATATTATTCTCTTTATCTCTCTTCAAAAAATCTGCTTCGTGCAGAACAGACTGTCTGCGTAACGTTAAGCAGACTTCACGCTCAACGTTACGCGATTATCTTGCATTTTATGTATCGGCTAATCCGAAATTTTCCTGCAATACACCTCGAACGTGTCGCCCAAATTCTGCGCTTTGCTCAACAGACGAAGCAGCGAAAACTGCATTGACGACGGTTTAAGCGTATGTTTTTTGGCATACGGGAAGCGCTCGGGGTGATGTCCTGTGCTCACGATTTTTTCCACCTTGAAGCCGTAGCGTGCCAAAATCGCCGCCGCATTTTCAGGCTCCCACAGTGTAAAATGGTCTTCAGGGCTTTGCTCAAAAAATGTCTGCCGATTGAATTTTCCCGAAACGCCCGACGCGGACGGTGTGGAAAATGCAAAAATGCCGTCTTTTTTTACCAAGCGCGAAACTGCCTGCAACACGTCTCCCAGATTCTGAAAATGCTCGATGACGTACCACATCGTAACCGCATCGAATGACGGAACGCCGAAACTCGCCGCTGGGTCAAACGCAGGAAACGCCGAGCAAACCGCCGGATAATGCAGCGTTTTTTGCACATATTCCACCGCCTGCGCCGACACATCAGTGCCGTACACCTGCCAGCCAGAATCCGCCGCCGCGTCGATAAATGGTCCCATTGCACAGCCGATGTCCAAAAGCGAATGGGTAACGGATTTTTTTCGTCCCGTCTTGAACAACAGTTCGATGTTTGTCACGCGCCGAACGCCCTGCGCCTTAATTGACGCAAAATCTTCAAGATAGGTCTTGCCGTATTGCGCTTTATAATCTTCAAAGAAATAGCTTTTGTTGTACGCAGTGTTAGAAGCCGCCGACCACGAAATGTACATCATTCCGCATTCCGCGCACCGTCTGAACGTGCGCTTTTCGGTGCGCGCAACCACTTCGTCGGGGATTTCGCGCGCTTTTTGGCACACCGGGCAACAATAGCGCTTTCCTCGCGCCAGCTCTGAAATGAACGCCGCGCCGTCACGGTTTTCGCCCTCGCCCAGCGGGGATTCAGGATACAGCAACTCCGTTTTGGCAAGCACTTTTTCTGCGTCCGCGGCAGTCACGCCTTTTTTTAAGCACACAAAACCGTATTTTGCCGCAAGTTGCTCGTGCAAAGCCGAAGTGGCAACCAGCGCAACCGCACAGCCCGCCGCCAGCGCTTCAAACGCCGTAAAGCCATAATGCGTAATAACGAGGTCGAAGTCCGCAAGGTGCTCCTTTAAGTTCGGCACAATGTCAATAAAATGCAGATTCGGTTTATTCAGCCCCGCAACGCCGTTCTGCGCAGATTGCGAAAGGATTGCCGTAACGTCAAGCGCGCGGTCTGCGTCCGAAAACGCCGTCGCAACGGGGAGCGTAAAGCCAGCGGGGTCTTCGCCGCCCATCGCCACCAGCACGCGCTGAATCTTTTGTGCTCGCGCTGTTTTTCGATGAGAGGGAAGCGGCACAAAATGCGGTTCGCTTTTGTTTGCAATGCTCGATGTCTGATTTGACGGAATGATGTCCAAAAGATAATCAAAGTATTCCGAAATCTTTTGATTCGCCCCCTCGTCAATCGACACAACAGGAGCGCGTTTTCGCAATGCCGCCGCCGTTTCTTCGTCACTTTCAAATAAATCCGCCGCAATGAGCACATATTCATTCTCCGACGGCAACTCCCGCACGATTTGCCACGGCTTGAGCGCCGTCTGTTCCGCTTCGGCAAGCACTGCCTGCACCTCGCTCAATGCTGCATTCTCGGGGATAAAAATATCCGCGCCAATCGTTTGGGCAAACGCAACACAGCGGCGTAAATGCCCCGTGCCGTGCCCTTTTTTCACGCTCGGCACAAAAAGCACCGGGAAACGAACCGACGGCTTTTCTATCCCCGAAAGAATCTGCTCCGTGGTGTACGGCTCATCGCCCGCCTCGCCCGCAGACACGCACCGCACAAGAGAAAGCGCGCGTCGGTAATCGGCTTTGGTGTCGATAGTCGTGCGCAATTCAGGGCGATTCCACGGGGACGGCGCAGGTGTCATCACGCACATAAATTGGTCTTGATGCTTGTAGAGCGCAGGACCGACGTGTTCGTGGTCGTAATCGGTCAAAAAATCGGAATCGTGCGCTTTGAGGAGCGAATGAGCGTTAAAAATCTCGATGCCGCTCCCGTGCGGAAGTCCCGTCCATGTGATGTAATCGCACGGCTCGTTCTGGATTTTCTCGCGATACGACTCAAGCAATGCCTGCGCCGCCTCGTAGAACAAAAACGGATTATCGGCAGTAGCGCGAACAACGGTGTCAGCCTTCGTTTTGTCGATGACAAGGCAAAAGCGCTCCAAAACGTCTTCAAGCGGACCGGCAAACACCTTAAACCCGCATTTTTTTGCGACTGGAGCAAGTTCGCTTTCAGACGCTTCGTCTGTGGCAAGATAATATTCGTCTGCGCTCACTTTTTTCATTGCGCGAAGTGTCCATTCCAACACGGATTTTCCGCCCAAATCCAAGAGCGCTTTTCGCGGCAATCGTGTTGACGACAATCTGCATTGCACAATAAGCACAACCTTGCCTGCATCTTTTTTATGCTCAAACAATCCCGAAAAAAATTTCATTTTTCTTCCTTTCCCCAATTTTGCATAAGGGTAACAATATCCATCTTGAATCGATACTTATTTTTTTCTGTCCACATCTGCGCGTCCCTAAAGTTTTTCAGGGCTTCCACAAAGCCCGACGCAGAATGCACCATATAGCGCACAAACGCCGATGACGGAATCACGCCGTGGTCATATTTGTAGACGGGAACAAGATTTTTTAAGTAAAACCGCAATTCGCTCAGATTCGCCGTATGGTCTTCCACGGGAAGCGAGTCTTCGTAGCACAACTGGAATGCCGTAGAAACCGTGGTTTTTTCGCCCCACAGCCAAGAACGCACCGCTAAATCCAGATTCTGCCAATACGGAGCTTCAATCGTGTAATCGTAGCCGCCGAGGGTCATAAATCGCTGGCGGTTAAAAAGCCCCACAAAATCAAACGGATAAAGCGTCGGCTCTCCGTCCGACACGGAAGATTTGCGCAAAACCTGAAATTTGGACGACTCAGCCGCAGGGGAGGTCAAAACCGGCATTCCCTGTATTTTGGTAATCAAGCGCGGCACGATGCAATATTGATTTTGAGCAGACAGCCGAATTGCCAAATGCGGCGAAAGCATTCCTGCGCTGAACTTCACGTCGTCCCAAATCACGAACACCGTGTCTGCGCTGCTTTCGGCAATGCCGATATTCACCATCTCGCCCACCGTAATTTTTTCGAGCGTTACCACAAACTTAACCGTTGGATAGCGCGCCGACATATTTTCAATGTTGTAGCTTTCGGGGTCGGTTTCAATAGAAATGATGGACTCAAAACCGCACTGCAAAAGCACATTGAGCATTTTTATGCGATAATGATTGCCCCCGCGCGACAGAAGCACCGCACTTACCGGCATTTTTGCGCCGTCTTTGTCCACAACGCCGCCAAGAGAAGTCCGCTTTATTTGACGTTCATTAAAAATTAAAGGTATAGAATTCATCACACGCAGAACATTTTTCCGAATAGCATTTTTTCACATGCGCCTCAAGCAGCGGCACGGATTTTTCCCACAAATCGCCGATATTCTGCTCAAACGCATTGCCAACAAAATCACTTTCAGAGAGCCATTCCGGGCATATCGGAACTTCTCCGCCCGAAAGCACCGTAAAATCCCTTCGCACGTGCCAGCACGGAAATCGCTCCAGCGGCGACAAATCCGCCGGCTTGTTTTCGCGCAAAAACGCACAGCCGTAATCGTATTTTTGCACAAGGACGTTTCCCAAACTCGGACTCTCGCCCCTTTTCCAAAACCGAAAAAACGCCTCAAGCTGCTCTTCGTTTTCGTTCACGCGCAAAAACTGCGGATACACATTTTTCCCGAAATGCTTTGCCAAAATCCCCACCGCATTTTTTGCTCGCTCAAACGCATTTTCAGGCGCATTCAGGTGCATTTTTGCATACATCGCCGCATCTGCCGCGTCCACGCTCACAATCCACATCACCGCAGCCCACTCGCCCGCTCTCTTCGGTGCGTTTTCGGCAATGCGTGAAATGCTTTGCGCCAGTTCTTCCGTAACAGCATACCCCGACGTTTCAATCAACACCGACAATCCAGCGTACTGCAACACCGTCTCCACGGCTTTTTCAAACGCACTGTATTTGAGCGGCTCTCCGCCCGCCGACAGCGCAACCACCGCCGTTTCCGAAAAAGAAGCAATATCGCCGATGAGTTTTTGGAATCGGTCAAACGGCATTTCACGCGCATTTTTGTCCTCGCGCGGAAAAACGCCGTGCATTTTTTTGTAGACATTCGGATAAAGCGCAAACACATCGTCGCTGTCCATCGACTCGGTAAGCCCCACGCGATAAAATGCGGGAAGCGAATGCAAAATCCGCGGATTCTGCACTGCGCGCTGTGAAAGCAAAACGGGGTCATCGCAAAAATCGCTTGAAGCAAAAAGAGAAGCGCACACCGACGCATTCGCCTTGGAATCGCAGGCAAAACGAAGCCGATACTGCCTAAAATCGCGCGGAGCAATCACCGTTTCAATCTCAAACGCATTGATGTCGCCTTTCATCACCGAAAAAATCGCGTCTCGGCTCACTTTTTTTGCGCCGACTTCCTTTTGAAGACCGTCCGCCGCCGAAAGAGACGCAAGCAGAGAAAGCGCGCCTGCATCAATCGCCTCGGGAGCAAACCCCTCGGGATAGCCGTCGGCAAACGTGTATTCAGCGGCATATTTTTTGTGCGTTTCCACGATTTCTGCCGTAAGCGCTTTATTCAAAAACGGACAATCCGCAAATGCAAAAAGCACCGTATCCGCCCCCGATTCACCCGCTTGAGCCGCCATTGAAGCAAGCAGCGAATGAATCGTCCACTCTGCATTCTCGGCAATGCGTATATTTTTTCCCTGCGTTTCGCTCTCAACAAACGATTTTGTGCGCGAAGAACAAAACACCACGACCGCGTTTTCCATTTTTTCGCGCCGTCCGCTCGCCGTCTCAATTTCACCGATTTCGTCTATAGATTCCGCCCAAGAAACCGCGCGCGAAAAAGCGGATTTTCCGTCAAAAAGCGCGTCTGATTGGTGCGAATTTTCATTTCCTGCAAAAAGAACTGTCAGATTTTTCACATTTGTTATTATCGGATTTTCGCAAAAAGAATTTACACAAGAGTTCACGCGCGATGAGGAAACGGCAAAACTCCCGCGACCTCGCCGCACTTGCTTTTTGCCTTTTGGGATTTTCCAAAAGCCTCGCCGCAACTACTTTTTGCCTTTTGGGATTTTCCAAAACCCTCACCGCAACTACTTTCTGCCTTTTGGAGTTTTCCCAAAGCCTCGCCGCAACTACTTTCTGCCTTTTGGAGTTTAAGATTAAAAAAAATCGCAAAAAAAGGCGCTACTCATTCCGTCAGATTGTGCAGCACCTTAAAAAACGCTATTCGGTTAATTTTGATTTTGGGATATGGTAGACGCTTCCGCAGTGATTGCAGGTTACTTCAATCGGGTCTTTGTCGTGCGCAATGATGTCGTCCAGTTCCGCTTTGCCCATATTTTTGATTGCGCGCACAAAATTCTCTTCGCAACACGGGCAATCGAACACGATGCTTCGGTCATACACAATTTTTGGCTCGAACTCGCGGAACAGCCCGATGACCGCATCTTCGCGCTTGCCGCCCTCCGAAATCCACTGCCCGATAGACGGCATCGCCTTAAACGCCATTTCCACGCGGGAAAGCAGCGCGTCATTGTCCGCCTCGGTGAATGAATCTTCGCCGCTGTCGCTCGTCTGCGCGCTCTTTCGCTTGCCGCCCGCAAACGGCATCACCTGCAGAAACATTCCGCCCGCCCCCGCGACGCGCCCTTCTTTATCCATCTGAATCGACGTGTTAAATGCGGTCTGCGTCTGCTCGCTCTGCTGAAAATAATACGCAAGGTCTTTCGCGATGTTCTTAAAAATGATGTCCGTCGTGCCCGTCTGCGCTTGTCGCATACCTTCGCCGATTCGGCTGATAGACACCGTGCCGTCGCCGAAAAACGGGGATAAATCCCAGCTCTCCAGCGGCTTTTCCACTGGGATTCTGTCGTCGAGCAAGTAGCCGCGCACATAGCCCGTGCTGTCTGCCTCGGTGCAAAATCCGTGAGACGCACCGTTTGTTTCGTAGCGGAACGTAAGATGCTCGCGCCCCTTCATCGTGGGAATCAAAAGCGCAGAGCACAAACACGCCTGACCTAGCACATACGTTTCAAGGATTCCCGTTTTGTGTTGAGCGCGCATTTGGTTCACCAGAGCCGTGCCGCCCAAAAACGCGCCGCGAATACGCCCGTCTGCCATAACGAACATTGTCAGTCCGTCCTTTTCGATTTTTGAAAGCTGATTGACCGTCGTTTGGTCTTTGATTTCTTCTTTTAGCATATGAAAATCATAAATCATTTTTAGCAAAAAGTCATCTGTGCCTCTTTTTAGTTTTATTGATTTTGCTTGACACGCCGCGGTCGATAGTGTAGCGTAACAAAGACGAAATGAAAGATGAAAAAAATTTCGTACAAGGATTTTTATATGTCAAAGAAGATTTATGTTGGAAACTTGAATTATGCCACGTCGCAGGAAACGCTTGCGAGCGTTTTTTCTCAGTATGGAGAAATTGTGTCAGCCGTGGTTATAAAAGACCGATTCACCGAGCAGTCCAAAGGCTTCGGGTTTGTAGAATTTGCACAAGACAGCAGCGCAAATGCCGCTATTGCCGCACTTAACGGCAAAGAACTCGACGGCAGAAAGGTGCGCGTAAATATCGCCGAAGAAAAACCGCGCGCCGCCCGTCCGCGATTCAACAAGCAGACAGAGCGCCAAGACAATCGTTATTAGGAAAGAAAAAAGGAATGATTGCATACGTCTGCACATTCCTTTTTTGCAAAAATTTTTGAAAAAAACAAAAAAAATCCTAAAGATTTCTTGTTTTTTATTTTCAAGTGTATTAGAATAAAAACGTATAAGAAAGTCGATGTTTTGTAGCGACAGTTTTATCCTCCTCTTTTTCCGTCGCCCAAATACTTCTGCTTTTCTTTTGCATATTTTTACCTCCTTACTAATGCCAGATTTCTCGTTCGTGATTTCTGGCTTTTTCATTTTCAGAAAATATGCTATAATCCAAACCGGAGAAAATATGATGAAAAAAAATGAAACTGCGCAAAAAATGATGGACTTTATTGCCCGCTCGCCGACAAGTTTTCACGCAATTCACAATCTGAAAACGAGTCTTTTGGAAAACGGATTCTGCGAGCTTTTGGAAAGCAAAAAATGGGAAATCGAAGCAGGCAAAAACTATTTCGTTACCAGAAACAATTCGGCTTTGATTGCGTTCAAAATCCCCGCCGCCGATTTTCGTTCTTTTTTGATAACCGCAAGCCACAGCGATTCTCCGTCGTTCAAGGTGAAAGAAAATCCCGAGATAAAATCGCTCAGTTGCACGGTTTTGAATGTGGAAAAATACGGCGGAATGCTGTGCGCGCCGTGGTTTGACCGACCGCTTTCGGTTGCGGGCAGAATTGCCATCGCCGAGCGCGATTCAGGGCGCGTTTTGCTCAAGCAAAAACTGGTGAATATCGACAGAGATTTGCTTTTGATTCCCAATCTTGCCATTCATATGAATCGGGACGCCAATTCTGGCACAAAATATACGGTGCAAAACGATATGCTTCCCGTGCTTTCTTTGGCGGGCGGAACAACACTTGCAGACATCGTTGCTGAAAATGCGGGTATTGAAAAAGAGCGCATTTCGTCGGCGGATTTGTTTTTGTACAACCGCGACAGAGGCACGTTCTGGGGCGCAGACAATGAGTTTATCGCAAGTCCGCGGCTCGATGATTTGGAATGTGCTTATGCGTCGGCTCAAGCGTTTATTCAGGCGGAAAATCCCGCGGGAAATGCAACGGTGCTTGCAGTTTTTGACAACGAAGAGGTGGGCAGCGGAACACAGCAGGGCGCAGATTCCACGTTTTTGGAGCACACGCTTCGCCGCATAAACAGCGCGCTGGGGCGGGATTCAGAGGATTATTACACCGAAATTGCGCAAAGTTTTATGGTGAGTGCAGACAATGCGCACGCGGCACACCCCCATTTTGCAGACAAAGCCGACCCCGTGAACCGCCCAGCGCTGAATAACGGAATCGTCATCAAGTTCAATGCGGCGCAAAAATACACGACAGACGCCGTTTCTGCCGCTATTTTTGAAGCGATTTGCAAAAATGCAGACGTTCCATATCAGATTTTTACCAATCGCTCCGACATTGCAGGCGGCTCCACACTCGGCAATATCAGCACGGCGCACGTTTCGCTCAAAACGGTGGACATCGGATTGGCGCAATGGGCAATGCATTCTCCGATGGAAAGCGCAGGCGCAAAAGACGTGGAATACCTTGTCAGCGCGCTTTCAGAGTTTTATCGCACCGATGTGCAAACACAAGAATGACCGCGCTCAAAACCATCGCAATCGCGTTTTCAATGTTCAGTGCAATTCCGATGCCGCTCAAAGCAGATGATTGGAACGAACACAATCTGCGATACCTTTTATGCGCATTTCCGCTCGTTGGCGCGGTGTCGGCGACCTTATTTTTCGCTGCATTTTCGCTGTTTTCCGCACTGCCCATTCTGCGCGCGGCGCTTTTAACAGCAATTCCGGTGCTTGTTACCGGCGGGATTCACCTTGACGGCTTGTGCGATACGTGCGATGCTTTTTTTAGCCACGCAAGCCGCGAGCGAAAACTTGAAATTATGAAAGACAGCCACGCGGGTGCATTTGCTATCATTTATTGCGCGCTGTATTTTTTGCTTTATTTTGCAACCTGCGCGGAATTACAGCAGATTGTGCCGTTTTGCGCTGTTTTTGTGTTGGAACGGCAGCTTTCTGCACTTGCTGTCGCAGTCTTTCCGTGCGCAAAAAATTCGGGACTGGCAAAAACATTTTCAGATTCAAGCGCGAAATCCGCGGTCAAAATCGTCAATGCGTCCGGATTTTTTATATTGAGCGCATTGCTGATTGCCGTTTTCGGCACAACAGCATTGACGGTAATTCTGCCGTGCATTGCCAATTTTGCGCTGTATTACGCATTCTCGATGCGGATTTTCGGAGGAATCACAGGAGACCTCGCGGGCGCTTTTTTGCAAATCACCGAACTGCTTGCGCTCTTGGCGTGTGTCATTGGAAATCAGTTTTTATAGGGAGGAACTATGCTTTTTATCATTGGCGGGTACGCGAGCGGCAAACACGAATTTGCCCGAAGAACGATGAAATGCGCCGAAAGCGACATTTTTACCATAACGGACGTTATTGTCAGCGATTACGAAAAGAACAGTGAAGCCATTTTTGACATCATAAAACGGCACAAAATTGTGATTGCAAGCGAAATCGGCTGCGGCATTTTGCCACTAGACAAACACGTCCGCGCGCACAGAGAAGCGGCAGGACGGCTTTCAATACGCCTTGCCGAAACCGCAGACGTTGTGGTTCAAATGGTTTGCGGAATCCCTCGCGTCATAAAAGGACAACTTTAATATGAAAATCGTTCTGTTTTTGTTTCGGCACGGCTCAACAGCGGGCAATGTCATTAAGCGATATATTGGCGCAACAGATGAAAAACTGTGCGAAATTGGGCGAAATGAAATCGAAAACGAAAAAAAATCACTGATTTCGTTAAAAAATACGCCAGAATCCGCAGCTTTTATGCATATTTTAGCAAATAAATCCAAAATTTACGTTTCTCCCTTGCAACGAACGCAAGAAACTGCCCAAATTTTGTTCCCCGACAATCCAAAACAGATTGTTCCTGATTTTAGAGAGATGTCTTTTGGAGCATTCGAGGGAAAAAATGCAGCAGAAATGGAAAAAACAGCGCTCGGCGAACACTATCGGGCGTGGGTAGAAAGCGGCTGTGAAACCAAATGCCCCGACAGCGCTTTGTTTTTGGGCGAAGACAAGGCTGGATTTTCAAACAGGATTTGCAATGCGCTGAAAAATCTTGCAGACAGTGAAAAATGGCAGAACGGAGAGATAATCCCGATTGTATGCCACGGCGGTACCATCAACGCGCTTTTAGAGCGATTCGCCGTTACGCGCAAAGGCTATTTTGAGTGGCGAACCGCACACGGTGCCTATCGGTTTGAGGAAGTTGAACTGTGAATTTTGTTTTGCATCGATTTCTTGTTGTTGCCCTTGCAATCGTGCTCGACGCGATTTTAGGCGACCCCGAATTTGTGCCGCACCCCGTTGTTTTTATGGGAAAACTCGTTGCTTTTTTGGAAAAAAAAATCCGCAGCAGACTTCCCAAAACACCGCGCGCTGAAAAAATCGGCGGCGGCATTTTATGGCTCATCGTTGCAGTTTTTTCCGCGCTTTTTTCGTTCGCAATCCTTTTTTTGCTGCAAAAAATTTCTGTCATTGCGTCATTCGTGCTCGAATTAGTGTGGGCGGAACAATGTCTTGCGGCAAAATGCCTTTCAAAAGAAGCAAAAAACGTACACACTGCACTGAAACAAGATGTGAAAACAGCGCAAAAAGCGGTTGGGCGCATTGTGGGGCGCGATGTGGAAAAACTGGACGAAAAAGGCATTATCCGCGCAACCGTGGAAACCGTGGCAGAAAACACGACAGACGGCGTAATTGCGCCCCTTCTTGCGCTCTTTTTCGGCGGGGTTCCTGCCGCATTTTTTTTTAAGGCTGCAAGCACAATGGACAGTATGATTGGCTACAAAAACGAGCGCTATCGCCATTTTGGAATGATTGCCGCCCGCGCTGACGACGTTTTGTGCTTTTTGCCCGCCCGAATTTCAGCGCTGCTGATGATTTTTGCCGCATTTCTTCTCCGCTATGATTACAAAAACGCACTGCGCATTTTTTTGCGCGACCGATTCAACCACGCGAGTCCTAATTCTGCGCAAACAGAATCCGTTATGGCTGGTGCGCTCGGACTTCGGCTTGCAGGAAATGCGTTTTATGAGAATATTCTTGAAGAAAAACCATTTATCGGCGATAGTCTACGAACAGAAGAATCTGATGATATTTTTCGCGCTATTTCGCTTATGCGCTGGACATATATGCTCTTGGCTATCATTCTTAGCATATTCTTTGCCATAGCATTATTTTTATTGCAACAAAAATAAATAAGGAGAAATCTATGACTTTTCACGGCGGAGACATTTATTCGTATGAAAAGCAATACGGAAAGAAACTGATAGCGGATTTTTCTGCAAACACCAGCCCTCTCGGACTGGGTGAAAAAGCAAAAAAAGCGCTGCTCGATTCACTTTCCGATGAAACGACGCTTTCGGTGTATCCAGACGCAGAATGCAGTGCGCTAAAATCTGCTATTGCAACAAAATACGGTGTCTGTGAAGATATGATTGCGTGCGGTGCAGGGGCGACGGACATCATTTTTCGCATTGCGCAATGTTTTCGCGCCAAAACAGCCCTTATTGCAGAGCCAGCGTTTAGCGAATACCGAAATGCACTCGAAAAAGCAGGAATTGCACACATTTTAAGCATTTTTGCCACAGAAAATGATGATTTCGAGTTAAAAGATGTTCCAAATACTGAAAATATTGATGTTTTTTTTATCTGCTCGCCATCAAATCCAGCAGGAGCGGTTTTATCAGAAGATTTTTTGATGAAAATCGCGAAAAAATGCGAAGAAACAGGAACAGAATTGATTTTAGATGCGTGTTTTAGCCAATTTGATGCATATTCGCAAAAAACGGTGCTCCATCTTTGTGCCGAAATCAACAGCGGAAATCTCAAAAATGTTACCATCATCAACGCATTTACCAAATTTTACGCGCTGGCGGGGCTGCGAGCGGGATTTGCGATTTGTTCCAGCAAAAAAATGGCGCAAAAAATCAACGCGGCAGGGCTTCCGTGGGCGGTTTCAACTCCCGCACAAATAGCGGCTGTCGCGGCGTTGAGCGATTCTGATTATGAAAAACGGCTGTTTTCGCTCATCAAAAACGAGCGTGATTTTCTTTTGTCGGAACTTCAAAAAATCGGCATAAAACACCCTGTTGGCAAGGCAAATTTTTTGCTGTTTCGCGCTCGGTTTGACCTCAAAGAACAGCTTTTGCAGCGCGGCTTTTTGATTCGCTCCTGCACCGATTATCGCGGGCTTGGCGCGGGATATTTCAGAATTGCGGTGAAAACGCACGCAGAAAATGCGGCTCTCATCAACGCGATGAAGGCGGTTTTTGCCGAAAAAAAGCCCTGCCGTTTTTTGATGGTGCAAGGAACGATGAGCAATGCGGGAAAATCGTTTTTGGTCGCGGCGCTGTGCAGAATTTTCCGCGAAGACGGGCTGAAAGTCGCTCCGTTCAAGGCGCAGAATATGGCGCTCAACAGCGCAGTCGGCGCGGACGGCGGCGAAATGGGACGAGCGCAGGCAATGCAGGCGGAAGCGGCGGGGATTTTGGGCGACACGCGAATGAATCCCGTACTTCTAAAGCCCACCGGCGTCAATTCAAGTCAAGTTATCGTTCGCGGCAAAGCGATTGCGGATATGTCTGCAAAAGATTTTTTCAGAAAAAAGAAAGATTTACTGCCGATTGTGCTTGAAAGTCTGCAAAATCTTGCCGCAGGAAACGACATTATCGTGATTGAGGGCGCGGGCAGTCCGGCGGAAATCAATTTGAAAGCCGACGACATCGTGAATATGGGGCTTGCAAAAAAAATCAACGCCCCCGTCATTTTGGCGGCAGACATTGACCGAGGCGGCGTGTTTGCCCAGCTTTTCGGCACGGTTTCGCTGCTCGATGACGACGAAAAAAGCCTTGTCAAAGGGCTGGTTATCAACAAATTCCGCGGCGACGAAAAACTGCTTGAATCAGGAATCCGCGATATTGAAAAACTCACGCAAAAGCGCGTGCTGGGCGTTGTTCCGATGCTGAACGTCAGCCTTGACGACGAGGATTCGCTTGCAATGAGGCTGGAAACAGAGAAAAATCCAAATGCGCCGATAAAAATCGCGGTCATTCGGCTTCCGCATTTGTCGAATTTTACGGATTTTGCTCCGTTTGAGCGAAGAAATGACTGTAATGTGCGCTATATTGCTGAAAAATCAGCGCTGGAATCATTTTCTCCGCACATAATCATCATTCCCGGCACAAAAAATACGATTTCCGACTTGATTTTCCTAAAAAAAACGGGTATTTTCAGCGTTATCCAGCATTTTTATGCCAAAAACACGCTCATCATTGGCATTTGCGGCGGTTTTCAAATGCTTGGCGTTAAAATAGGCGATTACAACGGTGTTGAAAGCGAAACGCCACGCGAAGAATACGGCTTTGGCTTTTTGGATTTTGAAACAGCAATGGAAAAAGGCAAAACATTATCCAGAACGGAAGGAAAAACACCACAATTCACTGATTTTTTTGCCTGTATTGCAGAAAAACAGTATGCAGGCTACGAAATTCACTCGGGAAAATCAACTATCGGCAATAATTTTCCGGGAATAGCACAAAATTTTGTGTTCGGGACGTATATTCACGGCTTTTTTGACAGCGATGACGTAACAAACGCGCTAATTTCTGCACTTTCAGAGCGATTCTCGCTAAAAATAGCAGAAAAAGCGGAAAGTTATGCGGAGTGGAAAGAAAAGCAATACACATTGCTCGCAGACGGTGTGCGAAAATCGCTGGATATGGCAGAAATCTACAAAATCGCGGGGTTGTAATGGCGGAAAATGATATAAAACGGCGAGGGTTCACGCATTTGTATTTCGGCGACGGAAAGGGCAAAACCACTGCGGCGGCGGGGCTTGCGCTCAGGGCGATAAACGCGGGAATGTCGGTGTTTATCGTGCAGTTTTTGAAAAACCGTGCGAGCGGCGAAATGCAGTTATTGGGGTCATTCGCGGGCGTTACGATTTTGCGCGGGAAATGCGGCGCGCATTTTTCTTTCCAGATGACCGCAGAGGAGCGCGAAAAGACGAAAATGCTGTCTGACAAAAACTTTATGAGCGCGGTGAGTGCGGCACGAGCGGGCTTTTGCGAGCTTTTGATTTTGGACGAATTATGCGCGGCGTGGAACGAAAATCTGATAAATCATTCGCTGGTGCAAAAATTCTTGGAACATAAGCCCGAAAACGTGGAAATCGTGATAACGGGGCGAAATCCGAGCGAACTTTTTGTGAAATCGGCAGATTATTGCACCGAATTCAAAAAAATTGCGCATCCTTTTGATTGCGGGGTGAGCGCGCGCGAAGGAATTGAATATTAAACGGGGAATTTTGTATGGAACAGCACATTGAAATAGTAAAACCTGCCGATATTGAGCGAAAAAGTTTTGAAATCATCGCGGCGGAGCTTGAAAACCGCGGAATTTCGCTTCCCAAAAGCACCGAATCGATTGTAAAGCGCGTGATTCACACAACGGCGGATTTTGATTTTGCCGAAAATCTTGTTTTTTCTGCCAGCGCGATTGAAACAGCGCACAAAATCCTGCTCGGCGGCAATGCGATTATCGTTACCGACACCGAAATGGCAAAATCGGGGATAAATAAACGTGCGCTTGCCGCGCTGGGAGCGGATTGCCAGTGTTTTATGAAAGACAGCGATGTGGCACAAGCCGCGGCAGTACACGGCACAACGCGGGCGACGGCAAGCGTGGAAAAAGCCGCCCGACTTTTCGGCAAAAACAGCGAGAACGTCATTTTTGCCTGCGGAAATGCACCAACGGCACTGATTGAACTGCATCGGCTTGCAAATGCGGGGATTTTTGCGCCCGCGCTCGTCATCGGCGTACCGGTGGGATTTGTGAACGTGGTGCAATCCAAAGAATTGATTTTGCGCTCACCGATTCCGCACATCGTTGCCCGCGGGCGAAAGGGCGGAAGCACCGTGGCGGCGGCAATCTGCAACGCGCTGTTGTACGAGTGCCAAACCATCAAAGCAAACGCACACGGCTAATCTCGCTTTGATGATTCCCTGCAGCCTTATCCGATTGAAGCATTCAACCTTATAAGATTGAGATGTCCAATCTTAACTAGATTGAGGTGTCCAATCTTAACTAGATTGGGGTATGCAATCTTATATCAAACCGAGGCGCACGAAGGCATTAAAAAGCCCGTCATTTTCCACGCCGTCGGTTACAAACGTCGCCGCTTTTTTCGCCTCTTCGCCGCCTGAACCCATCGCCACCGAAATCGCACAGCACTCAAACAGCGGAATATCTATTTTCGCATC
>ERZ842401.2080-NODE-2080-length-27335-cov-23.483981_pt1 | contig 27335 bp, 26 predicted proteins | sample MGYA00521270_ERZ842401 | MGnify/ENA primary metagenome ERZ842401 (study PRJEB31892, sample SAMEA3878208) | bioreactor metagenome | biome: Moose rumen | place: Sweden | collected 2011-10 | study: EMG produced TPA metagenomics assembly of the PRJEB12797 data set... | reverse complement strand
TTTTCCTATCGCAAATGGAAAATATCAGAGTTCCATTATTATCCCCTGACTTTCAACAGCAAATCGAATCGCTCGTAAAATCTGCTCACGCAAAACTCTCTGAATCAAAATCGCTGTATGCACAGGCGGAAGACACTCTGCTTTCCGAACTTGGCTTAAAAGACTGGCAGCCAAAGAACGAAGCGGTTTCAATAAAGACATTCTCGGATTTTGCTTCCAGCGGTCGCTTGGACGCGGAATATTACCAGAGCAAGTATGATGAATTATTTGAGAAGCTGGCAAAGTTTGATTGCAAAATGCTTGGCGATATTGTTTCTATCAAAAAATCAGTTGAACCAGGAAGTGAATCATATAAAGAAGACGGAATTCCTTTTATTCGTGTTTCCGATGTAAGCAAATTCGGCATTGCAGAAACTGATTTGCACTTGTCGGCTAAAGAATTCAATCTTGAAGCATTGCGACCGCATAAAGATACAATTTTGTTTTCAAAGGACGGCAGTATTGGTATAGCATATAAATGCGAGCAAGAATTAGACATAATCACATCTGGAGCATTGTTACACTTAGATGTAAAGGATTCTGTTTTGCCAGATTATTTAACGCTCGTCCTAAATTCTGTTGTCGTTCAGTTGCAGGCAGAACGAGATTCAAATGGTGCAATAATTCAGCATTGGAAGCCAGATGACATAAAGCGTGTTATTATCCCCATTCTTCCGCAAGAAACACAGGAGAAAATCGCCGAGCTCATACAGCAGTCGTTCGCATTACGGCAGGAGAGCAGGCAGCTTTTACAGAGCGCGAAGCTGGCGGTGGAAGCTGAGATTGAGGGGGGAAAATAGCTGGAGGTGTGGTATAATAGACCTGTTCGGAAACTATAGTTTTTTTATGTAGCAAGGGGCTTAAGCCCCTTGTCAAAGCTATATTATCGAACAGGTATAATAAAGATATGGAGGTGGCTTATGAGCGATGTGGCTTTTAATGCGATGATGACGGAGGTCGATGCATTTTCTTATGACCAGTGCGTAGCGTTGCTGGCACGGCTGTCGCAAGTGTTCAAAAGAAAAAAGCGGGAAAACGAAGGCTCTCCCATAGACCGTTTTTTCGGTACGGTAAGCGACGAGGACAGCGAGAAAATGCTTGAAGCCGTGAAGGAATGCAGGAGAATTGAGCCGAATGAATGGTAATATTCTCGATACGAATGTAATTATCCGCATTATCAAAGGCGACAATGCGGTTGCAGAACAAGCCCGCAAGCTGAAATCGATTCACACATCTGTTGTCGTAATCGAGGAATTGCTGTTCGGTTCGGAAAAATCGCAGCAGAAGCAATCTAACCGCGACAACTATATGCAGTTTTGCCTGTCGTATCCTGTGCTTGATGTAACGAAAGAAGTGGCGGCTGAATACGGAAAATTGAAATGCGAGTTGCAAGCGCATGGCAACATTATGCCCGAAAATGATATGTGGATTGCTGCTACAGCGATTGCGAACGATATGACGGTCGTAACGCAGGACAAGCATTTTGAGCATATTCCGAAGCTTGCAGTAATTAAACTCTGATTCTTCCGCAAGAAACACAAAAACAAATTGCTGAACTTATACAGAATAAAGATATGGAGGTGAAAAGATGTTGCCTGTTGCAATAAATGAGATAAAAAACGAAATACTCAACACTGTAGATGTTTCAAAAATATATCTTTTTGGCTCCTATGCACGCGGAGAGCAGACAGCGCAAAGTGATTATGATTTTTTCGTCGTGCTTCCAAACGGTGCGATTCGTCCGATTGAGGCAATGCAGAAAATCTACTGTTCGCTTGCAAAATCTCCGATGAGCGTTCCTGTTGATGTGCTTGCTTCTTACGAAAAGGATTTTGAGGAGAGAAAATTGCTTTCTTCATCTATCGAGCGGACAATTCAAAATGAAGGAATTTTGCTTTATGGCGAGTGAACTTGTAGAACAATGGCTTGAAAAATCAAAAGACGATTATATCAGTGCGACTGTACTTATGGAAAAAGTTGTGCCGCCGCAAATTGAAATTGCCTGTTACCACTGCCAACAATGTGCAGAAAAGGCTCTAAAGGCATTTTGTGTTTTTAAAGGCGAGGAAGTGCAAAGAACGCATAATTTGATAGTGCTGTGTCAGCAGTGCATTTCGTTAGATTCTGATTTTTCTGCTTTAATCGCAGATTGTGCCAGACTTACTCCATATTCCGTGCAGACAAGATACCCGAACAATATAGAAATCTTGGAATCCGAAGCAAAATCCGCTCTTGTTTTATCAAAGCGAGTGTATGATTTTGTGAAAAGCAAGATGGTGCAAAAATACTAGTTTATTGCTTCATTCATACAGACCTCGTTTGCATTGCAACAAGAAAGCAGCTTTTGGAGAGCGCGAAGCTGGCGGTAGAAGAGGAAATTGAGGCGGGGGATTCTGAAACAAGTTCAGAATGACACAAAAAAAACGGCGGTCTTGAAAAATCGAGCCGCCGTTTTTGCTTTAGTCTGCACTATCGCGAACAAAATAATCCGTGAAACCTGCTTTTTCCAAATCAATCAAAGTCTGTTGCACATCATCGGTTGGCAAATCGTGCAAAACCACGCGCGTCACAGACGGACCGTTTTGGAAAACCACATTTTTGAACCCCGCATCAGAAAGGCGTTTTGCCATATTCTCGGCATTTGATTTTTTTCCGTATGCACCAATTTGCACGTCCCAGCGCAAAGAAGCAATCTGCTCCTCGCGCTTTCGGGCTTTTTCCGCAATTTCGGCAGCCTTCGATACCGCCGATGATGCAGGAGCAGGAGATTTTGCCGTTGCACTTTGCTTTTTCTCCGAAGCTGAGCCTGACGCAATTTTTGTGCCGGTAACTTCTGCCGTTGCGTCGGAAACAATCGTCAAAGATACTTTTGCCGTGCCGTTTTTTACCATACCGAGCGCTTCTGCCGCCGCCTTGGAAACATCGATTTCGCGCCCTTTTGCGAATGGACCGCGGTCGTTTACGCGCACATTGACGGACTTCCCGTTATCCAGATTCGTAACACGCAAGACAGTGCCGAACGGAAGCGTTTTATGCGCCGCCGTATAATCGTACATATTGAATTTTTCGCCGCTTGCCGTTTTTCTGCCGTGAAATTTATCTGCGTAAAACGAAGCCGTCACCCCTGACTTAAAAAGCTCGTCTGAAAATGCCGAAACGCACAAAAATACGAAAAAAATTGTCAAAAATCTTCGCATATAATTCTCCCAAAAATGATTATTTATAAAACATCGAACCTACAAGCGCATTGCTACGCCTTTGGAATCCGATATTCCACATATCGAACCTGTCCCGATTCCACTGCATTTTTTATCTGCAATTCACGCTCCGACAGCTTTGCTTTTCCCGATTTCACCTCGATGAAAAGCACTTCGCTGATGGCTTTCCCTTCTGATGCGCCCACGAATCCCACAAAATCCACCGGCTTCCCCACAAAACGCACATCGCCTGCGCTGCACGGAAAATCCTGCAAAAAAGGCGCGAGCTGTTCGCTGACTTGCCCGCCGATAACTGCTCGGGATTTTTTTATTGCATCGCTTCGTTCTGCTTTTATGCGGGATTTCTCGGAAATGCGGCAGTGAAAAACACCTGCTTCGTGCCCAAGAAAAAACGCGAGCGCACAAATTGCAATGAGCAAAATACAGAGCAAAATGGGGTGCGCGCCAAGAAACAGAAGAATCGTGTTCATAAAAATATTATCGGCAGACAAAAGAATCTGAGCGCATTTTTGCCGCGAAAAATCTTACTATTGTAGGAAGACAAAATCGAGAACAGATTTTTGAAGTAAAATGACGATTTTTTTATTTTAGGTTGTCAACTTCAAAAAAAAAGCATATAATACAAGTTATGAATATACATAACATAATGGAAGAGCAAGTCTACTCCCGAATCAATGACCTTTATGATAAACTTAAGCAGGATAACGCTTCATGGCTCTCCTGTGACTGCGAGAATTGTCGTTTGGACACAGTCAGTTATGTTCTGAACAGAATTCCTCCAAAATACGTTGTTTCAGGACGTGGGGCGACGTATTTTTCTGATGTGCTCAGAAATTCGCAGCTTAACGCAGATATTGATGCACTTGGAATTGAGGGCATTCGCTTGGTAAATTCTGCGAAACGTCCGTATCATAATGTTTCTCGTGGTAAATGTGTTGAGGAAGAAGTGCCGTCTCCTCGATTTGATTTCCCGACGTTTCAGGGCGTTGTTATGGACGGAAGTTCGTTCGAGCCGCTTTCTGACGCAACTATTACGCTTAAAATCGGCGGCGAATTGGCAACAATGCGCGATATTACGTGGGCAAATCCGTGCAAGACATTTAAGACAACGAAGGGCGCATATTCGTTTTGGGTAAAGTCAATCGTGGCAGAAAAAAGCGGAGAACAGAAAATTTTTGATTTTTCCCTTGAAATTACTGCTGACGGTTATGCTCCGATTTCGTATTCGTTTGAAGTGCCGGTTGTAAGCGCGGATAATGTGCAAAAAGGCGAACTGAATATGACTTATGCGCTCAAAATTCAAGATTTGTTCTTGTTCCGTGCGGATATTGAAAATCCGATGGAATAAAAAGGTAAAAGCTGTAAAAGCTATCGAACAGAAAAAGCTCTGCCTGTGTGGGCGGAGTTTTTTTGCAGTCATAAAAATTCCGATTCGGTGTGCACAAAACGGCTTGTATCGGCGCTGACAAAATAGTATGCTTCTTTGGTATGATTTTGTTTAACGATACGAAAGACGACATTGAAGCAATTATTTTTGATATGGACGGCGTTCTTTTGGATTCCGAAACGATGACGATTGAATGTTGGCGAAAAGCCGCCCGCGAAATCGGCATTGCAAAGGACGATATTGACGAAGCAAATACGGCTTGTATGGGCAGAAACATCGCTGATACGGTGTCGTATCTGGATAATCGCTACAAAGGAATCATTGCGCATTTTGACGGAATGACATTCCGAAAGAGAACCTCGTCGCTTTTTATTGAGATGAGCGAGGGCAAGCCGATTCCGCTGATGCCATACGCGCGAGAATGTCTTGAAGCATTGGCAAAAACACCGCTGAAAATCGCCCTCGCTTCGTCCACGCGGGAAAGCACCGTGCGAAAAGAACTTGCGCAAGTGGATTTATTGCGTTATTTCCAAACCATAACCACGGGCGATATGGTGGAGCATTCAAAACCTGCGCCGGATATTTACCTCAAGGCTGCGTCTTCGCTGGGGATTGCGCCGGAAAAATGCGTTGCCGTGGAAGATAGCCCGAATGGTGCAACGAGCGCGGTGCGAGCGGGCATAAAGTGTATCCTCGTGCCCGATAAATTGCAGCCAACAAACGAACTTCGTGCTGCGATGTGGAAAGTGCTGCCGTCATTGGAAGCGCTCTGCTCTTGCGGTGGTAATCTTTAACGCCGATGAGTGTTGCAGAAAACGCACAATATTTGTACTATAAAGATGTTATGAAGAAAACAATTTACATCATCGGACACAGAAATCCCGATACCGATTCCGTGGTTGCCGCGACCGCGTATGCGCGGCTCAAACAGCTTCTGGGACACAAAGAATATGTTGCCGCGCGTGCTGGGCATTTGTCGCCGCAGACGGAATATATTTTTCATCGCTTCAAAGTTCCAAGCCCGCAGTATATTCCCGACCTCGTGCCGAAAACCGCGTATTATATGAGCGGGCAGTGCGAGACGGTGAGCGAAAATGCTTCGCTGTGGCACGCCGTGCACAAAATGCAAAACAGCGCAGATAAGGTGTTGCCGGTTGTGGACGAAAAAGGCTGTTACAAGGCTCTTTTGCACTACAACGCATTTGCGCAGAACGTGTTGGGCATTTTGAACCCCGAAAATGAGGCGGCAATTTCTACGAGCATTGCGCTTATTCGTGACACGCTCAATGCACAGCCGCTTATCGTAAAGAATGAAAACGAGATTTTTAAATGCACGGTGCTTGTCAGTGCGAGCGAAATTGACACGTTCAAGGCGGTTATCAACGAGCATTTGAGCGAAAATATCGTGGTTATTGCGGGCGACCGGCGCGAGATTCAGGAATACTGCATTTCAAAGGGCGTGCGTGCGATTATCACGACGAGCGGAATGCTTTTTGATAAAGATTTGCAAGACAAGGCTGAAAAAAAAGGCGTATCGGTGCTTTCAAGCCCCTACGACACGTCGGCGACGAGTATGCTTATCGCGTATTCCACGCCTGTTTCGATTATTGCGGACAAAAGTGCGCCTGCGGTGAGCCGAGTGGACACCGTGGCGAAAATCCGAAACATTTTGCGCGAAAGTCCGAGCCGCTGTTTGCCAGTTGTGGACGACAAAAATCGTGTTATCGGCTTGATTAACGAAAGCGACCTTGCGCACGAGCCGAATGTGGAGTTGGTTTTGGTGGACCACAATGAGCTTTCTCAGGCAGTGGAGGGCGTGGAGCATTATCGCATTCAAGAAATTATCGACCATCACCGTCTTGGCAATTTGAGCACGAAATATCCGATTACGTTTATCAATAAACCCGTCGGCTCGACGGCGACGCTCGTTGCCTCATTGTATCGCGAAAACCGCGTATCGATTCCCAAAGATATGGCGGAGATTCTGCTGTGCGGCATTTTGAGCGACACGCTCATTTTGCAGAGCGCAACGACGACCGACGTGGACAGAAAGATGGCTGAATATCTTTCCAACATCACAGGCTTGGACGTGCAGACGCTGGGGCGCGACATCGTAACGGCAGGAAGCCACATCGGCGACCGAAAAGCCGGCGAGGTCATTCATCAAGATATGAAGGAATACAACGACGAGAAAATCAAGTACACGGTCAGCCAGATTGAAGTGGACAACACCGACGAGATAATGAGCCGCAAAAAAGAGTTCCTCGACGAGCTTGAGTTTGAGCGCAGAAGCCACGGCGCGCTGTTTTCGGCGCTGTTGGTCACGGACATCACCAAATTGTCGTCGATTATGCTTATGGTGAGCGAGGGCGACTTTTTGCAGCAGATTGATTTCCCGATAAAAGAATCCAATGTGTTCTACTTAAAAGACGTGGTGAGCCGCAAAAAGCAACTTATCCCGATGTTGAGCGAACAACTCGAAAAAATCGCTGAATAAACGGCTGGTTTTGTAAAAACGGCGCGCTGAAACGGTATTTTGTTTTGGCTCGCCGTTTTTTTTGGCTTTTTTCGCGCGAAAAGTCAACGGCGATTGAGCGCGATAACGGCGCAATTATTTTTTTATATCTCCAAAAACGCCAAAAGAAAAGGCGCGGGGGCAAATTTTGCAATAAATCACATTAAAAGTTTAATAATTGCTTGTTGAAACGGCATAACTTTGCTAATATGGAAGTATGGCAAATGTGAATATTTCTGCAATAATCAAGTCTATAAGTTCTAAAAATCACGTTGGAATTATATCTTTCAATGAATTATGCGATTATTTTTATAAATATGCAAAAAAACATATTGATGAAAATGCGGATTTAGCACCGTATACAACGGCGGATTTTCAAACGACACTCAGGCGCGATTTGAATGTGCTTGCGCAAAACGGGGAAATTGTTCTGATTGCGCCTGACGAAGAAAAAATGGCGATTGCGATTGTGTCGTTCTATGTGGAGCGATATGCGTCGATTTTCAATGATATTCAGGATAATCCGGGCATTTCGTATCCGACGGTCGATGAGCTTCCCAAAAAGGTGCCGCGCGACATTTTGAGCAAGGTGAATGCGGCGGATTTTATCCAAGCGCACATCGAAAAGCCGCTCAAGGACGACTGCTCGCTGTATGCGCTTGAGTTCCCAAAGGGAGTGGCTTCTGTGCTGTTCCCGTCAACGATTACGGTTGAGAGCTTGCTGGAATCTGCTCTGGCAAAAATTCAGACGTTGCTGGCAAAAGAGGAATCGCACGATTATTTCCTCAAAAAACTTATTGTGGCAAATCAGGGCAAAGAGATTTCAATAAACAATTTTTTTGACCAATTTGTGCAAAGTCCCCGAGATGCTGTGAATGCGCTGAAAACAAACGGCGATACGTTCTATTATTGGAGCCAGTTGTGCTTTTTTATCAAGCAGGATTACGAAAAATCAAAGGAATACGACCAAAAAGATGTGAGCATTTTGCAGGCGGTGTATATCGCTGAGTTTGCAACTTCGTTTTACAAAAACAAAACGCAGCAGAATTTGCAGCGGGATTTGGCATTCAAACAGCTTGATAGTTCATTTTTGAAGCCGCCGTATTATTTTTCGTTTAGGGATATTTCAAAGTTTGCAGACGCAAAAGGTGTGCCGCTTTTGGGGCAGTACACGGAGCAGGAACTCAAAGATTACCTGCATTTGATAACAACCGATGCGCCTGAAAATATGCTTCCGCGCGTGCTTGTGTTCAAAACGGACGCGGACCAGCATTATTTTATCCTCAAAGACAAGGTGATTCCGCTCATTGTGCGCCTGTGTTCTGATGCGCGAATTACGGTACGCGAGCGAATGACAAACGAATGGTTTTCAACGCTCCGAAAATTCCAAATGCTTCCTGAAATGAAGTCGCAGATGGAGTTTGAGAAAAAATTGGAGCAGGAAGTCGATATAACATCGCCTGTTTTGTGTGCGCTGTTAAAATCACCGTTTTTGCCCACGATTCATTTTGAAATGCAGGAGGCGCGCACTCCGTCTTCTGAGTTGGTGAATCTGTTTATAAACGGCGAGTTGATTCCGTATAGCGAGATTTTGATGATGAGCCGTCAGGAATTGCTTGCCGATGCAAAAATCAAGTTGCCGTTTTGGTATTCGATTCCGGTGGTTTCGTGGTTTATGTCGCTTTTGTTCCGTCCGCCAAAGCCTAAGACTCCAAAGAAGTCGCCAAAAGAGAAAATCAAAGAAAAAATGCAGAAGAACGAGGAAACTGCGGCTATTGCCAAGGCTGAAGTTGCGGCTGCGGCGAGCGATAAGCGCAATCCGAAGATTTCGCGTGCGCGGGAACTTCGGGCATCGGCGCAATTTGCGGAAACGCAGCTTGTTCCTGCAAATTCTTCGATTGACCGTGAGCTTGAATCGTATGTGCATGAATGGAATCAGTTGATTGATAAAACGGCTCGCGATAATCTTGTGGAAGATGTTAATTCGCTTATTCGTGATTATATGCGAAAAGTGTTGAGAACGCTGAAATCCGACGGATTTACGGTGGATAGAATCCAAAATCTTGCGGATACGCTCGTAAAAACGCCGAGTATGCAAAAAATTAAAAATCATGATGCGCTTTTTATGTATGTTCAATTATATATGATTAAGCTGGTAAAAAGCATTCCGAATTAACAAACATTCGATTTCGGCAGACTTTTCTAGCAAGTCTGCCGTTTTTTTACGAAAAAAAAGAAAATCTTGTCAAATTTGTATAAATTGCTTATATCTTATATATAGAATTATGTTACGAAGAAGAAGAGCGAGAGGTTTAAGAGCAATGCGAAGACTGACACGCGCGTCGGTGCGAAAAATGGCTGTGACAGAGATTTATTATGTTGCATACGCACTTTGCAGTCTTATTGAAAATATGGAATCTTTGCCGGAAGAAAGCGAAGGTCTGAAAACGCTGGTGTACAAAATGGCTTTTGGGTTGCAAAAAACCGAAGAATTTGACCAGCTCATAGAAAATGCGGTGTGTCGTCTGATGAAAGAGGGAAAATTGACTCCCGTAAATCCGAATGAGGCTAGTGAAATGCCGAAAAAAAACGTTCGGCACCAGCACAGTTCTCTTGCAGATTATATTGATGATAAGCCGAGTTCAAATGGCTATATGTACACGCATCATTTTGATTATGACGGCGATTTGAAATACTCGTTTCGCGAGGACGAAAAAATTTCCCGTGCGTTTAGAAGTTGGGAAACAGAAACCGAAAACGATGTAAATTTTTGTCGAATGCTTTTTATTGGCGGTCGCACTGTTTTTTGCGATTTGCTCAAAACGGCATTCCTTTCCGACGGTCACGGCGCAAAAATTTCATCGCGCATCAAAAAACTTGCAACGAGTCTGAAACCTGTTGCGTTTTTGCAGGAGGCGCTTTCGCTTTCTGATAATGAAGCAAGGCTGCTTTTGCTGGCGTATAAAACGCGTTCAATAAAAGAATTGTGGTGCATAACATCGGCAATGCTTGATGAATACACGTGGTTTGATATTTATGGATATTTTCTGAATTTTTCTCCGCGTGAAGTGCAAAAAATGCTTCGTTTGGACGGAAAATTGGTGTCGTACGGCTTTATGGATTCAAGCGGCGAAATTGACGAGGATTCTTTAAGTTGCATTGCAAACGGTACGCTTGAAACTTTTTTTTCGGATATTGTAAAAGAGCAAGACACCGCCAACGCATTTTCGCTAGAGAGTTTTTCTGTCAACGCAAAGGCAATCGGGATTTGCAAAGCGATGCTTTCGGGGGAAAGCGCGGTAAACATCTTGTTGTACGGCGCTCCCGGTTCGGGAAAAACGGAGTTTGCAAAATCGTTGGCAAAACAATGCGGCTTAAAGGCTTTTGTGTTCAAAAATGATGCAGAATTGGATAATGAAAAGGGTATAAACTCGATTTGCCGTTTGAATTGTTTTTTATCGCTCAACAAAAGCGATAGTGTTATCATCGTGGACGAAGCTGATACGATATTGGAAACTCAACTTTCGCTGCTGAGTTTTTTGATGAATTCTGGGAATTCTTCGCCGAAAAAGGGTACTGTGAACAGAATGCTGGAAAATAGCTTAAATAAAGTTATTTGGATTGTAAATCACACGTCCCAAATCGAGACTTCAACACGCCGCAGATTTACCTATTCGATAAAATTCAATGAAATGACGGAAACTGCGCTCAAAGAAATTGCAGGCGAAAAAATTGCGAACTTAAAAATGGCTGACGAAACGCGCGAAAAAATCCTTGAACTGTGCGGACGGTATCGCGTTACGGGGGCAAGCGTGGATAATATGGTAAAAACGCTCAAAAGCCTTGATTTGTCGGACAATGAAAAAGCCATTGACGAGGTTCAAGAGGTGCTGGAGGCAAATTCGACGCTGCTTTTTGGCAAAGCAAAAATGCGAGAGCGGGTCGGCACGGAATATAATGTGGACGTGCTGAATTGTTCTGTGAGTGCTGAAAAAATCGTGAAAATGGTTAAAAATGCGATTGCGTTTGCAGAAAAAAATCGAGGAACGCAAAGCGGTATTCGCATTTTGCTTTACGGGGCAAGCGGTACGGGCAAAACGGAATTTGCGCGATATATTGCAAGTGAGATTCACAAAAAAATCCTGCTTCGGCGCGCTTCTGATGTGCTTGGAAAATATGTGGGCGAGAGCGAGAAAAATATTCGCGCTGCTTTTGAAGAGGCTGAACAGACCGGTTCAATTTTGCTTTTCGACGAGGCGGATTCTTTTTTTGCCGACCGTGAAGGCGCAAAACAGAGCTGGGAGCGAACGCTGACAAATGAATTTTTGACCCAAATGGAAGAATTTTCCGGGATTTTGATTTGCACTACCAATTTGAGAAGCATAATGGATACGGCGGCGTTGCGGCGATTTCATATTACGAGCGAATTTAAGTGTCTTTCTGAAAACGGCGTGAATACACTGTTGCAGCGTTTTTTCCCGAGTTTTGTTTTTGACGAAACGGCGGCGAAAACAATTTGTCGGTATGACACGGCAACGCCCGGCGATTTTGGAACGCTGATGTCAAAACTGCGGTTTATGGACAAAAATGAGGTAACTGCAGAATATATTTTTTCTGAATTGTGCAAAATTCAGGAAGAAAAATATGCCGGAAAATCAAAAAAAATCGGCTTTTAGAATACATTGATGCGAATGAGAAAAGATGGCATAGAGGATTAAAAATCTTCTAAAACCTTATAATACAATAAAAATACGTTATGAATGGTTTTCAATAACAACTATTTTATTGTGTATTAGCAGAAATGCCGTTAAAATCTCAAAAAGCGGAGGATTTATGAACGCACACATACTTATAATCGAAGATGTGCCAGAAATGGCAGAATTGATTTCAATATATTTACAGAAATCTGGAATGGAAACCGAGAAATGCGAATCAGCGGAGATTGCGCTTGAGTGCTTAAAGAAAAAAGTTCCTGATTTGGTTGTTTTGGATTTGAATCTTCCGGGAATGAGCGGTTTGGATTTTCTGAAAAAATTCCGCACGGAATACAAAAAGACAATTCCAGTGGTAATTGTTTCTGCGCGTGATTCTGATGAGGACATCATTACTGCATTGGGATACGGAGCGGACGAATTTGTGACAAAGCCTTTTAGCCCGCACGTTTTGGCAGCCAGAATTGAGGCTAATCTTCGGCGGCAAATTGCGACAGAGGCGGCTGCAGAGGAAACGCTCCAGTTTGGTCCGTATACGCTTTATTTGAACAGTTGTGTTTTGAAAAAGGGCATTGAAAAAATCCCGCTTTCTACAAAAGAATACGAAGTTCTTGAATATTTGGCGAAAAATGCGGAGCAGCCGCTTTCTCCAGAGAAAATCTATAATGGCGTGTGGAAAACGCAATACGGCGATATTACGGCGGTGGCGGTGTATATCCAGCGGCTTCGCAAAAAGATTGAAACAGACCCCGCAAATCCTCATTTTATAAAAACGATGTTCGGAATGGGATACAGATTCGATTTTTCTAATAACGATGAAAATAAGAAATCAATTTAAGACTTTTATCATCGGAATGATTGTGATTCCGATAATTTGTTCGGCTTCTGTCCCGCTTTATTTGTATCTGTCTTCGCCTGAACACGTTTTGATGAAAGGTTACAAGGAAATCAGAAAACTTGAAAATCTTAAAATAGAAAACGAAGATTGGGATATTTTAAAAGAGGAATTGTGCAATGTTCCTCCTGATGTTCAAACGGCGGTTATTGCGGGACATTCTGCGGTTTTGTTGTCAACGATTCCGAATTTGAAACAGGGGACGATTATTGACGACAAGGAGATGTTTTCGTTTTTGAGGGAAACGAGCCGAAATTATTTTTACCAAGTTGTAACGCCGCAATTTTCGCAGAAAACAGATTTGCTCATTATCAGCCGAATGCCGCGCGAAAACCAGCACAGAAAGCACAAAATGACGTGGTTTTTGATTCCTGTGAGTATTTGCATCGGCGTGTTCGAGGTGTTTTGCATTATTGCGATTATCGCGATTTCGCGGACGATTTCTCATTCGATTTTTATTCTTGAAAAAGATACTGAAAAAATTGCGTCTGGCGATTTGGATTTTGACCTCGAAGCAGATTCCGAAAAAAATCATCACACAAGCAATGAAATTACGTCTCTGCGGCAAAATCTGAACAAAATGCGCATTTCGCTCAAAGAAGAAACGGAACGGCGAACGCGCTTTATTATGGGGATTAGCCACGATTTACGGACTCCGGTCGCGCTTATCAGGGGATACACCGAAGCGATTACCGACGGCGTTGTTACGGAGCCTGAAGAGGTGAAAAAATCGCTTGCGGTGATTGGGAGCAAAACGCAACAGTTGCAGTCGATGATTGACGAACTCATCAATTTTGTGAAACTCGATAGCCGTCAGTGGCGAAAACAGCTTTTGCCGCACGATATTTCGGCTCTGATTCGCGATTTTGCCAAAGGCGCTGAAATGACGGGGAACGTTTACAATCGCACTATTTCGGTATCAATTTCGCTGCGGGACAAAATCATCGTTCCTGTTGACACAATGCTTTTTAATCGCGTTCTTGAAAATATTTTTAGCAACGCGCTTCGATACACAAAGATAAACGATTCGATTGCAATAACGGCGAGCGAAAAAGATAACGTTGTTTCAATATCGATTGCAGATTCTGGAATTGGCATTGAAAAAGAAGATTTGCCGAATATTTTTGACCTGTTTTACCGCGGGACAAACAGCAGACGCGAAGAGGGAATGGGGATTGGACTTGCGGTGGTGAAAAATATCGTTGACACGCACGGTTGGCGGATTTTTGCAGATTCAAAGAAAGGCGAGGGGACTTGTTTTACAATCGAAATTCCTGTTTGATTTTTACAAAATTGATTCCAAAAACGAATTCAAAAACAAAATTCCGTTTTCGGTGAGTGCGAAAATAGTTTCGTCTTTTCCATTAACGCATTTTGTGTAAATCCTTGCATTGCCGCGTTTTATCCAGTTTGAAAAAATACCGTTTTCAGCTCCGAGACGCTCAAAAAGATTTTTTCCAAATCGTTTTCTGAATTCCGCTTCGTTTATTCCCGAAAGCAATCGAAATCCCATCATTAAAAATTCACTTTCTTGGATTTCTGGCGACAAAGTTTCGGTTTCACACGGGATTTTTTCGGCAGAAATTTCATCTGAAAGCCAAAATGACGTGTATCTTTCAATAGTATCGGTGTTTGTCCAGCGAATCCCTGTTTTTTCGTACAAACTCCCCGTTGCACCGCTTCCTGCGCCCACATAATCCTGAAGGTGCCAATAGACCGAGTTGTGCAGACTTTCGGCATGCGGTTTTGCAAAATTAGAAACCTCGTACTGCAAAAATCCGTTTGATTTCAAAAAATCTCTGCCTAGAATCCATTGTGAATCAGCTTCGTCGGAATCAAAAAAAATGCGCCCTGATTCTATGCTGCGAAAAAGCGGTGTATTTTCTTCTACCATAAGGGAATACAAAGAAATATGTTCTGGCGAAAACGAGACTATTTCTGCCAAACTCGAAAGAAATTCTGTTGCATTTTGGTTTGGTAAACCTGCTATTGCATCAAGTGAAAGCCGTCCGTTCCATTTTTTTTTCACCAATTCGAGCGCATCTAGTGTTGTTTTTCGGCTACAACGGCGGCTGACGGTGCGCAAAGCCGAATCATTGAGCGACTGTACGCCGAGCGAAAGTCTGTCTACTCCAGAATTTTGTGCGGTGGACAATATTTGTGCAGAAACGTCGTCGGGATTCATTTCGACCGTAAATTCTGCGGGATTTTTTTTGCTCATCGCTAAAATCTGCGTGCAAAGCCGCTCCAACTGCGCAGGGGAGAGCAGGCTCGGTGTGCCGCCGCCGATGTAGACGGTGTGCCACGAGGTAATGCGGTGGATTTTTTTTCGGAACGCAATTTCTGCCAAAACGGCTGAAATGTATTCATCAGGAACGCCGTTTTGGCACGGAACGCTAAAAAAATCGCAATATGCGCATTTCTTTTTGCAAAACGGAATATGCACATACAGCGAAACGCAATCTTTTAATATAATTTGATTTTGTTGAACGGGAAATAGCACAAAAGTGCCCTGCCTTTTATTTGCTCATTGGTGATAGCGCCCCAAAGTCGCGAGTCTGTGGCTTCTACGCGGTTATCGGCAAGTACAAAATATTCGCCTTTTGCCAATTTTATTTCGTCGAACGAACCGATTGCGCCGAGAGAAGTGTCCCACATGACTGGAATTGAAAAAATGTGAACATCGTATTTGTTTTGAATCAATTCAAACTCGGTTAAAAAATGTGTTTGGTCGGCTGGCTTTATGTAGAGCACATAATCTCTCATATAAATCGTATCGCCGGGAATCCCGATTACACGGCGCAAATCGGCGGTTTCTGCCATTTTCGTGCCGTTGTGGTACGGATAAAAACGCCGCGCGGTAATAAAACTCATTAATTGTGTTATGATTTTTTCTTTGCGCAGCAATGTCTTTGATTTTACATTTTGCACCAAAATAGTGTCGCCTCGTTTGGGCGTTCGTATGAGCGGCGTGATAAAAATCGAGCTTCCCTGCTCAATGTTCGGACTCATCGACGCCGATTTTTGCATAACGGGATACAAAACAAAATTATTGACCGCCGTTATCACCAAAAAAACGATTATCGCGGTAATCACGATTTTGAAAATCTTGCTATCGTGTTCCCGTTTCCAATCACTTGCATATTCGTATATATCTTTCTGTTTAGCCATAAGATTACCATATCACAGACTTCAATGCCTTGCAAGTAACTCAAAATAGGCATATACTGTAAATATGGCTGAGAAAGTGAAAATTATTGCGCAAAACAAAAAAGCGCGTTTTAATTATTTTGTAGAAGAATCATTTGAGTGCGGCATTGAGCTTTTGGGCACGGAAGTAAAATCGGTGAAGGCGGGAAGCATATCGTTTGCGGATTCTTTTGCCGAAATAAAAAATGGGGAAGTGTGGGTAAAAGGGTGTCACATTTCAGAATATTCGTATTCATCGGTCTTTAATCATAATCCTGACCGCCCTAAGAAGTTGCTTTTGCATAAAGACGAAATAAAACGGCTGGTTCGCAAGGTCGATGAAAAAGGATTTACGCTTGTTCCGCTGGATTTTTATCTAAAGCACGGGCTGGTAAAAATGACGCTCGGCGTGTGCAAGGGCAAAAAGTTGTACGATAAGCGCGCGGATATTCGAGCACGAGATGTGAGCCGCGATATTCAGAGGGAATTCCGTAACGAGCGATAACGGTGTCCCGAGAGAGTTTTTAATGAAAAAACACAGGCAAATTTTCGCAATTTTTGTGCTTTTCTCTTCTTTTTTCTGCATTCCAGCGGTTGCAGAAGCAATTCCTGTCGATTTTTATGCCGCAATTTCCGATTCCAAAGACACGAATATGATTCGTATGACTGAAAATTTGTATTTTCAGCAGTTGAATTCGCTTGATGGCTACGATGTTTCAGACCGCCGTCCTGAAGAATGGCAAAAAAAAGACGAAGCTGCTTCTGATTCGATAGTTTTTTTTGCAGAAATTCAGGAATCTCCTGATTCTGCGGGTTGGATTTGCATTTTGAACGCTATTAGCCGCCTTTCTGGCGAGCGGAAAACGTCGGTGAAAATCTATGATTCGTATTACAAAATTTTGCTGGACGCAAAAAATTCGCTGGTTTCGCTACTTTCGTCGTTGAATTCCGATGGTGCAGAGGCTGTTGTGGAGTCTGAGAAAAAAACGGAAGTTCCTTCGCAAAAAGCACTGTCTGTAGAAAGCATTGCAGGAAACTGGACGGGCGAGCCATATATAGAAAAAATCGTGATTTTGCGCGGCGGCAAAGGTTTTGTGATTTACAAAAATGGTGCGTCAATGACGATTCAGGTGTCGATTTCGGGAAATTCAGTGCATGTGCAGCAGGTTGGGCGTCCCAACGCCTCGTATTATCCCGAGCTTCCGCGAGAAACTGCGATGTTGGTTGCACGAACCGCTGCTCCTATTGAATGGAATTTGTCAATGACCGACGACGATACGCTTTCGGGCAAAAAATCAACGCTGGAGCCAGCGGATACCCCCGAAGGCGCGGCAAGAGCTCATGTTGAAGTTGTATGGCAGCGAAAAAAATAAAAACGCAGACGAAAACTTGTTTTTATCAACTCGTTTCGTTTGCGTTTTTTTGCATTTTATAAAATCCCAAAAAGATTATTTACCTGCGTCCCAAGCCTCTTTGAGCGTTTTGCTTGCTTTCGGGTCGGTTTGAATATTTTTCCATGCATTATATGCAAATGCGCAGAATACAGAACAGAAAAATGCTGCAAATACCGCAATTATCAATTTTTTAGCTCTGCCCTGTGATTTTGATTCGATGAATGGAGTTTCTGGAGCAACAATATAATCCGAAGATAAAATAAGATTTACTTGCTGTCTAAGTGCGATTAAATTTGTCGCCCCCCCCCCCTGTGAGAGTGCTGCATCTTCGGATTCTGCGCTTTTTTGTAATTGCGCAATAGCGGAATCGGTCGCTTCTCGTATGCTTTCAAGCTGCGGTCGGTAAAATGCGTCCAGAGAAGCATTTATCTCGCTCAACATTCCATTGAAAAACAAAATGCACTTTTCAGTATTTTCTTCTTTCACATTCATTATCACTGAAAATTCATTTGGAACTGCAATATCCGCTTTCGGCACTTCGATAGACCTTTGCTTTATCAGATTTTGCACGAATGTGTTGTATTGCCTGTCGGTCAGTTCGTCTAAATCATCTCCGAATGCGCCGAATTTTTTATTTTGGCGTGCAATAATTCGCGGATTTACAAAATATGTTTTTGCAATATTTGAGATGTCTTTCGGCAAACCCTCGTCAATAAGACTTTGCGGCATTTGGCGCACCTTTACGGAATACGAAATCGTAACTTCATTTGTATTCGCTTTTGCGTTTAAGCGCGGCAAAACAAAAAGAACGAAAGTTGCCAAAAAAGCAACAGCCACTGTGAAAATTGCGATGAATTTTCTGAAACGGATTAAAACTGCGAGCAAATCAATCAAACTGATTTCCTCATCTTCGAATGTATTTGTATCTTCCATAAGAATGGATTATAGCGCAAATCCTGCATTTTATGCTAGCCGTTAAAACCGCTGTTTGATACCCGAAAAAAAAGGTATACTGTCATTAGCAGTCGCGACCCGAAAGACAGATTCCTGTGCCAAACTCGGAAGCGAGCATACTTTCTGAAATAAAATAAAGGACTGCATTGGCGATAACTGGAGTTAATTCGTTGCTTCACTTTGAAGAAAGCAAATAACTGGAATTATCGCGCTGTTTCACCAGTGAAATGACAAAATAATTCCAGTTAATCGGCTTCTTCACTTTGAAGAAAGCAAATAACTGGAGTTATCGCGCTATTTCACCAGTGAAACGGCAAAATAACTGGAGTTATCGCGCTATTTCACCAGTGAAACGGCAAAATAACTGGAATTATCTCTCTTCTTCACTTTGAAGCAGTCAATTAACTGAAGTTATCGCACCGCCGCAAAAACAACAGCATACGTTTCGCAACACCAACGAACATTATAATGTTACAGAGCCTTGCCGAATTATTTTTACATCGCCGTTTTCGAGCAATGCGAGTGTTGACGGCTGCGCACCGATTTTGTCGCCGTCTTGAACGATAAGATTGGCTTCTGCTTCAAACTCCGATTTAATTTCCGAAATGCGCGACAGCACGGGTTTCCCGCTTCGGTTTACGCTTGTGGAATAAATGGGCGCACCGCATAAGCGAACCACGCGCCTTACCCATTCATCGCCGGGAATCCGAAAAGCGACCGTCGGCATTTTGTGCGCAAGCGGCGAATCTGCCTTGATTTTCACGATGAGCGTGAGTGCTCCCGGCCACGCAGAAAGCACTTTTTGCGGAATTGTGTCGTCTGTGAATGTTTTGAGCTCTGAAACATCAGATAAAAGGCAGATAAACGGTTTTGCCTCGCTTCTGCCTTTTATGTGGCGGATTTTTTCGTCTGTGCAAAAAAGGGGATTTCCGTTTAAGTCGACGATGCCCGAAAAACCGTAAACGGTGTCCGTGGGCATTATCACGACTTTTCCTGCTTTTAGATACGTTGCAGTAACTTCGGCAGAATGAGAATCAGACTTTTCGCATATCAAATGAGAATCAGACTTTTCGCATATCATAAATAGGGATTCCTTGGGCGGCTAAAGAAGCTGTACCGTTTGCATTTTTCGCATTTTCGTAGCGACTGCGAACAGGAGAGGGCGAACGTGCAAAGTCTTTTAATACCAGAATTAAAAGCACAAGAACGAACACCAAAACGCCGAATAATTTGCATACCCACTCTGGCAGATAAAAAATATCTTGGCGCAGAAGAACGCTGCCTGAATTGTGAAGCGGAAGACCGTCCCGCGAAAGCCCGTTGATTTTGACGAGTTTTTCGCCCTCAAGAATCAAATCGAGCTGGCGGGCTTGTGCGATAATCGCTGCAGAATCGCGAAATAAAATTTCGTTTTCCATCGTTAATTCGTCGTTAATTTTTTGAACTTCCGCTGTGTGTGCCATAATCAAGGCTTTTTGCGCTTCAAGTTGGCGATTTGCAAAAACACCGTCCTTGCCGCCGAGAAGAGAAACAATCACATATACGAGTGTGCCAGCACATGCCGCTAGCAAAAATCGCATTTTTTCCATAATAAAATTCACATCGGTAAAAATATTGATTTTCTGAATTAAAAAGTTATGATATAATATAAGAAGTGCGATGCGCATTTAAGTTTATCGTCTTAAAACTATTGTTTTGCGTGTTTTAAGTCGATAAAGAATTAGCTAATCATTTTGGATAAGAGGGAAAACATGATGGACTCCACTAATATAACTGAAAATCCGACCGACAACTTGGACGAATACGGTGTGTGGGTGAAAAAAGCACCAAAGGCGTCGGAAAACGATGTATCAAATGAAAATGAGAGTCTCGGCAGTTCTAAAAGTGATGAGTCCGCCGAAGTTACTGATATTCCGAATTCTCCAATAAACAGTGACGCGGATTCGTTAAGTTTGGACGCAACTGAAGAGGTTTCGCTTGATGATTTTTTAGGCGACGAAGCGTTGGACGATACGGTAACAAGCGATGATGCGCAGGAAAACAAGATGGATTTTTCGAGCGAGGAAGAAGTTTCGCTTGATGAATTCCTTGATACCGATGATAAAGAGGACACGGCGGCGGTCGCTTCAGACGAAATCGAAGAGGAACCTCCGTTGGACATCGACCTTGATTTTAGCGATGAAAATACCGAAGATACTTCATCGCAAGAGGAGTCTGAGCCGTCGGTAATTGCTGATACCAATGTGGCTTCGGAGTTTGAATCTGTGTCTGAAGGAAAAACGGTCGATTTGGACAATTTTGATGATATTTTTTCAAGTCTCAATGATGAAAGCGGTGGTGCTTCAAGTGGCGAAAGCGAAAATCCGCCTTCAAGCAGTGAAACTGGCTCAGATACAGAGGAGCGTGAAGTGGACTTGAGTGAATTTGATGTTTCAGACAATGATTCTGCGGCTTCGGCGCCAGCAGAAACAGAGTCTGTTGATTTGTCTGATTTTGGTTTTTCTAATGATGCTCCAAGCGAGTCAGAAACTCCCAAAAATGATGATTCATCAGAGATAAAAATGAATGTGATTGCAGATGATGATATTCCTGAAGAATCTGCAGCACCTCAGACGGAAAATGCAATCAGCGATATTCCTGATACGTTTGATGAGGAAACTGCTATTTTCTCGGAACCTGAAGAGACTTCAAAAACAGAAAGCGCAAATGCTGCTTCAAATGATGTTCTGAATCAGATTGCTTCAGAACTTGCGGCTTTGCGGTTGGAAATTTCTTCTCTTAAAAATGATGTGGAAGAGTTGAAAAAAGCTCCTGCCGCAAAAACGTCAGAGCCAGAAATTTCTGTTGAAGAACCTGCTGATGATGATTTCCAGATTCCAACCGCTTCGGCGAATGATTCTGAGGGCGGTTTCTTTGGCGGCGATGACGACGATGATGTGATTGCTCTTTCTGGAGATGAGCTTGATGATATTTTGAATAATCAGGATATTCAACTTGATTCTGAAGAACCGATTACGGTTGGTGAAGAAAGCGATACGGAAGCGCAAGAGCCTTCGTTTGAAGGACCTTCGCTTGAAGCGTCTTCTGCTGATGACTTTGAAGTTCCTGTCATTGAAGATTCAGAGATTGAAGAGCCGAAAGTTGAAGATTTGGACGAAACCCCATTTGAAGTTCCTCCAGAAATTACAGAATCCGAACCAGATTTTGCAGCGTCAGAAAATGAGTTCACCGATGATGTTGAGATTCCTGTTTCAAATGAAAATGATTCTGCGGGCGGCTTCTTTGGCGGCGATGATGACGATGATGTGATTGCTCTTTCTGGGTCTGAACTTGATGATATTTTGAACACCGCTGATTTCACAGAAGAAACCGATATGACGGCTTCAGAAACGGTTGACAATGTTACAGACTCGCTTGTGGAAGATGCTTCTACAGACGATTTAATAGGTTCTGCTAATACAGAATCTGCGCCTGCAGAAAGTGCGGAAAACGATTATGACGCGCTCTTTGAAGATGAAGGTGCTGAGGTTGCTCCTGCTGAAGAGATTGCTGAAAATGCGGAAATCCCGTCTGCGAATATTTCCGAGGAAGATGCTTTCGCGATTTTGGGCGATGAGCAAGCACCTTTCAGTGAAAAGGCTTCGTCTGAGAATAGCATAAGCGGCGATTTGCGTGAAGAAATCAAATCTGTGCTTTCTTATATGGATCAACTTCTTGAAAGTTTGCCAGAGGAAAAAATCACTGAATTTGCTCAGTCAGAGCAATTTGAAACGTACAAAAAACTCTTCAAGGAACTGGGACTTGCTTAAGATGAACGACATCAGTGAGTCGGAGGAAAAAAGTGCGGTACAAAGATTAGTATCTCAAAATGCCGCGCTTTTTCCTGCAAGTTTGTTTTTTCTGAGTATTGAAATGCCTGAAAATGCAGCGGAAAATTTGTTTTCGTCTGCATTTTCGATTATAAAATCGCTTTTTCACGAACCGAATATTTGTGTTGCGGATTCTCAAAAAGAACTGAGAATTGCGATTTTTTCCTCGTTGCCTGTTGATGAGCGCATTTTAAAAACGCTTTTGCAAAATGAGTTGCCAAGTATGGTTGAACTTGTTATTGCAAGCGCAGGTGTAAGCCGTTCTGAAAAAGATATTTTGGATTTTTTGATTCAGTAATTCTTTCTATTAAAAATAAATACGTTATTATGATTGATTTTTCAAAAGCTCGAAATGGAAGTTTAACCTGTTCCGTCGGCGGAAAATATCTTCATTCGGTTTACAATCCAGAACGGGAATCAGAGCGTTTTGTTTTGCAACTCCAATGTGATTTTTCGCCTAAAGTTGTTATTTTGACAGAGCCCGGGCTTTCGTATTGTGCACGATTTTTGAGACAGCGATTTCCGTGTGCAAAAATTGCAGCTATTCGGTTTTGCAAAGATTTTTCAAAATTCGATGCAGAATGGGATTTTGTTTTTTTTGCTGATGAAAATTTAGACAATGCGCTTTTTAATGTATGTGGCGAAGAAATGCTCTCAAGCGCGCTTTTTGCGTCATGGCAAAGCTCGGAAACACTTTTTCCCTCGGAATCGGAACGTGCGTGGCAAAAAATCAAGTCTGCAGTTTTAAAAAGCCGGGATATTTTGGCAACTCGAAGTTTTTTTTCAAAACGCTGGTTAAAAAATTCGGTGCGTTTTTTTTCGTTCGCCCAAAAAATGGCTGCGGTTCGTGCTGGAAAAAGCGATATTGTTGTGGCGGCATCTGGTCCATCGTTAAAATTGGCGATGGAAACGCTAAAAAAGTATCGAGAAAAATTTTTTTTGATTGCGGTGTCATCTGCGCTTAAACCGTTGCTTTCAAACAAAATAATTCCAGATTTGTGCATTTCTACTGATGGCGGACAGTGGGCAAAGCGACATTTAGAAATCTTGTTTGAAAATCCTGAAATTCCTGTTGCGTTGAGCGCGGAATCTGCAACGCCGTATTTTGTGCTTGCAAAAAATCCTGTCGTTTCGCTTTTTTATGGCGATGCTCCGGAATGTGTGTTTGCAAAAAATTGCGGGATTCCTGCCATAAAGGCGTTTCGGAATGGCACGGTCAGCGGAACTGCGGTTCAATGTGCGCTGGGGCTTACAAATGCGCGGGTTTTTTGCTGTGGTTTAGACCTCTCAGAAGCAAAGGGCTTTCAGCATACGCAGCCGAATGCGCTTGATGAAATAAATGCTGGTTTTGAAAATCGATTGCAGCCACGCTCAACAAGGCTTTCGCTTTCAGGGCGTCCGAACGGTTCACTTTCGTTGTATCGCGATTGGTTTTCCGCGCAAACTGGCGATTTTGCGGAGCGCGTCTTTCGCTTAGCGGGGGCGAAGCTGAATCCGCTCGGAAACATTACCGACCTATCTGCTGAAAATTTTGAAGATATTTTTAAGAAAATGCCCAAAAAAGAAAAGCCTGCAATAAAAACTGATTCAGAAAGTTCTTTTGAAAATCTGGAAAAAAGACGAGAAATCATCAAAAAAAATTTGCAAGAGATAAAAAATCTTCCTATAAAAGATGAAAAATCTGTTTTTTGGCTGAAAAATGTTTTTCCGGTGGAATTTTTACAGTACGAAAAATATGTTGGTTTTGAGAAACAAAAATATGCAGAAAAAGACCTTTTAGATAAACGAAATGAATTTTTTTCTGAAATAATTTCTGATTTTGAGAAAAAGTTGCAATGAAATCGATTTATAAACACGAAACCGAAATCGCAAAAAACGGAAGTGCGATACCGATTTTTGAAAACGGAAACTTGGTGCATTCAAAATACAATCCGCAAGCAGAAACCGCGAAAATGGCGGATAGAGATGCGCGCTATGCTGTTGTTATTGGCGTTGGCGGCGGTTATCACATTGAGTCAATGCACCGTGCGCACCCAGAAATGACGATTATTGCTGTTGAAAATAGTCAAGATGATTTTGATATTTTGCGCAATATTCCGTGTGTCCGCAGTCTTTTGAAAGAGGCGAATATTATTTTTTGCACAAAAAACAATCTTGCGAAAACGTTACTTTCAACGTATATCCCTGTTTTTCACGGAGATTTGCAGATAACGACTTTACGAGCATGGACGACTAATTATCCAGAGCTTGATGCGGAAATTCGGGCAATTATAAATATTGCCTTAAAAAATATTTCTGCTGATTTTTCTGTGCAAACGCATTTTGGCAGGCACTGGCATAGAAATATTTTGGAGAACTTAAAATATTTTTCTGCGCAAAAAGCAGTTTCTTTGCCTGTTCCGAATGGGCGAACTGCGGCAGTTATTGCGGCTGGACCGACTTTAGATGTAGCAATCAAGAAAATTGAAAAATACCGCAAAAATTACGTTGTGATAGCCACGGATACCGCATTTTCTGCATTGGTGAAGCGTGGAATTTTTTGTGACGTGGTGGTTTCGATTGACTGCCAAAATGTGTCGTTTAGGCATTTTTTGCATTTTCCCCAAAAAAATCCTCCGCTGTGCGTTTTTGATATTGGCTCGCCGCATTCGTCGATTGCGATTGCCGCAAAAAACGGTGCTCCGATTTTGTTTTCGATGAGTGCACACCCGTTGGCTGTGCTTGCAGGGCAATTCGGACATTTTTTGTCGCTTGAAAGCGGGGCAGGTACGGTAACGATTGCCGCTGCTGATTTTGCGCGTCAGTTGGGCTTTTGCGACATTGAACTTTTTGGCGCAGATTTTTCGTACAGTCGCGGAAAACCGTATGCGGCAGGCACTTATTTTGATGAGATTTTCGGCGGCGCAGAATCACGGATTTCGCGTTCAGAAAATGCTTTTTGCGCTTTGATGTTCAGAACAAAATTGATTGCAGAGGGCGCGTGCGTTTTTTCAACAGAAATGCTAAAAAAATATGCGCAAACGGTCCGTGATTTTTTCTATCAGCACGGATTTTCTGAAATTGAAAAAAATAAGTTCCATACGTCAAAAAAAAGCGTGATTGCAAAAGCACATTCAGTGCCGTTCCCTTTTCAAGATTTCCGAACGTATTTGCTTTCTGAAACGGAAAAATTGCTTGCGGAAAAAAATATTGAAAAGTTCAAAGCGGTGTTTTTTGCGCATTTACCGCTGATTGCAGCCATAAAGGAAAAAAACTTGCCGTTTTTTGACCGTCTAAAACTTGCATACGAAGCGTCTGTGCGCTATACTATTTAGAATATGGAACGGAAGAAAAGTATAAATATATTTTCAGCAGTTGCGTTGTTTTTATATATTTCTGCAATAGTATTTTTTTGTATTTCATTGCGGGCTGAATATCAAACGGCTGAACAGCATGTGGAAAATCGTTTTAAAAAGTTGGCGAAAAATACCGCTGATGCCTATAAAATGGAAACAAAGAATACCGCTACGTTTACCAATTCAATGCTTCAGATAATCAATTCCACCAGCGATGTTGCTTCTGTTTTTGTAACGAACGGTGGCGAAACTATTTTTGAGTGGCCGCAAAATGGTACTTTGGAAAATACGTCGCCGCTTATCAAATCCTGTAGCACTGTTATCGCGCAGGACGCTGCTGGAAACGTTACTTTGACGGCTTCTCTTTATGTGCTAAAACCCGAGTCTATTTACAAAACCGCGAAGATTTCATTTATTGTGGTTCTTGCAGCCACGCTCTGCACGGTTGTTTTTTTTGTATATATAAATATTGCTAGTTCAATTCCGAACGAAAAGCCTTTTACTGATATAAAAAATCTAAAGCGAAATCCTCCCGAAATGCCGTCAGTGCCGCTTTCGAACGATAAAACTATTTATAGCGATGTCAAAACGTTTTCGCCGATTACAACGATGCCCACGCTTGCGCCGTTGACAATGCACGATGACATTGAAGAGCAGATTTCAGAGCCTGTGGACGAGCAGCCGAGTGCGGTGGTGAATAATGCGGAAAGCACGTTTGAACCGATTTCGATTATAGATGACCCCGAAAGTGTTGAGAAAACTTTTTCGACTGCTGCTCGCTTAAACGAAACCTTTACGTTGGAAAACGAAACGGTTTCTGAAATGACGCAAACGCCGTATACGCTAACGACAGAAACGTTTTCAGGATTGCCGCCAGAGGCGAATAATGAAGTTGAAACAGCACCTTTATTTAAAAGTTCAAAATATTCTCCTTTTACAGGATTTTGCTGGGAAAGTTTTATTGATGTTGCAACCGAAGAGGAATTGCAGCTCTCGACGGCGGAAGGAAAAGATGTTTCTTTGATGTTTATGCGGATTGCAGGGCTTGACCGAATGGATTATATTTCGGAAAATATCCGCTCGGTGATTTTTAGTGCAATCGGTAATCGCGATTTGATTTTTGAGTACAAAAATGATGGCTATGCGGTTCTTTTGCCGCAAACTGATATTGATGGCGGCATAAAAATTGCAGAAATGATAGAACCGAAAGTTTCTGAAATTCTGCAAATACAGAATGTGCAAAGTCAGTTGATGATTGGTATTGCGGCGCGAACAGGGCGTTTTATTTCAGCTTCGGTCTTGCATGATGAAGCAGAGAAGGCTTTAGCACACGCAGAACCGTCGCTTCCATTGATTGCGTTTCGTGTTGACCCCGAAAAATATCGTGAATTTGTTGAACAAACGCAAGGGTAAAATATTTTATAGATGCTCGTCGTGTTGCGAGTGAAATATTCTTTTTAAGAGGTTTTTATGTTTTCGCTATTATTTGGCGTTCTGATGGTTGCATTTTCAATTTTTGCGTGTCTTCCGTTCGGATTGGATTGGGGACTTGAGGTGGTGGATTTTCTCAAAGGTGCGTTGCCTGTTTTTGCAGTGTTACTCGGAATTTTGTCAATTTTTATCGGTTTTGCGGATATAAAAGATAAAGCTGAAGCTAAACGCGAAGAAGCCGAATCAAAAGCCGCTGAAGAAACGGCAAAAAAATAATGATATTTTTAAGATAAAAAGAAACCTGCTCGTGAAATCACAAAAAAGATTTAAGAGCAGGTTTTTTATGCTTTATTTAACGAACTGTGCTTTTAAGAAATCAAGGTCGAGCTCTGGATAG
>ERZ842401.2079-NODE-2079-length-27340-cov-10.579513_pt1 | contig 27340 bp, 18 predicted proteins | sample MGYA00521270_ERZ842401 | MGnify/ENA primary metagenome ERZ842401 (study PRJEB31892, sample SAMEA3878208) | bioreactor metagenome | biome: Moose rumen | place: Sweden | collected 2011-10 | study: EMG produced TPA metagenomics assembly of the PRJEB12797 data set... | reverse complement strand
AACAGAACGAAGCGGAACGGAGTCCCCGGCACGCCACACCCCTCCTCATAAAAAACAGAGGTCAACTCATTTTGAGTCAACCTCTTGAATAAACTATTGTAAAACGAGTGGCTACAAACCACGCAAAAGACACTAACGGACCTCCAGGACCACTACGGAGGCGGCGGGGAGGGTCAGTTTGACGGTTTTTCCGGAGAGCCTGGCGCCCGTGAAGGCGGCGGGAGCCACCTCGGGGGCTTTGCCGAAGTCGTTGTAGGCGTTGATCCTGGCGGCCTGGAGGATTTCACCGGTCACGCTCCCGGGCTTGAGCTCGTCGAGGGCCAGTTCCACGGCCACAGGCTTTTCCAGCTGGGGGTTGGCCAGGGACACATGGAGCACGCCGGCGGCATCGCGGGAGGCCGATACGCTGAAATTCTCCATCACACGGCCTTCGGCGCTGACCAGGGTACCGCAGCTGTAATCGACCGGTACCGCCGTGGCGTTCTGATGCACATTGTACATGCGGAACACGTGGTAGGTGGGCGTAAGGAGCATCCGGGGACCGTCGGTGAGGATCATGGCCTGCAGCACGTTCACCACCTGGGCGATGTTGGCCATCCGAAGGCGGGCGGTGTGCTTGTTGAAGATGTTCAGCGACAGGGCGGCCACCATGGCGTCGCGCATGGTGTTCTGCTGATACAGATGGCCGGGATTGAAGCCGGGCTCCGAATCGAACCAGGTTCCCCATTCGTCCAGCAGCAGGGCTACGCGCCGCTCCGGGTCGAAGGCGTCCATGATGGCCTCGTGGTTGCGGAGGACCTCGTCAATCTCCACGGACTTGGCCAGGGTGTTGTAGTACTCTTCGGACGTGAAATCCGTGGCGGAGCCTTTGCTGCCCGTCCAGCCCTTGCAGGTGTAATAGTGCAGGGACAGGCCGTCCATCTTGGAGGCGGCGTTCTTCATCATGGTGCGGGTCCAGTTGTAGTCGTAGTCGGAGGCGCCGCAGGCCACCTTGAAGAGCGTATTGCCGCTGTAGTTGCGGGAGTAGAGGGCATAGCGCTTGTAAACGTCCGAATAATAATCGGCCGTCATGTCGCCGCCGCAGCCCCAGCTTTCATTGCCGACGCCCAGATATTTCACCTTCCAGGGCTCCTTGCGACCGTTCCTGGCGCGGAGCTCGGCCATCGACCCGTTCTCGGCGGTCATGTATTCCACCCATTTGGCCAGTTCCTCCACGGTGCCGGAGCCCACGTTGCCGCTGATGTACGGCTGGGTACCCAGCATCTCGCACAGGTTCAGGAACTCATGCGTGCCGAAGGAATTGTCCTCAATGGTACTGCCCCAGTTGTTGTTCACCAGCTTGGGGCGGTTTTCCTTGGGGCCGATGCCGTCCATCCAGTGGTACTCGTCGGCGAAGCAGCCGCCGGGCCAGCGGAGCACGGGCACCTTGAGGGCTTTGAGGGCTTCCAGCACATCGGTCCGGTAGCCGTCGACATTGGGGATGGAGGAGCCGGGGCCCACCCAGATGCCTTCGTAGATGCATCGTCCCAGATGTTCGGAGAACTGGCCGTAGATCTCGGCCGGAATCACAGGCTGGTCCTTGGCGGTCTCATGCACGGAGACTTTCACCTGGGCCCAGGCGCCCGCCGTCACGGCAAGCGCCGCGACAATCGCAATGGTCTTTTTCATAAGCTTATTTCACTTTTTTGCCCCACCAGGTGGCGTTCAGGCTCTTTTCCGTACCGGCATAGACGATGGTTTCCACCCGCGGGCTGGCTTCCCAGTCCACTTCCTTGGCCACAGCCACCACGACGGTCTTGCCGCCGGCGTTCAGGGTGAGGAACTGCCTGGCCTCGTCGAAGCTCCAGGTGCCGCTGAGGGCGCCGGAGAGCTTGCCGTCGGCCTCCAGGGTAAGGCTGGAAGAGGCATCCTGCTTGCCATAGTCGTATTTCAGGTTGATGTGCTCCCATTTGCCGGCAAGTTCATCGGCCTTTACGGTCTTCTTGGCAAGGCCGCCGAAACGTTCCGGAAGGGCGATGGGCCAGAGGTCGTCCAGCGCATCGGCCGATGAAGGGCACCACACGATGCGGCGCACGTGGCCCATCATCACGGCGTTGGGGGCGTTGCCGCCGGCGCTCTCCGGGAAGCGGCCCTGCGAAGCGTAGAACCAGTCGCCGGTGCCGTCCTGCTGGAAAATGCAGCAGTGGGAAATGCCCACCCAGCCGTTGCTGTTCGAGAATTTATAGGGATGGGTGACGATGGGGAAGCAGTCTCCCCTGCCGTTGGTGAAGTTGCGGCCGGTGATGTCCAGGTACGGTCCTTCTATGTTCTCGGCCCGCACCACACGGGTGTTGTAGGGCACATCCAGGCCGTCGTAGGCCATGAACAGGTAGTAGTAGCCGTCCTTGTACACGATTTCCGGAGCCTCGCTCCCCTGCCAGCGGGAATTCGCGCTGCGGGTGCCGATACGGAGGCCGTAGCGGGCAGTGAGGTCCGCTGTGGAATCGGCCCAGGGATCGCCCAGGTCCTTCACCGGCATGCCCGTCTCGGGATTGATCTCCAGCAGGGCGAAGCCGCTGTGCCAGGAACCGTGGATGAGGTAATGCTTGGAAGTCTTGGGATCGATGATATAGGTAGGGTCGATGGCGTTGTAGTAGAAGTAGCCGTCCCAGTTGCTGACGCTGGAGCGGGTCCAGCCGTCCTTGCCCAGGTCGGAAGAGGAGCAGGTGACGAAGCCGTAGTCCGTCCAGTTGCCGCTGGCCGGGTCGGTGGTTTCGCACATGCCGATAAAGGCCCGCTCCGTCCAGGAGCCGTCGAAAGCCTCGGTGGTCTTCTTCCCGGTCTTGATATAGTTGTCGATGACGATGCAGTAGTACATCCGGAGCTTGCCGTTCACCTCGCGGATGACCGGAGCCCAGTAGCCATAGGAGATATCGGCCCGGGGAATGATTTCCAGGCCCATGTTCTTGCGGATTTCATTGAGGCGGGTATACACCCAGTCCGGTGCGGACGTGAAGGGACCGGGGACGTAGCTCCAGTTCACCAGGTCCTTGGAACGCTTGCCCGGGAAATGGGTATGGTCCGGTCCGTTGGCATGCTCGTTGCCATAGGAGGCGTCCGTGTTGAACATGTAGTAATAGCCCTTGTAATAGGCGATGGAAGGGTCGTGCACATTGGCCAGGTTCCATTTGTCGTGCTGGGACCATCCCGCGATGGAACGATAGTCATCGTTGAAGTCGGGGATGGTGGTCCCATCGGTCTGGGCGGGCTCCTGAAGGGTTCCGCTCCAGTTGCCGGTCTCCTTCGGCGTGATGGGAGAATAGGGCGTGGAGCTGGTTCCTGTCCCGGGATTCGTTCCGGGGTCGGTGTTTCCCGTATTGTCGGAGGGCTTGGTCTGGATGCCGACGGGATTATCCGGTTTCTCGCAGCTGGCGACGGCCAGCAGCAGGGTGCCTAAGGCACAAAAAGCTATTCTGGAAAGTTTCATGTTCCGTTAATTATGCGGGGACGGAGACACCGGGCCGCCGTCCCCGCAAAGATAATCAATTTGCCGTTCAAATACTACAGGGCCGTCACCGGATGCACCCGGCCGTACTTCTGGATGAATTCAGGGCCGTTGTCGGTGTTGGTGTTGGCGGAGTTGCCGTGGATGTTCTGGTTGGCATTGCGGGTACCCTGGTAAATCGGGAAGTACTCGAAGCCCGGCGTGTAATACCTGTAAGAGTAGTCGGAAGCGGTGGCCACCGTCAGTTCCTGGGTGGAAACCGGGGAGCCCTCGGCCGTATCCAGCATGTAGCAGCTGTGCTGCTTGATCTGGTCGAGACGGCCGCTGTCGTAGAAGAAGCCCCAGCGGATGAGGTCGATGCCACGTCCGTTCTCGCAGCCGAATTCCTTCGGACGCTCCACATTGGCGATCTGCTCGAAGAGCTTGTCGGCATTGCCGGCGAAATCGGCCAGCGCAAGGTCCTTGAGACCGGCGCGGCGGCGTACGATGTTGATGTACTCGATGGCCTCGGCGGTAGGTCCCTGCAGCTCGTTGATGCACTCGGCGGCGCGCAGCAGCACGTCGGAGTAGCGCATCAGGCGGAGGTTGACACCGCAGTGCAGACCGGTCACGATGCTCTGGTAGATGTTGTTGCGGGCGTTGGTGAACTTGGCGATGGACATGCCGCCCTGGGTGTTGTTGGAGCGGGGAGTCTGGGTGATTTCCTGCATGTAGACAACGTTGGAGCGGGGGTCGCCGCCGTTCGGGTAAGCGGCGTTGGTAGTACCCGTATAGGCGCTGTATTCGGGCTCGTAAGTGACGATGGTCCAGTACAGGCGCGGATCCAGGGTACCGTCGGTGCAGCGCTCGGCCTTGAACAGGTTGTACAGCCAGGGAGAAGCGGCCAGGTCACCCCAGCTGCCCAGTTCCTGGGAACCGTAGTTGGATTCCACGGCATGGCCCTGGGTGGCGTTGGTGGAGATGTTCACCGGGGTCCATTCCTCGTCGGAACCGCCCATGCCGTAGTCCAGGAACTGGACCTCGAACAGGCTCTCGGCATTGTTCTCGTAGTTCACGCCTTCACGGAAGTTGTCGCCGTAGTCGCGCATGAGCTGGTAATGGCCATATTTTCCGTCAATGATGTCCTTCAGCACGGTGAGGGCTTCGTCATACTTGTGGCGGAACATCAGCACGCGGGCATAGTAGCCGGCGGCTGCGCCGCAGGTGGCACGGCCGGTGGCCCACTCACCGCCGGCATCGCGGCTGGGAAGGGTGGACATGGCCGTCTGGAGATCCTTCTCCACCTGGTCCAGCACCTCGTCCTGGCTCACGTTCTCGGCGTACATCGACTCGATGGAAGAGTACTGCTCATAGTCTATGAACAGCGGCACGGTCTGGTAGTAGGTGGCCAGGGTGTAATAGGCCAGGGAACGGAGGAACAGGGCCTGGGCCTGGATGTCCAGGATGTTTTCGTTGATCTCTTCCATGCCCTGGATGCGGGAGAGCACCAGGTTGCAGCGGTTCACCACGTGGAAGTTGTCTCTCCACGGCCACTGGTCGCCGATGTCAATCTGGCCGTTGGAATTCAGGTTGTCATAGGGCAGGTACCACTGCTGGGAGGAGTTCCACACCTCGTCGCCGCGGACAGCGTCCAGCGTATATCCGACACGGGCGTAGGTGCCTTCCAGGCGGATTCTGTTATAGCAGGCGATGAGCGCCTCGTTCAGGTCTGACTCGGTATAGCCGAAGTCGAAGGTGGTCTGGTTGTTCGGGTTCTTGACATCCAGTGCCTTTTCGCAGGAAGCCATGGAGCCGATGACCGCGAGGGTTGCCAGAACAATCGTTATCTTTTTCATCATCTTGTTCATTTTCAGGTTGGACATCTTAGAAGGAAAGCTTGACACCCAGCATCACGGTGGTAGGAGCCGGATAGGAGCAATAGTTGTAACCCGGGGTGAAAGCGCCGCCGGCGAAGTCGATGTTGTAACCTCTGTACGGGCTGATGGTGAGGAGGTTCTGGCCGGACACATAGATACGGCCGCCCTTCACGAATGCGTTTTCGCCGAAGATACCGTCGGGCAGGTTGTAGCCTAATTCCACATTGGCGATCTTCCAGTAGGCTCCGTTCTGCAGATAGCGGGAACTGAACATGTCATTGGTGATGGAGCCGGTGGACTTGTAGTACACGCGGGGCACGTTGGTGTTGGTGTTGGACGGAGTCCAGGCGTTGAGCAGGTCCACGCTGCGGTTGGTCATGCCGTAGGAGCTGCGCAGGGTCATGTCCACGAAGTCCAGGAGCTGGTATCCGGCGGCACCGAAGGAGGAGATGCTGAGGTCGAAGTTCTTGTACTCGAAGCGGGCGCTGAGACCGAACTGTACCTTGGCCATGCCGCTGCCGATGAAGGTCTGGTCGTCGGAGTTCACGATACCGTCGTTGTTGATGTCCTTGTAGGCCACGTCGCCGGGCTGGGCACCGTTCTGGACCACATAGTCGCCCTTGTCGTTCACGCGGTTGTCAATCTCTTCCTGACTCTGGAAGATGCCTTCGTACACATAACCGTAGAAACGGCCCACTTCGGCGCCGATCTCGGTGCGGGTGAATCCGTCGTTGCGGGATTCGCCGGAAGGTCCCAGGGAAAGGACGGTGTTCTTGGGGAAGGTCACGTTGCCGGAGAACTCATACTTGAAGGCGTTCTTGTAATTGCGGTAGGAAGCGGAGAGTTCAAGGCCGGTGTTGCGCATGGAAGCGGCGTTCATGGTGACGGTCTCGTTGGTGGCGCCGGCCTCCGCAGGGACGGGCACGCTGTAGAGCAGGTCCTCGGAGAGGGCGTTGTAGTAATCGACATTGACCTCGAGGGCGCCGCCGAACATGGCGTAGTCCAGACCGATGTCCAGGGTCTTCTTCTTCTCCCAGTGGATACCGGTATTCACATAGTTGGAGATGGAGGAACCGGTCACCTTGTTGCCGCCGAAGCTGTAGGTGTAGTTGCCGCGGGCCATGGTGTCCATGTACTGGTATTCACCGATGTTCTCGTTACCCAGCACACCGTAGCTGGCACGGAGTTTCAGCAGGCTCACCAGGCTGGGATCCACGGTGAAGAAAGGTTCCTTGTCGATTCTCCAGCCGATGGAGGCGGAAGGGAACCAGTCCCAGTGGTTGCCGGTGGAAAGACGGGAGGAACCGTCCCGGCGGACCGTTGCCTGGAAGAGGTAGCGGCTGTCGTAGTCGTAGGTGATACGGCCGATGTAGGAAGCCAGCACATGCTCGAACTCGGAGGAGTTGGCGTCCCGGTCGGCGGCATTGCCGACCTGCAGGAAGTAAGGTTCCGGCATGTTGTTGCCCCAGGCGGTGAGGTTGTGGGTGAGCTCACGCTCAAAGGTCATACCGGCCACGGCATTCAGGTGATGCTTGCCGAAGGTGCCGTCGTAGGTGAGGTAGTTCTCCACCAGGAAATCGCCATAGCTGCGATAGCCCTGGGTGAGGCGCTCGTTGCTCTTGGACAGGTAGTTGGTGGTACTCTGGATGAAGGAAGGCACGAAAGTGAAGTCCTTGGCGATGGTCTTGCTGTAAGACAGGTTCAGGTTGTACTCCAGCTTGTGGTTGTCCAGCTTGTGTCCGATCATGTCCAGGAGGTCCACCGTGGCGGAACCCGTGGCCACCACGCGGTCTACCAGGGTATTGCGTTCCAGCAGGTTGTTGTACAGGAGCGGGTTGGTCATACGGATGTCACCGTGGACATCATCATAATAGGTACCGAAGCCCCAGGAGTCGTAGTTGTACTCGGAAGCGGCGGAGATGGTCCTGTCAAGGAACCAGGTGCTCTCGTCGTAGGCCTTGATGGAAGGCGGCATCAGCAGGGCCGATGCCATCACCGGGTACTGCGTGCCGTAGAGGCCCTGCACATACTCGTTGGCGTTGGAAAGGGACATGCTGTCCTGGCTGCTGTGGGAGTAGACCACGCCGGTGCGGAGTTTGAGGAACTTGATGTCCATGGTGTTGTTCACACGGGCGGTGAAACGGTCGTAGTTGGGACCTGCACCCACCATGGTGCCACGCTGGCTGAAGTAGTCGAGGGCCACGTTGAAGGTGCTGTTCTCGCCGCCGCCGGAGAGGTTCACGTTGTGGTTCTGGCGGATACCGGTCTTGAACACGGCGTCAAACCAGTCGGTGTTGACCTGGGCAGGGTTCACATATTTCTCGCTGGACGGATCGTAGCCGGCCGGGACGGCCAGGCCGCTGTTCTCGAAGGCCATGCGGACGAAATCGCCGTACTGCTCGGAGTTCATCACCTTGTAGACATTCTTGCGGATCTTGTCCACACCCATGTAGCCGGTATAATCGACCCGGATGGGCTGGTTCTTCTTGCCGCCCTTGGTGGTGATGATCACCACGCCGTTAGCAGCACGGGAACCGTAGATGGCGGCTGCGGAAGCATCCTTCAGCACCTGGATGGTCTCGATGTCGTTCGGAGAGAAGTCACGGATGGTGGTACCCATGGGCACGCCGTCGATCACATACAGAGGGGCGGTGCTGCCGAAGCTGCCCAGACCGCGGATTCTCACGGCCGGGTCGGCACCGGGCTGACCGTCGGAGGTAATCTGCACACCGGCCACCTTGCCTTCCAGCATGGTGGAGATGTTGGAATGGGATACTTTCTTCATTTCGTCGGCGTCCACGATGGCCACCGAACCGGTGAGGTCCACCTTCTTCTGGGAACCGTAACCGATCACCACCACCTGGTCCAGCAGGGTGTTTTCGGTCTGGATGGTAATGGTGCCCAGGTCACCGCCGCGGGTCACTACCATCTCCAGCGTCTCGTAACCGACGGAAACGATCTGAATGGTGGATCCTACAGGGACGGAAAGGGAGAACTTGCCGTCGAAGTCCGTGGTGGTACCAAGGGTGGTTCCCTTCACCACTACGCCTGCTCCCAGGGCCGGTTCGCCAGTATCATCCACGACCGTACCGCTGATGGTAACATTGTCCTGCGCCTGGGCCACATAACCGTTCCGGCCGCCGATGACAGACGGAGCGAGGGCCAGGATACCACAAAGTGCTACGCTTGCAAATATCTTTTTCATACTGTTTCTGTCTTTAGATTAGTCGAAGATGAGATAGGCGCCCTCGGTTGCCACGGCAAACTGGACATCGCTGCTATCGACATCGATCTTGTCATAATACTGGAAGTGGGCGTCTCCTGCGGCGTCGGTCACAGCATAACGGATGCTGGCCTTGCCCTGGCCGTCATTGGCTACGGTGATGGACACCTTCGAGCCGTTGATGTTGGCAGCAAACACTTCCCAGTTCCAGTTGCTGGCCTTTTCGCAGGCTTCATAAGCACCGCCCCAGCCGAAGTGGTCCTGACGGACGACGAGGTATTCGGTACCGTCGGTCTTGCGGAGGACTACGGAAGGAGAATGCCAGTTCCCGGCATTGTCGGAGCCGACGGTCATGCTTACGGTCTGGCTTTCACCGGCCGCCACCGTCCAGTCCCTGGAGATGGTGAGGTAGCCGTTGTCGAACCAGCCGCCGGAGAAGTCGGAGGCTCCCACCTGGGTAGCCTGGCCTTCCTGAGCGCTGGCCTTCACAATAAGGCTGGCTTTTGCGGTAAGCTCGGAACCGCCTGCGGGAGTGTATTTGACAGTTGCGATATTCTCATAGGTCCCGGGAGTCACCTCATAGACCAGTTTGTCGTCGGTAAAGGCGATCTCCACCTTGGAACTCTCCAGCTGGACGGAGGAACCGTCGGAGTAGTTTGCCAGCACCTTGACGGCTTCCGGGGAGAGGGTGACCACCTTGGCGCCGCCCACGAGGTTGGCGGTGGCGACGGCGGAGATGCCGGTGAGCTTGGCGTCCACGGCCGCTTTGTCCAGGACGATGAGGTAGGATTCCTCGGTTACGATGCCCATCTGGAGGTCGGCGCTGTCCACAGTGACACCCAGATACTTCTGGACGTGGGATTCGCCGTTGGCATAAGTCACATTGTACACGATGTCGGCCGTATTGTTACCGTTATTGGTGACGGTGATGCTTACCGCGGACATGTTCTGGTTGGCCGCGAACAGGTCGAAGTTCCAGTCGCTTTCAAGCACCAGACCGGCGTTTCCGTCATAGCCGGCGCCCCAGCCGAAGTTGTCCATGCGGACCACGGCATACTCACCGGCGGCCCCGAGATCCAGGTCGGCCTTGCGAAGGACGACGCACGGGCTGTGCCAGTTGGCCAGGTTGTCGGAGTACACGAACAGATGGACGGTGGCGCTTTCGCCGGCGGGAACGGGCTTGTCGGCGCTCATGAAGGTGGACCACCAGCCGTTGGTAAAGTCGGGGGCTCCGATGGCCTCGGTACCCAGCTTCACGGTCACGGGGCAGGTGGTCTTGACGCCGGAGAACTCAATCTCCACTTCCTGCGTACCGGCAACGGGCTGTACGGCACCGAATACCAGGGCGGCGTTGTCAAGCACCATGGTGGAGCCGTCCGACTTGGTACCTGTCACTTCCAGACCTTCGGTATAGAACGGAACCGGCTGATCGTAGGCATAATAGGTAGTGGTAACCGGCAGCTTGGTCACGGCGATGGTGGCGAAGTCGGTCACCTCGAAGGTATAGTAGGCGGCCACGGGATCGCCCGGCTTGCCCTGCTTGGTCTTGCTGTAAGAGACGACCACGGTCTTGGTTCCCACGGTGGAGAGATCGGGTTCAACGATGTACAGGTCTTCGGGAGCCACCACGGTGGAAGATCCGTCTTCGAACTGGACGGTGGCCACGGTCTCACCCCAATAGTCCTCGTTGCCAAGGGCAACGGCTACAGGCGTGTTGGTGAGGGTCATGCCGACGGCAGGATAATCGGGGATTTCCTGGATTTCGGAAGGAACCAGGTAAGCCTTTTTCATTTCGAAGTGGCTGCCGTCGCAAACCAGGAACACATTCACATTGCTGGTTGCGGAGACGGGCTGGTTGTATTTTTCCACGATGTCCATTCCGTCGGGAGAAACGCTGTGCACTTCCAGATAGGCGGCACCGGCGCGGGCGTGGTCCAGGGTCATGGTCACATAAGCGCCCTGCATTTTCTCGCGGAATTCGTCCCAGTTGACTTCTGCGCCGCCGTAGTCGAATTCGATGACGGCACCGTCATAATCGCCGTTGCCCCATCCGTACCAGTCGGAACGGAGGAGGAAATACTCGGAATAGCCGTCGCCGTCGCGTTCGCCGTTGGCCACGCACACATTCCAGTTGTTCCAGTTGTTGGCACCGGAACCATAGTTGACAAATTCAAGGACAAGTTTCTTTCCCGGAGGGACGGAGAAGTACTGGCTAAATTCGGTCCACCAGCCGCTGGAATTGTCTTCTGCACCCACCAAGGTCGATGTAAGGGTGATTTCGGTGTAATCGTCCGTGTTCTTGGCTGCCTGTTCGGCCTGATACTCGGCGATCTTCTGTGCAAGATCGTCCGGAGCGTTCACCTCATAGGGCTCCAAGGCGGTGCAACCCACCGATACCGCTGCTGCGAGAGCAGCAAAAAGCATCAATTTTCGGGTTTTCATGCTTCACTTGGTTTTAAGTTGGTTAATTATTTATTGGTTTAGATTATTATAAAGTTGCCACCGGCCAGCCGCCTTCCCAACGGAGGGGACGGACCAGCAGATGGGAGTTGTAGTCCATGTCTCTGTCGTAACAGTGGAAGAAGAGCTTGTCCCCTCCCTCCGAAGGAACCACGGCGCAATGTCCCACGCCGGGATACCGCCCGTTGCCGGACACTACCACCGTGCCGCCGCCTTCCATCAGGGAGACGCCGTCCTTGTCGTAATAGGGGCCCGTTATCCTGTCGCTGCGCCCGGCCACCACCTTGTACGTGCTCTTGGCACCGCGGCAGCAGAGGTCGTAGCTTACGAATAAATAATAATAGTCGCCGCGGCGGACGATGAAGGGAGCCTCCACGGCTCCGTTGCCGGGATCGAAATCCTTTCCGCGCGCATCGGCCTTGATGGCATCGTCCGTGAGGGAGGTGTCCTCCGCGGTACCTTCCGGACGGCGGCAGAGCGGGAACCACACCTGAGGCTCGGCCACCCGGGTAAGGCTTTCATCCAGTTTCACCAGCTTGATGCCGCCCCAGAACGAACCGAAAGAGAGCCAGCCGCTTCCGTCCTCATCCACGAAGACATTCGGGTCGATGGCGTTCCACAGGTCGCGTCCAGCCACAGAACGGACCACGCATCCATGGTCTTCCCACTTGTAATCCGGGGAGGCGGGGTCCAGGGTCTTGTTGGTGGCCACGCCGATGGCGCTGTCGTTCTTTCCGAAGGAAGAACAGGAATAGTAGAGATAGTAGGTTCCCTCGTGGAAAAGGATATCCGGGGCCCAGGTATGGCCGCGGTATCCGGGAACACTTTTCACGGCCCATTCCGGCGGGTTGTCGAAGACCCTGCCGGAGAAAGTCCAGTTTACCTGGTCGGGAGATGTGAACACGGAAACACCGAAGCCCGTACAGAACAAGTACCAGGTTCCATCGCACCGGACAGCGACCGGGTCGTGTGCCGGAGGAAGGGCCGGATCGTACTCCGGGGCCTTTCCGAAAGGCTGTGCCTGCACGGAAAAGAAAGCGAAAACTGCAGCTAATGTAGCCAGGAGATGCTTCAGTGTCATTACAAAATGGTTAACCGAAGCAAAGGTAAACACTTCTATCCGCCCAAAGGTGTACAAAAAAACATAAAGGGTGGATTTTTGACCGATGCCGGAAACTACGCTTTTCCGGTAGAACTGGGGGTAACGCCGAATTCTTTGGAGAAACAGCGGGTAAAATACTTGGGATCGTTGAATCCGACTTCATAGGCCACCTCGGAAACAGTCATCCCGTTTCCGTTTTCCAGCATCTCCCTGGCCACGGCCAGCCGGTAGGTGCGGATGAGCTGGGCGATCGACTGCCCGAAAGATTTCTGCAGATGGGTATTCAGCAGGGTCTTGCTCATGCCCATGGCCTGGCAGAACATGTTCACGTCCAGGTCGGGATCTTTGTACAGGCTCCGGAGCGTATCCAGCGCCTTGCCCTTGAAAGGATCCTCTTCCTGCCGGATATTCAGCATCCTGCGCGAAGCGAGCTCTTCGTTCTGACGCAGCAGCACCTCGTTCTGGTGACGGAGCTCATCGGCCTTTTCCTCCACCAGCTTCTTCTGGGCCGATATTTCCCGGGTACGTTCTTCCACGGTACGCTCCAGCTCGGCCTGACGGCGGAGGATGGAACGGGTGCGCCAGGAGGAGAAGAGCCAGACCAGCAGGGCGGCGGCAAACAGCAGCAGCAGCATGAACCACCAGGTATGGTAATAATAAGGGCTGACATGGATGGCCAGGGCACGGTCGTCCACCCATTGCCCGAACCTGTTGAAAGCCTGCACTTTGAAAGTGTAGTGGCCCGCCGGAAGTGACGAATAATTCACCTCACGGCGGCCGGGAGGCAGAATCCCCCACCCTTCGTCGAATCCCTCCAGCGTATATTTATAATGGATGCCGGACGAAGCCTCAGGAGTAAGGACCGTGAACTGGAGCAGGAGGGAACGGTCTTTCTCGTGCATTTTGAAATCGGAGGCATAAGGGTTCAGCAGGTCCTTCCCCCCGGCACTGATGCGCGTGAAGCGGATCGGCCTCCTGTCGGCCCCCTCCAGGCTGGCCCGGTGGGACGGGTCCACGGCGGAGAAACCCAGCGCATGCCCGAAATAGAGCAGCCCGTCCGTTCCCTTGAAAGAATTGTTCCAGTGGAACTGAACACTCTGCAGGCCGTCTTTCTGCTGGAAAGACGTAATGATGCCGGTCTCAGGGTCCATCAGGTTCAGTCCGAAATCGGTACTGATCCAGATCTGGCCGGATTCATCCTCGCAAAAGCCGCGCACCCGGTCGTTGGAAAGGCCGTCACGGGCCGAGTAAGACCGGAAAACATAGCTCCCGTCGACCTGTCGCTCCGCCCTGTAGACTCCGCCGCCGTTGCTACCCAGGTAGATATCCCCGCCGGCGGTTTCCATGACGGCGCAGATTTTCTCTTCCACCATCGACTCCGGCTGGTCCATCTTATAGCGGTAATGGACATACGGGAACCGCCCGTCCGCCCCTTTCTTTGTAAGGTCGAAGACATAAAGTCCCTCCTGACAGCCGATCCAGATCTGGCCGCGAGTGTCGATACACGAGCCGATGCACCCGGTTGCCGTATCATCCAGGGCGGGAGAGAATGTCCCCTGCGCAGGGTCGTAAAGGAAGATGCCCCGGTTGGAGCCGATCCAGAGAAGCTGGTTGAGGGTATCGTATTCCAATACGCCGATGAAATCCATCGTGCCGCCCGCATTGGGGAGGTGCCCGGTTACCCTGTATCGCCCGTCCATCGACACTTCGTCGATGCCGCTGCCCCAGGTGCCCACGTACATCTTCCCGGACGGGCCAGGCCTGAGAGCGCTTACGCTGTTGTGCGAAAGGCCGTTCCTCTCCCGGGTGAGATGGCGGAACACCTCCGAGCCCGGTTCCCGGACACTGAGGCCGCCTTCCACGGAACCGACCCAGAGCCGTCCGTCCCCCTCCTGCCAGATGGCATTCACGGCCCCCGGCGCCAAAGAGCCGGGATTGCCGGGAACATTCGTATAGTTCTTTACATAAAGGACCCGGGGGACAGCCATCTTCAGGCCCTGATTCTCGGTGGCTATCAGCAGATGGTCTCCGTTTACCTTCAGGCAGTTGATAATGCTGGTGCCCACCCTTTCGAAATTATCGGTAACCGGATTGTAGACATTGAGGCCATGAAGCGTAGACGCCAGCAGCAGGCCGTCTTCCGTAACGGCCAGGCTGGAAACGAAATTCTGGGTAAGGGAACGGGGGTCCGACGGACTGGACTGGTACAGTTTCCATTCGCCCGTACCTTTATATATACGGAAAAGACCGTTTTCGGTCGCGATCCAGATGCTGGACTCGGACACCAGGAAGTCCGACACATAGGTACCCTCACCCAGGTCCAGGGAAGGAGCCACCCGCGCAGCCTCCAGGATTCCGTCGGGACCGGGAGCGATACTGTACAGGCCGCCGTCAAGCCGGGTCCAGACCGAACCGTTCTGATTCACGTCTTCACAGATATGATTTGCCTCGTCCAGCCCGGGATGGGTGAAAGACTGCACCGGAAGCGGACGTCCCGTCTCGTCGAAACTGATCCTGAAAAGCGTCGGGCCGAATTTCGTCCATACGGCGCCGTCGGCCGACAGGGTTACGAAAGAGCACAGAGGGGACGGAGCCTGGTCTGCCAGGTGAAGTCCCAGGTCCACTTTCGTCAGCGTGTGAAGGTCCAGGATGTCCAGGCCTCCCTCCGACGCAATCCAGAGCCTGTGAAAAGCATCCTCTACTACGCAACGCGTGAAATTGCTGCCCAGGGCAGGGTCGGTGGAGGAGTTGAAGGTGAGCAGCTCATAGCCGTCGTACCGGCACAGGCCGCCGCCGGAAGTGGCCAGCCAGAGAAAGCCGGCATCGTCGATGTAGACATCGTCGACGAAACTGCAGGGAAGCCCCTGGCCCATGTCCAGGGACACGGTGATATAACGTTCCTCAAATGACGACTGGGCCAGCGCCGGGTCAGGCATCACAGTGAGCAGCGCCGTCAATGAAAGGATTTTGAAAAACTTTGGAATGATTTTTACACCAGCAGCGTTCATTTGTCCACCTTTTATCGGGCAAAAATACGTATATTTGACGGAAATTAAAAGTAATAACCATTATCATTCATACCATGAAACACATCGTCCTCTTCCTGGCCGCCCTTGGCCTAAGTGCCACGGCTTTCGCCCAAAGCTACCAGCTGGACATCGACCTTAAAAAACCTGGTGCTGCCATTCAGAGCACCCAATACGGCATTTTCTTCGAAGATATCAACTTCGCCGCCGACGGCGGACTGTACGCGGAACTGGTGAAAAACCGCTCGTTCGAATTCCCGGACGACGCCCTCCAGGGCTGGAAAGCTTTCGGAAAAGTGGAAGTGAGGAACGACGGCCCCTTCGAGCGCAATCCCCACTATGTACGCCTCTCGGACCCCGGCCATCCGCACAAATGGACGGGCCTGGACAATGAGGGCTTCTTCGGCATCGGCGTGCAGAAAGAAGCGAAATACCGTTTCAGCGTATGGGCCCGCGTACCGGACGGAGGCCTCTCCACCCTCCGCATAGAACTGGCCAATACCGCCTCCATGGGTGAAAACCAGTTCCTCTGCCAGGAAACGCTGGTGGTCGGCGGCGCCCAGTGGAAACAATACGAGGTCACCCTTACGCCGGATGCCACCGAGCCCAAGGCCATCCTGCGCATTTTCCTGGTCGGCAACCGCACAATGGTAGACCTGGAGCATGTCTCCCTGTTCCCGGAAGACACCTGGATGGGGCATAAGAACGGCCTCCGCAAAGACCTGGCCCAGGCCCTGGCCGACCTGCACCCGGGCGTATTCCGCTTCCCGGGCGGCTGCATCGTGGAAGGCACGGACCTCGCCACCCGCTACAACTGGAAAAATTCCATCGGCCCGGTAGAGAACCGCCCCCTGAACGAAAACCGGTGGGAATACACCTTCCCCCACCGCTTCTTCCCGGATTATTTCCAGAGCTACGGTCTCGGGTTCTTCGAATTCTTCCAGCTGTCGGAAGAAATCGGAGCCGAACCCCTTCCCATCCTCAGCTGCGGCCTCGCCTGCCAGTTCCAGAACGAAGACGTGGAAGCCCACGTCCATCTGGACGAACTCCAGCCCTATATCCAGGACGCCCTGGACCTCATTGAATTCGCCAACGGTCCCGCCACCTCCACCTGGGGCAAAGTCAGGGCCGACATGGGCCACCCGGAACCGTTCAACCTCAAATTCATCGGCATCGGCAACGAGCAGTGGGATTCGCTGTATCCGGAACATCTGGAACCGTTCGTAAAAGCCATCCGCGCCGCCTATCCCGCCATCAAGATCGTCGGCTCCAGCGGCCCGGACTCCGAAGGCAAGCAGTTCGACTACCTGTGGCCCGAGATGAAAAGGCTGGGAGCGGACCTGGTGGACGAGCACTTCTACCGTCCCTATGACTGGTTCCTTTCGCAGGGCGCCCGCTACGACAACTACGACCGCAAGGGGCCCAAGGTGTTCGCCGGCGAATACGCCTGCCATGCCACCGGCAAAAAGTGGAACCACTTCTACGCCTCCCTCCTGGAAGCCGCGTTCATGACCGGCATCGAGCGCAATGCCGATGTGGTCCAGATGGCCACCTACGCTCCGCTGTTCGCCCACGTGGAGGGCTGGCAGTGGCGCCCGGACCTCATCTGGTACGACAATCTCCGCAGTTTCCGCACCGTGAGCTGGCATGTGCAGCAGCTCTACGGCGAATTCCGGGGCAGCAATACCCTGAAGCTCACGATGGGCGGAGCCAATGTCACCGGAGCGGAAGGCCAGGGCGGCCTGTTCGCCAGTGCCGTGCTGGACGGCGACAAGGTCTATGTTAAGGTAGTGAACACTTCCGGCGAACAACGCAGCCTGAACCTCAACTTCACCGGCCTCAAGAAAAAAGCCGTGGTGAAAGCCGTTGACGGCGTCCGTCTCGCATCCACGGAACTCTATCAGGACAACACGCTGGACAACCCCGGGCATTACACTCCGTCGCATTTCGTCTTTACCGGCGAAGGGCAGAGCCTGGAGACCACCGTTCCCGCCTTCTCCTTCAACATCTTCATCCTGGAAAAATAAAAACCCTATAATATGAAAAAGGTATATGCTCTCTGTGCTTTGGCCGCCTTTGCTCTGGCAGCCTGCACGCCCAAACAGGAGAATGTCGTCCTGACGGCATCCGGCCTGAATCCGGAAAATTTCAATTCTACTTACAACGGAGCTCCCACCGCCCTTTACACGCTCGCCAACAAGGCCGGCATGGAGGTATGCGTCACCAACTTCGGCGGCAGGATCGTCTCTGTCGTGGTTCCGGACCGTGAAAACAAGCGCCGCGACGTCGTGCTGGGATTCGACAAGGTAGAAGACTACTTCCCGGAAAACAACCAGAGCGACTTCGGCGCCGCCATCGGCCGGTATGCCAACCGCATCAACCAGGGGCAGATCACCCTGGACGGCGTCACCTACCAGCTGCCCAAGAACAACTTCGGACATTGCCTGCACGGAGGCCCCTCCGGCTGGCAGTATCAGGTATACGAGATGGTGGAGGCCGATTCCACCCATGTGAAACTCAAGAGGTTCTCGCCGGACGGAGACAACAACTTCCCCGGCAACGTGACCGCCTTCGTCACCTACACCCTCACCGACGACAACAAAATCGACATCCAGTACGAGGCCACCACGGACAAGACCACGGTCATCAACATGACCAACCATTCCTATTTCAACCTCTCGGGAATGCCGGACACCCACAGGATCGTGGATGACGTGCTCTATGTCAACGCCAGCAACTATACCCCGGTAGATGCCACGTACATGACAACCGGCGCCATCGTTCCCGTGGAAGGCACTCCGTTCGATTACAGGACAGCCCATCTGATCAGCGACAATATCACCAAGGACGATGAGCAGATCCGCTTCGGCAACGGTTTCGACCACAACTGGGTCCTGGACACCAAGGGAGACATCAACCAGATCGCCGCCTACCTGTACAACCCGCAGAACGGCATTTCGCTCAAGGTGTATACGGACGAACCCGGCATCCAGATCTACTCCGGCAACTTCCTGGACGGAACGGTCAAGGGGAAGAAAGGGATTGTATACGGGCAGCGCACCGGCATCTGCCTGGAAACCCAGCACTACCCCGATACGCCCAACAAACCTGACTGGCCCTCCGCAGTGCTCCGCCCCGGCGAAACTTACCGCAGCCACTGCATCTTCGCCTTCGGCCTGGACTAGCCCTTTATGGGAGAAAACACAAAAAAGAAAGCGCTCCTCCCCAAGAGCGCTTTCCGGTATATAAAACGAACTTAACAAATAGACATGAAGTTTCCTTCGATGTCCAAGGGCAAAGGTATAAAGTTTTAATTATAAAACCAAACATATTTACATCTTTTAACTAATTAAAATTTTTTAGTTTTAATATGTAAGCAAATAATCCCGTCCGTACCATGAGAATCCGATTGTACTTCACCGCTTTGGCACTCTTGCCTGCCATAGCCTGCACCCAGACGCAACAGCCTGCCAGCCATGGTTATCCCATCGACCCCGTTCCCTTTACAAGTGTGAAAGTGACCGACTCTTTCTGGGGGCAGAGGCTAAAAGCTTCCCGGGAAGTCACCATTCCCCTGGCTTTCTCCAAATGTGAGGAAACCGGAAGGTACCTGAACTTCGAACAGGCCTACAGGCAGATGAACTCAAAGGAGAATCTGGGTTTTCCGCCCAGCGGATTCCCCTTTGACGATACAGACGTCTACAAGACCATCGAAGGCGCCAGTTATGTGCTGCAGACCTATCCCGATGCCAAGATGGAGGCGTACATAGACAGCGTGCTCACCATCGTGGCGGCTGCGCAGGAGCCGGACGGCTACCTGTACACTCCCAGGACCATGAATCCCGAGCATCCGCACCCCTGGTCGGGCCTGACCCGCTGGAGCGAAGTGGAAGGCGGCAGCCATGAGTTCTACAACCTGGGGCACATGCTGGAGGCCGCCGTAGCCCATTACCAGGCCACCGGCAAACGCAATTTCCTGGACATCGCCATCCGCTATGCCGACTGCGTGATCCGCGAAATTGGAGAGGGCGAAGGACAGACCTGCGTCGTGCCCGGCCATCAGATCGCGGAGATGGGCCTGGCGAAACTGTACCTGGCCACCGGAGACCGGAAATACCTGGACCAGGCCAAATTCTTCCTGGATAAACGCGGAACCACCAAGATCCGGTCGGCCTACAGCCAGTCGCACATTCCCGTACTGGAACAGGACGAAGCGGTGGGCCATGCCGTCCGCGCCGCCTATATGTACGCCGGCATGGCCGATGTGGCCGCCCTCACCGGGGACCAGGGCTATATCGATGCCATCGACCGCATCTGGGAAAACATCGTCACGAAGAAACTCTACATCACCGGCGGCATCGGCGCCACGGCCGACGGAGAAGCATTCGGCCCGAACTATTTCCTGCCCAACGCCACCTCCTACTGCGAGACCTGCGCCGCCATCGGCAATGTTTACGTGAACTACCGGATGTTCCTCCTCCACGGGGACGCCAAGTATTACGACGTGCTGGAACGCACCCTCTACAACGGCCTCATCAGCGGGGTTTCGCTGGACGGCGGCGCCTTCTTCTATCCCAATCCGCTGGAGTCGCACGGACAGCATCACCGCGAGCCCTGGTTCGGCTGCGCCTGCTGCCCTTCCAACATCTGCCGGTTCATCCCTTCCCTGCCGGGCTATGTCTACGCCTCCAAGGACAACACGCTCTGGGTGAACCTGTACATGTCCAACACCCTCACCACCCAGGTGGCCGGAAAGGACATCACCCTGACCCAGCAGACCGGCTATCCGTGGGACGGCGACGTGCTCCTGACCGTAGAAAAGACCGCCTTGAAAGGCAAGATGGCCCTGAAGCTGCGCATTCCCGGCTGGGTCCGCGGTGAAGTGACCCCCGGCGGCCTCTACTCCTTTGCCGATGACAAACAGACCGCCTACAGCGTCACCGTGAACGGAGAGACCGTGGACGGCACCCTGGACAGCGGCTATGTAACCGTGGAACGCAACTGGAAAGCCGGCGACCAGGTCCGCATCCACCTGGATATGGAGCCCCGCCTGGTAAAGGCCGATGAACGCGTGGAAGCCGACCGCGGCCGCCTGGCAGTGGAGAAAGGCCCCATCGTGTACTGCGCCGAATGGGCCGACAACAGCTTCCCTACCCTGGAAACCGTCCTGAACCCCGCCCGGCCGATCACCGTCCGGCACGAGGACAAGCTCTGCGGCATCGACGAACTCAGCACCCGGGCCACCGTGAACGGAAAGGATGTGGACCTGACCCTGATTCCCTACTACGCATGGTGCCACCGCGGCAGCGGCGACATGATCGTCTGGATGCAGGCAAACTAGAACAGGTGGGCGCAGAAGCCCACGCCGGCCAGGATTGAGAGAAGGAAGGTGGACATGACCAGGAGCGGGAGCATGGGATCCAAGGCTTTGTCGTGCCGGGTCCAGACACCTCTCAGATGCAGGATGTAAAGCGGGAGGGTCAGCGCCCAGAGCCAGTGCCACACGCTGGGCCAGCAGAGGAGGCAATAGGCAATCATGCAGGCCCACCCGAGGCCGATCAGCACCGTCTGGTAGATTTTGGCGTTCCGCTCGCCCAGCTTGATGGCCACGGTCACCCTGTTACGGGCATCGGTCTTCATGTCGCGGATATTGTTCACGTTGAGCACGCCCACGCTGAAAAACCCGATGGCCGATGCCGGCAGCAGCAATTTCCAGTGCAGGCCCGCCCCGGCGGTGCATACGAAATAAGCCCCCAGCACGGCCACCAGGCCGAAGAACAGGAAAACATAGAAATCGCCCTTGGCCCTGTATCCGTACGGATTGCGGCCGAGGGTGTATTTCATGGCCCCCATGATGGCGGCGGCGCCCAGCATCAGTACCAGGATGGGCGTCATGGAAAACAGCGTCCCGAAGGCCCGCCAGGTCATCAGGGTGCCGAAAACGATGCAGAGCCCGACAAAAGTGCCGATGAGCACTTTCATCTGTCCCACCGTCATGTCCCCGCCGTTGAGACCGTACTGCGGTCCCTGGCGGTCGGGCGTGTCCGTACCGCGGAGCACGTCTCCCAGTTCATTGGAGAGGTTGGAAAGAATCTGCAGGCACACAGTCGTCAGGACGATGAGGACCGCCGTCCAGATATCGACCCGCCAGTCGGCCGTAGCCAGCAGGATGCCCAGCAGCACACCGCCCGTCGAAAGGGGCAGGGTCCTGAGGCGCATAGATTTGAGGGCTGCTTTCAAGTTCATGATGCTAATCCAATTTCAGCACGGCCATGAAGGCGCTCTGCGGGACCTGCACCGTGCCGATCTGCCGCATGCGCTTCTTGCCTTCCTTCTGCTTTTCCAGCAGTTTGCGCTTGCGGGTTACGTCGCCGCCGTAGCACTTGGCCGTAACGTCCTTGCGCACCTGGCGCACCGTTTCGCGGGCGATGATCTTGGCGCCGATGGCAGCCTGTACGGCGATGTCGAACTGCTGGCGGGGAATCAGGTCCTTTAATTTAAGGCATATCTTCCGGCCAAAATCATAGGCATGGTCTTCGTGAATCAAGGTCGAGAGGGCGTCGGCCGGATCCCCGTTCAACAGGATGTCCAGCTTCACCAGCCTGGCAGGGCGGAAATCCGTCACATGATAATCGAAGGAAGCATAGCCCTTGGAGATGGACTTGAGCTTGTCGTAGAAGTCGAACACCACCTCCGACAGCGGCAGGTCGTAATTGAGCTCCACCCGGTCCGTCGTGATGTAATGCTGGCCGATGAGGGTTCCGCGCTTGTCCATGCACAGTTTCATGATCGGCCCGTAGAAATCGCTCTTGGAGATAATCTGGGCGCGGATGTAGGGCTCTTCGATATGGTCGATGACCGACGGGGCGGGAAGGCCGGAAGGATTGTGCACGTCCAGCACCTCCCCTTTGGTGGTATAGACCTTATACGATACGTTGGGGACGGTGGTGATCACGTCCATATTGAACTCCCGGAACAGGCGCTCCTGCACGATTTCCAGGTGCAGCAGCCCCAGAAAGCCGCAACGGAAGCCGAAGCCCAGGGCCAGGGAACTCTCCGGCTCGTAGGTGAAAGAGGCGTCGTTGAGCTGGAACTTCTCCAGGGTGGCGCGCAGCTCCTCGAACTTGGAGGCATCTACCGGATACAAGCCGGCGAACACCATCGGCTTCACCTCCTCGAACCCCGCAATCGCCTCAGCGCAAGGATTTTCCACATGGGTGATGGTATCACCCACCTTTACTTCCACGGCCGCCTTGATGCCGGTGATGATATAGCCTACATCCCCGGCACAGACCTCTCCGGTGGGGTTCAGCTTCAGCTTAAGGTTGCCGATTTCCTCGGCTTCGTATTCGTTGCCGGTAGAGAAGAACTTTACCTTGTCGTCCTTCCGGATGGTCCCGTTCACCACTTTGAAATAGGCGATGATGCCGCGGAAGGAATTGAAGACGGAGTCGAAGATAAGGGCCTGCAGCGGGGCGCCGGGGTCTCCCTTGGGGGCCGGCACCTTGTCCACGATGGCATCCAATACGGCCTGTACGCCTTCACCGGTGCGGGCGCTCACCCGGTATACATCCTCCGGGTCGCAGCCCAGCAGGTCGCACACCTGGTCCGTCACCACCTCCGGCTGGGCGGAGTCCATGTCTATCTTGTTGAGCACGGGGATGATCTCCAGCCCATGGTCGATGGCCTGGTACAGATTGGAGATAGTCTGGGCCTGAATGCCCTGCGAAGCATCCACCACCAGCAAGGCTCCCTCGCAGGAGGCGATGCTGCGGGACACCTCGTACGAAAAGTCCACATGCCCGGGCGTGTCGATGAGGTTCAGCCTGTACAGCTGGCCGTCACGCAGGTAATCCATCTGGATGGCGTGGCTCTTGATGGTGATGCCCTTCTCCTTTTCCAGGTCCATGTCGTCCAGCACCTGGTTCTCCATCTCCCGGTCCGTGAGGGTACGGGTTAGTTCCAGCAGACGGTCTGCCAGGGTGGATTTGCCATGGTCGATATGGGCGATGATGCAGAAATTGCGGATATTCTTCATAACTTGCAAAGATACTTTAAATCGCCGAATTTGCCAAACGAAGGACTATTGCCAAAAATCAAAGGTCTGCCGGAGTATTTGTCACCAAAAAATCGTATATTTGTAAGTTAGGAAAACCTCAAATCAGTAATATGAAAAAAACAGTAGAAGAACTCAAGACCATCTCCACCCAGATCCGCAGGGACATCCTCCGGATGGTGTGCATGGCCAAGTCGGGGCATCCGGGCGGATCCATGTCCAGCACGGATATCCTCACCACCTTGTATTTCAATGAGATGAAACAGGATCCTGCCACCTGGACCCGTGACGGAAAGGGACAGGACATGTTCATCCTCTCCGCGGGTCACATGACCCCGGTGTATTATTCCATCCTTGCCCGCACCGGCTATTTCCCGGTAAGCGAACTCGCCTCGTTCCGCCAGATGGGCACCCGTCTGCAGGGCCACCCGTCCGTCCGCAAGAGCCTCCCCGGCATCTTCCAGGCATCCGGGTCCCTGGGCCAGGGCCTCTCTGCCGCCGCAGGCGCCGCCCTGGGCAAGAAACTGGACAAGGAAGACAATTTCGTCTACTGCCTCTGCGGTGACGGTGAATCCGAGGAAGGCCAGATCTGGGAAGCCGGCATGTTCGCCGTGTTCCACAAACTGGACAACCTCGTCGCCATGACCGACTGGAACGGCAAGCAGATCGACGGCCCCGTGGAAGAGGTGGCCGGCGAAGGTGACCTCGCCGCCAAATGGGGCGCATGGGGCTGGAACGTGATCACGGCCGACGGCCACGATTTCGAGTCCATCCAGAAGGCCTTCGAGCTGGCCAAGGCCGGCAAGGGCAGCGGCAAGCCCGCCATGATCCTTTTCAAGACCGAAATGGGTCACGGCGTAGATTTCATGGCCGGCACCCACAAGTGGCACGGCTCCGTTCCCAAGCCGGAACAGCTGGAAGACGCCCTCAAGCAGCTGGGCGAAACCCCGCTCGGTGATTTTTAGTTCCCCTTGTCATTCTGAGCAAAGCGAAGAATCTTAAACAGAACTGATTATGAAGAAATATATCGATTCAGGAAAGAAGGATACCCGCAGCGGATTCGGTGCCGGTCTCCTCATCGCAGGAAAGGCTGATGAGCGCGTCCTCGCCCTCACCGCAGACCTCAAAGGTTCCCTCAAGATGGATGCTTTCGCAGCCGAGTTCCCGGAGCGTTTCATCCAGTGCGGCATCGCGGAAGCCAACATGGTAGGCGCCGCCGCCGGCCTCGCCCTCACCGGCAAGATTCCGTTCATCGGCTCTTTCGCCGAATTCGTCACCGGCCGTGTCTATGACCAGATCCGCCAGGAAGTGGCCTACGGCTGCACCAATGTGAAGATCGCCTCTTCCCACGCCGGCATCACGCTGGGCGAAGACGGCGCCACCCACCAGACCATGGAAGACATCGCCCTCATGCGCGCCCTTCCCGGCATGGTAGTGCTGAACCCGTGCGACTACAACCAGACCGTACAGGCCACCATCGCCGCCGCCAAGTACAACGGTCCCGTGTACCTCCGCTTCGGCCGTCCCTCCGTTCCTAACTTCACCGATCCGGACGAACCCTTCCAGATCGGCAAGGCCCTTGTCATGAACGAAGGCACCGACGTCACCCTCGTCGCCACCGGCCATACGGTATGGGAGTCCCTCCTCGCCGCCGAGGCCCTGGAGGCCGAAGGCATCAAGGCCGAGGTCATCGACATCACCACCATCAAACCCCTGGATGAGGAAGCCCTCATCGCATCGGCCAAGAAGACCGGCGCCGTGGTTGTTGCAGAAGAGCACAACATGGCCGGCGGTCTGGGAGAGGCCGTGGCCGGCTTGTTCGCCCGCTGCCTGCCCACTCCGGTGGAATTTGTGAACGGCGCCGACAAATTCGGCCAGTCTGGCACGCCTTCTGCATTGATGGCGGAGTACGGCATTGACGCTGCCCACATCGCAGAGGCAGCCAAAAAAGCCGTCGCACGCAAGTAAATGAGTGACAACGAGAAGGTTTTCAACCAGATAGTCAAGGACTACAGCGAAAGGCTGTGGTGGCATGTACGCCGCTTCGTGAATTCCCACGAAGACGCGGACGACCTTCTGCAGGAAATCTTTCTCAAAGTATGGGCTGCGCTTCCTTCCTTCCGGGGGGAATCGCAGCTTTTTACATGGGTCTGGCGCATCGCCACCAACGAAACCCTGAACCATCTGAGGAAAGAACGTGTCAGGGCCGCCCTCCGTTTCTCTTCCATCGACGAGGAAATGGAACGCAGGATCCAGGCTGACCCCTGGTTCTGCGGTACGGATGCGGAGCGGGAACTGGCCAAGGCGGTGGTGAAACTGCCGGAAAAACAGCGCCAGGTCTTCATCATGCGCTGGTGGGACGACCTCTCCTACGAAGAAATTGCCGCCATTACGGGAACTTCCGTGGGCGCCCTCAAGGCATCGTACCATATCGCCCAGGAAAAAATTCGTTCTCTCCTTTCCAATCCCCCCTTTTAAACCTTTGCCTCCCATCCGTGTCAAAGTAAGCAGTTATGACCAGAAAAACAGACATATCCACCCCCGAAGGCTACTTCGAGAACCTGCACGAAAGGCTGTCCGCCATCCCTGCATCGGCCCCGGAGACAAAGCCTTCCAAAGTTCACCGCTTTGCGCCGTACTTCGCGTACGCCGCATCGCTGGCGCTGCTGGTCGCAGCCGGTAATTTTGTCCTGAGGAAGACTGCAGCTCCCGCAGAGCAGGAAGACCCGTACTGGGACTATATCGCCTATTTGTCGGCCGCCCTGGATCCGGACGGCTGTCTGGAACTCACGGAAACGGAAGAAATCTCGGACGAAGACATCCGGAATTTCCTGGTCGCAGACAACATTTCACTTGAACAGTTAGTTAATTATGAAGAAGGTTATTAGTGTTATCATTGCCATGACGATGGTTGGTGTCATGGCCTTCGCACAGCCGGGAGGCGGACAGTCCCGTCAGGGCGCCCCCGACTGGCGCGAGAAAATCCGCGCCGAGCAGGTGGCATTCATCACCTCGGAGCTCAACCTTACGGAAGCGGAAGCCCAGGCTTTCTGGCCGGTATACAACGCCGTGCAGAAAGAACGCCGCGAAGCCTTTGCGGCCATGCAGAAAGCCTATTTTGAAATGATGCACGGCGCAGATGGAGCCGATGCCGCCAAGTTGCTGGACGCCTACGTCAAAACCAAGAAAGAGAGCGATGCCGTGGAGAATGCCTCGGCAGACCGCTACAAGAAGGTGCTCCCCGTAGAGAAAGTGGTCAAACTCTTTGTGGCCGAAGAAAAATTCCGCCATCAGCAAATCGGCCGGCTCGGCCAGGGCGGCGGCCCCGGAGTCCCTCCGCAGGGAGGCCAGGGAGGCGGCCGTCAGGGCTGGGGCAAACGCCAGGCCCCCGCTGCCGCTGAAGGGCAGGATGCCTAAGGTTAATGGTTAGTTATGATGAAAGGAGGCCGTCCGTGGACGGCCTCTTTTTCATGTGTTTCAAGGAGTTCAGCAACGACCGGTTCTAATGTAATCGGCAGCTCAAGTGTCTGCATCATCATGACATATTTCCGGAGATTATGCGCCAGCGCGGCCTGGATGGCCATGTTGCAAGCCAAAATGCCCTCCAAGGCTGATATTCACTGCAACATGGCAGGGAAAAACGCGCAAACGGTCAAAAACCTGGCCGTGTTGCAAGCCAAAATGCCCTCCAAGGCTGAAATACGCTGCAACATGGTCAATTACTCCCTGAATTTAGAGTTCCGGCTCACTCTTCTTATGTCAGTATAATTGACATTTGGGGTTGGTGGCGGCCACTGCTCCTACCACGTTGGTCATAAAATCGGCCTTGGAGTGTGTTGCGGTTGTCAACGCGGCAAGGTTCTTGCCCGATAAGGCCCGTTTCGCTGCCGCGTTGACACGAAATCGGCCCTGGAGTGCCCTGCGGCCGTCAACGTGGCAAGGTTTTGGGTCGATAGAGCCCGATTCGTTGCCGCGTTGACATGAAATCCGCCCTGGAGTGCCCTGCGGCCGTCAACGCGGCAAGGGACCGCCTTCCGGTCGGCTATTGCTCTCGGCATGAGTTGCGGCAGATGCGGGGCGAGGGAGGCATGGCCCCGGAGGGAATGGTCCAAAACGGGGATGCGGGCTGGCCC